>ENA-ORXC01001694-ORXC01001694.1-marine-metagenome-genome-assembly--contig:-NODE-1694-length-12707-cov-3.923199_pt1 | contig 12707 bp, 18 predicted proteins | sample MGYA00237865_ERZ511478 | MGnify/ENA metagenome assembly ERZ511478 | reverse complement strand
TCAGAATTAGAAGAGAACCTTGTCTTTGAAACCAAATCAGGTCCTAATAAGGTTATTATTCTATCAGATGTATTCTGTGGAAGCTCTGGGGATTCTTTCTTCGAAACGTGTAAGCATTCTTCTAAGGTAACGGTAGTAGGTAGACCAACGTTAGGGATGAATGATTACGCAAATGTCGCCTTTAACGTATGGAATAATCGATTTCAACTGATGTATCCGACGTCAAAGTCGTCTCGTGTAGATGAAGGGAAAGGGATGAGTGAAAAAGGGATACAACCTAACAAATATGTTAAGTGGACCCCTTTCCATTTAAAACAAGATGTTGACTTGACCATGGCTGTACAGGAGTTATATAAGGAAAAGTGATGAAGCTCACTAGATATGAAAGAAGAGAAATCTTTTCTTACACTTGGGGAACTGGATGGATATGCTCGAGGGAGTCAAAATGAACTAACGATCGAGAGTAATGAAAATAAATCAACCTTACCGAAAGCAGTGGATGAGGCGGAATATACCGTTGTGTTTACATTGGAATTAACGAAGGATAACGAGCATTAGCCACTACACGAATCGGCAAAAAGATAAGGGATGAGGACGCTTTATGAGTAAGGGATTATTACATTCGGAAGGGCTAATTTTTTTCATTGGCTCTTTATACTTCTACGCATCAATCGATGCAAGTTGGTTGTTGTTCGTTCTTTGTTTATTTCTACCTGATCTCTTTATGTTAGGATACGTCGTTAACAATAGTATAGGTGCTCTCGTTTACAATATTGGCCATACATACCTTCTTCCGCTTCTTTTTCTCATCCTAAGTGTGAGTTTGAAGCTAGATTTACTTCTCGCACTCAGCCTCATCTGGATTGCCCATATCGGAATGGACCGTACTGTAGGCTATGGGTTAAAGTACCCATCCCAGTTTAAAGAGACGCATTTACAAAAAGTCTAGCTATCGACTATATGATCAAAGAAAAATGGTAAAAGGGGGAGACAGTCATCATGCAAGCCGTCATTTTTGATATGGATGGAACGCTTTTTCAAACAAATAAAATTCTTGCTGTATCTTTAGAGGATACGTTCCAATATTTAAGATCAATCAACCAATGGGATGGGGAAGCGCCGATTGCACAATACCGTGAGATCATGGGCGTCCCGTTACCAAAAGTATGGGAAGCTTTGTTGCCCGATCATTCGATGGAAGTAAGAGAACGAACGGATGCTCATTTTTTAAAGCGGTTGATTGTGAACATTAATGAAGGGAAAGGCGAGCTGTATCCGAATGTGAAGGAAGTTTTCTCTTCGTTAAAAGAAAATCAGTGTTCCATTTTCATCGCAAGTAATGGTCTATCTGATTACTTAGAAGCGATCGTGCGTCACTACGCGTTAGATCATTGGGTTAGGGAAACGTTTAGCATACAATACGTGGACTCTTTGAATAAATCGAATTTAGTTCAAAAGATTGCAGAGAAATATGAGCTAACGGACGCGGTAGTTGTAGGGGATCGCTTATCTGATATAAACGCAGCGAAAGACAATGGATTTGGTTCCATCGGCTGTCATTTTGATTTTGCAAAAGAAGAGGAACTCGCTCAGGCAGACCGAGTAATTCATAATTTAAACGAACTAACAATGGTATTGACCGAATTAAATCTAGCGGGGATTAAGGGATAATGTTAGAAAGACAAAAAGACGTTCATCTTTATTAAAGTTGACGTCTTTTTATTTAACAGTGATATTTCCTAGCTTCTTTAATGCAAGCGATCATCCCGTTTATCAATAAACAGTGAACCATCCTTTTGTAATTCTGCATAAAACACGTCTGAAACGGATTGAATACCCTTTGCCTGAACTTGTTGAAGTAGCCATCCTTCATCCACATTCATTTCGTTTAAGGATTTCCGATTTAGTTGACCGTCCTCAATCAAGGGGGCAGAGATGGGGTAGATTTTTTGCGCTTTTGAGGTAACTCCTTGATCTTCTTTCGTTAACGGTTGCTTGTTATCTTTCTTTAAGACAGATAACGTTCCATCGGTTTCAAAAATGGCATAGTCGACGTCTTTCAAAGAAAAGACGTTCTTTTTTCGGAGCAAGAGGTTAAGGGCATCAATGTCGAGTCGAAGTTTACGAAGCTCGTTTTCCATTATTTTTCCGTTACGGACAACGATTTTTGGACTTCCTTCAACACCTAACCTGATTGTTTTTGATTTTAAATCCGTATATCCCATAAGAATAGTAAATAGGGTCCAGGCGACAAGAGCAATCATCCCATTTCTCACACTTATCGAAGAGTCAATGGCAAGAGAAGCGCCTAACGTTCCAAGTGCGATGGCGGATACGAAATTAAAAAAGGTCATTTGCGAAATTTCTTTTCTTCCCATGATTCTTGTTAATAACAGTAATGTGATAAATGAAAGAGATAGTCTGATGAGTAATGTAATAAGTTCCATGATAATCTTGGTCCTTTCGAAAGAATTCAGTAGCTGTCTATTAGAGTGTGTTACTTTCAAAAATGTATTCAAGTATTACAAATGAAACTTATCACGAGTCGTTTTCGTATAGAGAATACCAAGGAAAAAACATTTTATGTAAAATCGCGCAGAAGGGAACGGTGTTAGGATTCCGTTCTAGATCCCGAACGGTACCTTAAAGTGTTTTAGTAAATGGAAGTAATTGGATTTAGATGAACCGTTGTTTGAGAGGAGTTCGCTATTGGAGACTTTTGGGGTCACCATTATATTGGTCCTGTCTGCTTTCTGTCTGGGCCTCTACTATTTGAACAAAGCTTTACGTAAGTGGCTTAAGGTTGAAAAGAAAAGCATGTTTTCTTATAACCATGTGAATGATACGCATCGAAAAATAGACTGGGCCATTCGGATTAGTTTCATGCTGCTATTGATCAGTAGTTTATTTATTAATATAGAGCGGATTCCTTTAGAACCGCTTTGGTATCTTCAGACTCACATCATCATGTTTGTGTTTATCGTTTTAATGGAAACCACAAGAGCGATTATGGAAAAGCTGTACGCAGAGAATAAAAATGATTATCTTTTTACGCTTTTTCAACTTGGAATAATCGTTGCTTTTTTACTTTCATTGTTTCTAACTAACTTTTTCTGGCTCTTGTGATATAGCCGAAAAACATGCGGGAAAAGGAGGGTTCAATATGGATATCGGTTTATTCATCATCGGGATCGCTCTCTTAATCGTTTCTTATTTGGTGGGGGTAAAGAAACAAACGTGGTTACTGGCAGGTTTTAATGAAAAGATGGTGGATAACAAATCCCTACTTGGAACGATTGTGGGTTTGCTCTTTTTTCTTCCGTTAGGATTACTTACGATCATCCTTAGCCTAGTCAATTTTACTAATGAAGGTACGATCATCGTAATAGCAATGGTGATTTTGTTTGGAATTGTTGCGGTTTTGATTAATCGAAAGTTACTTGATTCATAGGTTGTAGAATACCCGCTTAGATTTCATTTAGCGAAAGAGAAATCAGGAGGAGAATTTAATGAGCACAGAAAGATGTCAACTTCGGTTATTTTCGGAAACGGATAAGCAACATGTTAAAAGATTGTATAAGAGTGAACAAGTTCGAAAGTTTTTAGGTGGAACAGTTGATGATGAAACATTTGAAAAAGGGTTTGACAGCATGATGCACTCCCGAAATCGCTCTTCTTATTGGACCGTTTTCCTAAAGGAGTCACAGGATTTTATCGGTATTGTTTTTCTTGATACGTATCATGATGGAGTGAAAACAGAAGTCGGGTATCAATTTTTGCCAGAGTTTTGGGGCCGAGGGTATGCGCGGGAAGTCGTAACCCACGTGATAGAGTATGGATTTAGCGAATTAAATTTAGATGAGATCGTGGCAGAGACGCAAACGCGGAATACGTCATCTTGTCGTCTGTTACAAAAAGTAGGGATGACATGTGTGGGACAGCTCGAACGATTTGGGGAAGAGCAGTCGATGTTTCAACTTTGTCGTGTAGGAAAGGTTCAATGATTACCTTAAGGGGAAGGGAGGACTAGAGAACAAAATAAAAAGGAGAAAGGCGGCTAAATCGTGTACTGGTTCATAGCTCTTTTTGATGAACAGACTGAAGCACAGGTGAAAGGAATATGGCAGGAGCTTAAGGAACAATCTCTCTCCTACTATATTGATGAAGTGAAAGACGGTAGACCACACATAACGCTCGCAAGTTATGAGCAGTTAGATAAAGAAGAATACATAAGAAAAATCGATGCCTTTTATGAAGAGGTGGGGAAGGTGGAGCTTACGTTTAATACGGTTAGTTCGTTCTTAAACTATGGAACGATCTTTTTAGCACCTACCGTAACGGAGAATTTACTCTCCCTTCATTCCGCGCATCATCATCATTTCGAACGATTTAATGGGAGTGCAAATTCGTTATATTTACCGGGTAAATGGATTCCTCATTGCACGGTAGCAAATCAGCTCGAGTCTGATGATTTAGCTCGTGTGTTTCAATATTGTTTTTCAGAAGTTAACCCCATCTTTGGCAAAATTGAAGCAGTCGCTTTGATTGAATTAAAAGAAGAGGATGAGGAAGGCATGGATGCGCCCATTGTCTATACAAAGCATCTTAAATAATGAGATAAAAAAAGGATATCCCACTGACTTTCAGGAGGGATATCCTTTTTATTAAAATTCTTCGTAAGTAGCCGGATCTTGATTATTGATCCGACCATCAGGGCGCGTTAGTTCAGCCATCATCGCCATTTCGGTTTCATCTAATTCGAAGTCGAAAATGGAGAGGTTCTCACGCTGGCGTTCTGGTGAGGAAGACTTAGGAATCGGGATCGATCCTAATTGGTAATGCCAGCGTAAAATAATCTGTGAGACGGACTTGTTATGTTGGTTCGCGATTTGCGAGATCGTTTCATTATCTAAAATGTCATTCACTCGAGCAAGCGGGCTCCACGATTCCGTTTTAATGTTGTTTTGCTCGTGCCATCTTCTTTGCTCTTCTTGGTTGAAGAAGGGATGCAATTCGATTTGATTGATGCTCGGTTTTACTCCCGTTTCATTTTCCAATTGTTCTAAGTGCTCAGGGAGAAAGTTGCATACGCCAATCGAGCGAATCAAGCCCCATTTTTTTGCATCAATTAAAGCTTGCCACGCTTCTACAAAATGACCTTGTTTCGGGTTTGGCCAGTGAATGAGGTATAAATCATAGTAGTCTAAATTTGCGCGATACAGTGATTCTTGAATAGCGGTAACGGCTTTTTCGTATTCCTGGTAGCGACCAGGCAATTTCGACGTAACACGCAATTCGTTTCTTGGAACCGTACTGCGACGTATGGCTTCACCCACCGTTCCTTCATTCTCATAATTATACGCGGTATCAATGAGGCGGTAGCCAACATCAATGGCACTCGTGATCCCTGTGGCACCATGATTTCCGTTTAATTTGTAAGTTCCAAACCCAATCGCAGGTAATGTAAGGCCATCATTCAACGTGATTTCTGGAATTGATTCCTTCATCCAAACTCATTCCTTTCTGGAGTACATTCTTTAAACTAGTACCTCGTTCTAGAAAATGTAAACTTATGTAAGCGCGATCAATTCATTTTCAAAGAAAATAATTGGGAATGGTTTTATCACACCATAAAAGAGCTTACGGAAATGAGAGTAAGCTCTTTTAAGTTACGGCGACCTATAGAATCATTCTCGCTTTTTCATAACAATCCATATGTGCATCAGGAAGAGTTAGCCCTCTGCGATAAATTTCAGAAGTTAACATTTCGAAGGCAATGAACAGCTCCTGATTTGTAAGAAACATCATTCTGATGACCTCCCTCATTTGTTGTTGTGGCTGAAACGATAAAGGATGTGCTCCTTTTCATTTTTGATGGGGTACATAATCAAAATAATGAAGCAGAATATTTTTTCCTTTTAATCGCTTTTCCATATAGGCAACAAACAAGAAAGTGCATCGCGCATCATACAGATTTCGATGTTTCTTAAGCTCATGGATGGCAGCCTGATCTGATCGCTTTGGACGATAAGGTCGGTCCATTGTCATAGCGGTATAGCTATCAATCACACGAAGAAGATTTACTGCAAACGGCAGCTGTTCCTTCAACATTTGACCAGGATATCCTGTTCCGTCATTATTTTCGTGATGATGTAAGATCAAGGAAGGCTCGAAATCAATTTCTGGATAGTCACTTAAAATCTCTATGCCAAGTTCTGGGTGTTGTTCCAGATCTCTTTTCTCAGAAAGAGTGAGTGGTCCATTCTGTTGAAGAATCTCTTCTGGAACAAGTAGCATTCCTATGTCGTGTAAAAGAACGGACTGAAGGATGATCGGCTTCAATAGGGAGTGAAGATTGTAGTGCAAACAAAAATCAATAAAATAACTTGTGGATTGAACGGAGTGATGAAAGGAATGTGAATCGTGACGACGGAGAAGTTCCATCAATTGCAGTGATTGAAAAGAAAACAAATGAGCGTGCCCGTGCAATGTACACTTTTTCATGTTCATTCTCCTTTTAAGGAGCCGGTTGCACTACTTGCTCCCTATCATTCAAGTGCCCAGGCTAAAATGATAGTTCATCGCATTCTCTTTTTTAGTGTTGTGTTTCGGTGAAATTGAGGGAACTCTTATTCCTTATCTAATCAATACCATAAAAAGGCGGGTTTGTTAATAGTTTTATGCACGGTTTTATACGAGAGGTTAAAGCAAAAGGGCCTGTAGTCAATGCGCCAGCTGGATGTTTTGGACCAATTTATTATATGGTCAAATATGGTGACACTCTATCAGAGATCGCCTCTAAATATGGTTTAACTACGAACTACCTTGCTTCACTGAACAATATTTCAAACCCGAACCAAATCTACGTTGGACAAAGATTAAAAGCCTATAACTGCAATTAAATCGTGAAACAGAGCTTACTGAGGTTTATCCTTAAGCTCTGTTTTTCTTATTGTGCTAATGATTAACAAAAGTAATGGAAGTCCAAATACAAAGAAATAACTTGCAGTGGCATGAAAGTTTGAAAGGGTATCAATTGTGAACTTGTCATGAGGAACAAGTGAAATAGTGAATATGAGAAAGGTCGTTATGATAATTGGCCATGTTGCTCTCTTTCGTTTTGTAAGTATCTTGACCCCCTCAGAAGAGATGTATAAATATGATCCAAAAGAGGTTAAGACGGATACGGTCCAAATTGATAGAAACAGCAGATCAATCCGATCAATGATTAGAAAAGAGATTCCTTTTAACATATAAACGGTAGGATCTTGAATCGTTTCAAACTGCCTTGGGCTAAAATACACGTATGTTGCAATCGTAATTAGGCAGTAAAAGCACGTCACCGCAACGTTGGAGAGCGTTAAACTAAAGAGAGCTTCTTTTCCTTTGTTTTGTAAATAAGGAAAAACAAATAAAGCCATCTCAAAACCAATCATGGAAAAGAATCCTTCAGGCGTGGCTTTTAGGATTGGACGTAACCCATTCTCTGCAATGGGAAGGATGTAACGGATATCGGAGTACCTTAATGCGACTAGAATCATTACAACGAGAGGGACAACTAAGATCGTGACGAATTGATTAAATCGACCGAGCACTTTTACTCTCCCTGAGACAAGGTAGGCGCCTGAGATTGATAGAAGAGAAAGGATTATGATTGAAGGAGTTCGAGGCAGAATCCAAGTGTTAACACTTATTTGAAATAGTTGGAGCACTAGGATTGCCGTTAACCCCGCAAATAAAATGTAACCGATTGAAATTATTGTGCCGATCAATCGTCCCATGATTTTTGGTGCATACTCATAAAGCGATAAGGTAGAAAATCGTTTACTCAAAAAATACAGAACGAAGATAACGGCTTGAAAGCCTACTCCAGCAAGTATGATCACGATCCAGCCATCGATTCCAGCTGTGGAGTGGAGTGTCTGGGGTAAGGAAAGAATCCCTACACCCACCTGGGTCTGGAAAATGATAAATAGAAATTGAACTGAATTAATTTGCTTGCTCGTTTTCATCTCCACTGCCATCTCCGATCGTCGCGCGGTTATTACTACTATCTCCAGCATAGTTAAAAAAATGCGATGAGAAGAAAAGGCTTTTCTCACGCTGATTTGAAAAGATCCCACAAAATAGAAAATAATGGATTTAAATTGGTTGGAACAGGGTATTAAATAGGAAATTTTAACTTGTGGAGGAGGAAGAAGAGTGGAAGAAACGGTGATGAAGTTCTACGAATCAAAAAAACTCTTATTAATGGTCGGATGCTTGTTTTTCGTAGGGAGGGTGGGTATTTTTCATATACTTTATTTGAAGAAGGTAGCTTTTTATTTGCTTTCATTATGCTCCTTTGTGGTGGTTTTTTCCGGTTTATTCTCACAATGTATGCTGAAAAAATCGCTACAGGACAACCCCTTGTAACCTTAACTCCTGAGGATTTGGAGCTATATTTGCTCCAAACAGAGAAAATAAACATTCGATGGGAAGACATTGAGGCGTTTATCCCGTATCGCATGCATAGCAATTCGTTTATAGGGCTTGTGTTGAAAGATGAAGAACGCTATGCAGGCCGAATAAGGTGAAAAAGCTATCTAGAATGAATGTAAGAATGGGGTATCCCCAATATAATATTGTTCTTTCTCATTTGAAAAAAAAGAATCTTCTTATTGAAGAATTGGAAAAGCGAATCGTTGAAACGCATCCAAACGAAGGGAATATTAAGACGGACGAAGCGCTTAATAAAGGACCAACTTTTACTCTTTTTCTAGAGCTCGTTATGCCCTTTCTGACATCCTAATAAAAAGATTGGTTATTAGCTTGGCGGCGTAAACGACAAATAAGTAGGCCGCTAAAAGGACGAACCAATTTGTATACAGTTCAAAAAGATTGAGTCCTATTAAAAGCGGTTTAAAGATAAATGTAAACGCAATGGCAGAAAGCGTACCATATAGCCAGTAGTTTTTCTCCTTATTTAAGCACCATTGGTAAAGCAAAATAAAATAAACCGGTATGAACGAAGCGTCGATGCTAATGCTTGCTGGGAGTTGAGGAATGGCGATGAAAGGGTAATCCCACCAGGACTTCCTGACCCCTAGTGAATCAAGATAGGCAGCAATGACATGAATCGAAAAGCCAAAAAACCCAAGAAGAAAGATGTTTTTACGATCGATTAAGAAATACAATACGATAAGAGGTAAGAGTAGCATCGCGAGTATGGTCCAGAATTGCCACGTCGTATAATTTGAGAACTGATGCCAGTAATCGATAGTTGCTACTTCAAGTTCTTTTTTTAATGAAAGCATATGATCAAATTGTTGTTGACGATCCATTTAAATACCTCCCTTTGGGGGTAGTATTTATCGATTGTTGAAACGATATTACAGATTGGAAAAACTTCTTGATATGTTAAGTGAAAGATCATCCTACAAAAAAGGAAAGTTAACCATCAGTGACGAATTCAATAAGCGACTTTACTATCTTAAATGAGGTGATGGGTTGGCTCGAACCGCAAAGCAAGTGTTTGTTAACTTACCGGTGAAGAACTTGGATAAGTCGATTCGTTTTTTCACAGAGCTTGGTTTTGAATTTAATCCACAATTTACAGATGAGAATGCCACGTGTATGGTGATCAATGAAAATACGTTTGTGATGTTACTCGTTGAAGAGTTTTTTCAAACATTTACCACGAAGGAGCTAGTCAATTCAAAATCATCAACGGAAGTGATTATGGCGATATCAGCTGAAAGCAATGATGAGGTTGATGAGATTGTGAAGCGAGCGCTAAACGCCGGGGGAAGTCCTTCAAATGACGCCATTGACCATGGTTTCATGTATGCCTGGAGCTTCCAAGATCTTGATGGCCATTTGTGGGAAGTGATGCATATGCAGGAAGGTTCAGTAGAGTAGGATAGAACATAATATATAAAAAAAAGCCGCATCCTACTCATAAAGTGGATGTGGCCTTTTATACGATTAGTCTGCTACAACAAATTCAAAATTACCTTCAAATTTAACATCTCTACCTAGCAAGAAACCGCCAGTCTCAATGGCTGCATTATACGTCATGCCGTATGCTTCACGGTTAACTTTCCCTGAAACGTCAAAACCAGCGACAGTGCTACCATCGAGCGGGCTTTTCGAAGTCCCATTATATAGAACGGTAAACGTTTCTTCTTTTGTCACGCCTTTAATGGTGAAGTTGCCAGTTACATCATATTCTTCGTCTGATTTCTTTTTAATCGACTTGCTTTCGAATACCATGTTCGGGTATTGATCGGCTTCGAAGAAATCTCCAGAGCGAAGGTGGCCGTCGCGGTCTTCGTTACCTGTATCGATTGACTTTACAGAGATGGTTACTTTAATGTTTGCAGCTGTAAGGTCATTAAGATCGCCATTGAAATCAACGTCAAAGTCAGTGAATTCCCCTTTTGCTTTCGAAACCATCATATGTTTGATTTGAAAATCTAAGCTACTGTGAACCTTATCTAGTGTTAATGTTTTCATAAAAAATTCCTCCTCAAGGATTGGTGCTTTTTAGTATGAATTAAAGATATCTTATTTTTATCTCGAAGTCAAGATAATTTAATTCGAGGTATTGAGTTCTGTCATTTTACCTAGAAAAATGATTTGAAGACATCATGCGAAAGGCTTGTTTTCGTAGAAATAGGATAGGCAAATAGATGGAATTGAGGGTGATCGCGTTTACGAAAATGAAAGTCGTGTCATCATGGGAAGTAGAAGGGAAGAAAGGAGCTAGTTAAATGAAAAAATGGATGGTACTTGGATTAATCCTAAGTGTCATGTTTGTGCTTGCTGCTTGCGGTGGCGGGAATGAAGAAGGAACAACGGAAAATGAACCTGAGATAACAGGGGAGGAGCAAAGTGAAGAGTCGATGGAAACAATCAAGGTAAGTATGAAGAACCAGGATGATGAAGAGATCGGAACTGCAGAACTGAAGGAGGACGATGGTGCTACAATGATCAGCCTTGATGTAAGTAACTTACCAGAAGGAGAGCACGGTTTTCATATTCATGAAAACGGCTCGTGTAAAGCACCTGATTTTAAATCTGCTGGCGGGCATTATAACCCTGAAGACGTGGACCATGGAACAGAATCAGAAAATGGACCACATGCAGGGGATATGGAAAACATTGAAGTAGCGGAAGATGGAACGATTCAAACTGAGGTTGTAAATGATAACGTAACACTAAAAGCGGGAGTAGAGAACTCACTTCTAAAAGAAGGCGGAACAGCTCTAGTGATTCATGCGGGCGCAGATGATATGGAATCACAGCCGTCTGGAGATGCGGGCGATCGAATTGCGTGTGGTGTGATTGTTCAATAATAAAAGGGCAAACGGCTTTTAAAAAACCGTTTGCCTTTTTTTAGTTTGCGAGACTTTGTTCTGTCACGACTTTCTGCTTGCGCTCTCGCTTTGCTTTTCGGAAATAAAGCAGTTCATAAAAAACAGGTACGATGACGAGTGTTAGAACCGTAGCGCCAGAAAGACCGCCGATGACGACAACGGCAAGTGACTTTGATACGAGACTGCCATCTTCTGCATGACCGAACAGGAGTGGAAGCATGGCACAAATGGTGGCGATCGCTGTCATGATAACCGGTCGGAGGCGCGTACTGCAAGCTTCCATTATCGCATCGCGAATGATCATCGTTTCTTCATTTTGTTTCACACGATCGATTAACACAATCGCGTTTGTAACCACGATGCCAATTAGCATCAACGCTCCGATCAGTGCAGTCGCATCAGCTGGTACACCTGAAATCAGTAGACCAAGAACGGCGCCAATGGATGCTAGCGGGAGCGTCATCAGAATCGCAAGTGGTGCGCGCAGAGTTTTAAACGTTAACACCATAATGAGATACACAATGAGAATGGACGCGAGCATGGTCATGCCAAGATCTTTAAAATCATCTGTCTGTTGCTGAGAAGCACCACCAGTAGCAAGTGTAACGCCATTCGGTAAATCAAGATCATTTATACTCTGATCGATATTTTGCGCAATAACCGAAAGCTCCTCTGGCGTCACTTCGGCTGTAATGCGTGCATACAAATCACCGTCTTTATGAAGTACCGTGCTCGGTTTCTCTTCTGTGGTGATAGATGCAACTTGAGACAATGGAACAACGCCGTTTGACGTGGCAAGTGTTAAATCGTTTAACTCAGAAAGTGAATCTGTTTTGATTCCAGCATTTAAAAACACTGGAGTTTGTTGCTCGTTAAGCTCGATTGCACCAATTGGCTGTGGATTCAGTAAGCTTCGAATCTGCATGGCCGTTTGCACGGCATTGGCTTTTTCCGTATTGACCTTAACCGTATACACGGGCGACGTTTTATCCTGATTGCTTGAGACTTTTTGAACACCATCGACTTCTTTCATTTCATTCATGATCTGATCAGAAGCAGTTAGAATATCAGTTGTATTGTTTCCGATCACATCGTACGTGATGGAAGAATTTGAGGAGCCGCCAAACATCGAAGAAGGGCTCGCTTCAATCGTCACGTTCTTTTCATTCTTTTTCGCTTCGTTTACCTGGTCAATGAATTTCTCTGCGTCAGCGTCTTCTTTCATAATAAAGAGATAACTTACTGTATCTGGATCGCTCACCTGGCCATACTGGGCATCTTCTTCGCTCGATCCATATTGGGTAACCATATGCTCATAACCATCAAAGTCAGCTAATGTCTGTTCAA
>ENA-ORXC01001691-ORXC01001691.1-marine-metagenome-genome-assembly--contig:-NODE-1691-length-12718-cov-3.476070_pt1 | contig 12718 bp, 10 predicted proteins | sample MGYA00237865_ERZ511478 | MGnify/ENA metagenome assembly ERZ511478 | reverse complement strand
CTGTAGAAGAAACAGAAAAGAGTGATATGCATCTGGTTGTAGCAGGTACAATGGATGCAATCAACATGGTTGAAGCAGGTGCGGAAGAGGTTCCTGAAGAGGTCATGCTTGAAGCAATCATGTTTGGACATGATGAAATCAAGCGTTTGATTGCCTTCCAACAGGAAATCGTCGCGCAGGTTGGTAAAGAAAAAAGAGAAATTAAACTTTTTGAATTAGATAAAGAACTTGAAGCTGAAGTTCGCGGAATTTGTGAGCAGGATATGATTACGGCTATCCAGGTACAGGAAAAGCATGCTCGTGAAGATGCGATCAAAGAAGTGAAAAATGTCGTCATCGCCCGCTATGAAGAGCAGGAAGCGGATGAAGACAAGCTTAAGCAAGTGAAACAAATCCTTGATAAAATTGTCAAAGGTGAGGTTCGCCGCTTGATTACGGAAGAAAAAGTACGTCCAGACGGCCGTGGAGTCGCTGAAATCCGACCGCTTTCTTCTGAGGTAGGCTTGCTTCCTAGAACACATGGTTCTGGATTGTTCACAAGGGGACAAACCCAGGCACTAAGCATCTGTACACTTGGCGCAATGGGCGATGTGCAGATTCTTGACGGTCTTGGAATCGAAGAAGAAAAACGATTCATGCACCATTATAATTTCCCATTATTCTCTGTTGGTGAAACAGGTCCGATTCGTGGGCCAGGCCGACGTGAAATCGGTCACGGTGCACTTGGTGAAAGAGCCCTTGAACCTGTGATCCCGAATGAGAAAGACTTCCCATACACTGTCCGACTTGTATCCGAAGTGCTTGAATCAAATGGTTCTACTTCACAGGCGAGTATCTGTGCTAGTACATTAGCTCTTATGGATGCAGGGGTGCCAATTAAAGCACCGGTTGCCGGTATTGCAATGGGTCTGATCAAATCAGGAGAACACTATTCTATTCTTTCTGATATCCAGGGTATGGAAGACCACCTTGGCGACATGGACTTCAAAGTAGCTGGAACTGCAAAAGGTGTTACAGCCCTGCAGATGGATATCAAGATCGAAGGATTATCCCGTGAGATTCTTGAAGAAGCTTTACAACAGGCGAAAAAAGGCCGTATGCATATTCTTGATTCCATGCTGGCGACAATAAAAGAGCCACGTGAACAGCTTTCAAAATATGCACCAAAAATCATCACTATGTGGATCAAACCTGATAAAATCCGTGACGTCATTGGGCCAAGCGGAAAACAAATCAATAAAATCATTGAAGAAACTGGCGTAAAAATCGATATCGAACAAGATGGTACGGTATTTATTGGTTCAGTGGATGAAGATATGATCCAAAAAGCAAAGAAAATTATCGAAGACATTGTCCGTGAAGTCGAAGTTGGAGAAATGTACCTTGGAAAAGTCCGCCGCATTGAAAAATTTGGTGCGTTCGTTGAAATCTTCCCTGGTAAAGACGGTTTAGTCCATATCTCCGAGCTTGCTGAAGAGCGAGTAGGTAAGGTAGAAGATGTCCTGAAGCTGGGAGATGAACTCCTTGTTAAGGTAACTGAAATCGACAAGCAAGGCAGAGTCAACCTTTCACGCAAGGCAGTATTGAAAGAACAACGTGAAAAAGCTGAAAAACAATCTTAATCAGTAAAGGCCGGGTGCAGTCCCGGCCTTTTTACTTTTTCTCTGTGCCCCCTTCTTAACACCCCCAAAGCTCTGCTCCATCAGCTGCAGATTTCACAAATGACAGAGCCAAGATCATCTCTTTTCTTGTTCGTTCTCTGTTGTCTTTCGTTCTACCTTGTCCTTCTGTTTCATAAAGTAAAATAAGGCCCTTTTTGTATATCAAGCAATATTTTCGAGTGGCTTTAACAGAAGAGGAGGTAAATTAAATGCGAAAGTTTGTATTAATTTCTGTTTTATTGATTGCTGCGTGGATCATGGTGAATAATCCATTCTCCCATACATATGTATCTGGACTAAAAACCGGGGCACTTGAAGTTACTGGCAATAAGAATTCGTTAATGTCAGAAATTGAATTGAAAGCAAAAGAATATGAAATTGAACCATCTGATGCCAGGAAAGATCCTGTTTGGAAGGTAGTTCCCGGATACAATGGGCTTAAAGTAGATATCAAAAAGTCTTTTAGCAAGATGGAGAAGGAAGGCGCATTCGATCCGGAAAAGCTAGTCTTCAAGCAGGTTCCACCTCAAGTACATTTAAATGAATTGCCGCCGACGGCCATCTATAAAGGCCATCCTGAAAAGCCGATGGTAAGCTTTATTATTAATGTAGCATGGGGAAATGAGTACTTGACAGGGATGCTTGCGACTTTAAAGAAGCATAATGTGACGGCAAGTTTTTTTCTTGAGGGCAGATGGGTAAAGAATAACCCAGGCATGGCGAAAATGATTGCTGATGCAGGTCATGAGATAGGGAATCATTCATTTACACACCCAAACATGAAGCAGATTTCTGCAGCTAAAATCAATGAAGAGATCACCAGGACAAATGAGGTTATAGAAGCAGTGACCGGTGTAAAAAGTAAGTGGTTTGCTCCCCCAAGTGGGTACTACAAGGATGAAGTGGTTGAAATTGCTGCAGCTCATAAATTAGGGACCGTCATGTGGAGCGTAGATACAATCGATTGGCAGAAACCCTCTCCAGATAAGCTGATCAATAGAGTGATGGGGAAGGTTCATAATGGTGCAATGATTCTAATGCATCCAACAGAGTCGACAGCTGCCTCGCTCGATCAATTGATCACTCAAATAAAAGCCAAAGATTTACAGATTGGGACTGTTTCCAGTTTATTAAGTGAACATCGGATAATAATGACGAAAAAAATGAAAGAATAGCATTGTATTTGGAAAAAGTAAGTTAAATGGACTATACTAAGTAAATGCAGTAATTTTAGCAGCTGGTTCCAGAGGAGGAATATAATGATAAAGAAATATACATGCCAAAACGGTGTAAGAATTGTACTAGAACAAATCCCAACTGTCCGTTCGGTAGCAATCGGAGTATGGATCGGAACAGGCTCCCGTAATGAAAACCCAGAGAACAATGGGATTTCCCATTTTCTTGAGCATATGTTCTTCAAAGGCACCAAAACAAGGACTGCAAGGGAAATCGCAGAGTCCTTTGACAGCATTGGCGGCCAGGTGAATGCATTCACTTCCAAGGAATATACATGCTATTACGCGAAGGTATTAGATAATCATGCCCCATACGCGCTAGAAGTTTTAGCTGATATGTTCTTTAATTCTACTTTTGATTCTGAGGAATTGAATAAAGAGAAGAACGTTGTGAACGAAGAAATCAAGATGTACGAAGATACTCCTGATGATATCGTCCACGATTTGCTTAGCCAGGCAGTTTACGGCGACCATCCGCTTGCGTATCCTATCCTTGGAACGGAGGAAACTCTTCAAAGTTTTACAGGAGAAAAGCTGGAGCAGTATATGCATGATACTTACAGACCGGAAAATGTAGTTATATCCATTGCCGGTAATGTTCCAGAATCTTTCATTAAAAATGCAGAAGATTTCTTTGGCTCCTATGAAGCAAGCAAGGAAAAGATGGATAATGCGAAACCCGAATTCCATGCAACACATGCTTCCCGGAAAAAAGAAACTGAACAAGCACACCTTTGCCTTGGATTCGAAGGATTGCAGATCGGACACTCTGACGTCTATAGCCTTATCGTCCTGAACAATGTACTCGGGGGCAGCATGAGCAGCAGACTGTTCCAGGAAGTACGTGAACAGCGCGGCCTTGCTTACTCTGTATTTTCCTATCATTCCGCTTACCAGGATAGCGGTATGGTGACAATTTATGGCGGGACTGGCGCAAGTCAGCTGAACGTTTTATATGAAACAATTCAGGACACTCTTGCGAAGCTGCGAGCAGAAGGCATTACGGAAAAAGAACTCAACAACAGCAAAGAACAGCTTAAAGGCAGCCTGATGTTGAGCCTTGAAAGCACAAACAGCCGTATGAGCAGGAACGGAAAAAATGAACTTCTACTTGGAAGACATCGCTCCCTTGATGAAATCGTCGAACAAATCGATCAGGTGACCAAGGATAGCGTCGATGGAATGGCCAATAAGATTTTCACAGACAAATATTCTGTTTCCTTGATCAGTCCAAATGGCGAACTGCCAAATTTATAAGACCTAACCTAAGACAGCAGTTTCCATGTGGAAACTGCTGGTTCTTATTTAAAGGAACCTTTAGCCACTTCAATTACAGCCCCCGGAAAGCAGAAAGACGAGCGGGTTCGTGACAAATTTGGTCTCTGCTGCTTGAAAGTTGTCAAGAAAACGAGGGAATCGTGACAGGTTTGGTCCCTGAACATGAAAAGCTGTCAAGAAAACGAAGGAATCATGACAGGTTTGGTCTCTGCACATGAAAAGCTGTCAAGAAAACGAAGGAATCGTGACAGGTTTGGTCCCTGAACATGAAAAGCTGTCAAGAAAACGAAAGAATCATGACAGGTTTGGTCTCTGCACATGAAAAGCTGTCAAGAAAACGAAGGAATCGTGACAGGTTTGGTCTCTGCACATGAAAAGCTGTCAAGAAAACGAAGGAATCATGACAGGTTTGGCCTCTGCAGCTGAAAAGCTGTCAAGAAAACGAGGGAATCGTGACAGGTTTGGCCTCTGCTGATAAAAAGCTGTCAAGAAAACGAAGGAATCATGACAGGTTTAGGCCATTCTCCCTGAAAAGGTGTCTAAATAACAAACGATTCAAGATAACAATTCCCCCTTTTTTTCACGTATATGTATTCTAAAAAACCTCCCTTCTTGATACATATAGAGTAAGGACAAAGTGACAGGGGGGGGCCAGCATGAAATTAAGTGAACTTGGCGGTAAAGAAATCGTCGATGCAAAGAGGGCAGAAAGATTAGGCGTGCTCGGACAGACTGATCTGGAAATCAATGAACGTTCTGGACAAATAGAAGCTTTGATCATTCCATCTTTAAAATGGTTCGGTCTCCGCAAACAATCCGGAGAAGTTCGGGTTCCATGGAAGCACATAAAGAAAATAGGTACCGACATGATTATCATTGACATACCTGATGATGAAGAGTAAAAGCGGGCACAGAGCCGGCTTTATTTTTTTGCCAATATAATTCCTTAGGTTTTAAGACATCAAAAACTCTACCTTTATAATATAGTTTTCAGCGCTGGCCATATGGCCAGCGCTTTTCTTTTATGGAAAACTCACCTATTCCAAGTTAGATACATATGATGTTGAAGTAGTTCAATTTGAATGAAATATATATTCCAGGATTAATGGAAAAGAAGGTGATTGTTCTCATGCTGACAGGAATGCAAATCGCAGTTATCGGCGGTGATGCGAGACAGCTGGAGATTATTCGCAAGCTGACAGAGCTTGATGCAAAGCTTTCTTTAATAGGCTTCGAGCAGTTGGACCATGCTTTTACAGGTGCCTCAAAAGAAAAGATAGATGAAGTTGATTTTTCCGTCCAGGACGCTTTGATCCTGCCTGTGCCAGGAACAAGTCTAGAGGGGCAGGTCGAAACGATTTTCTCTAATGAAAAAGTAGTCATCATCAAAGAAATGCTTGAAAAGACACCAGAACATTGCACAGTTTATTCAGGCATCAGCAACTCATATTTGACTGGTATTACAAAGCAGGCTAACAGAAAACTTATACAGCTGTTCGCTCGTGATGATGTAGCAATATACAACTCGATCCCGACAGTCGAAGGAACGATCATGATGGCAATCCAACATACAGATTTCACCATCCACGGCTCCAAGGTAGCCGTTCTGGGGTTGGGCAGAGTTGGTATGAGTGTGGCGAGGACCTTCCATGCCCTTGGTGCTAAGGTGAAGGTCGGAGCGAGGAAAAGTGAGCACATCGCAAGGATTACGGAAATGGGTTTAGAGCCATTCCTTTTATCTGAAATAGGCAAAGAAGTTTCAGATACCGATATTTGCATCAATACGGTTCCTCATCAAATCGTTACAGCCTCTGTCATTTCGAGGATGCCAGCTCATACTCTGATCATTGACCTTGCATCCAAACCAGGTGGAACGGATTTTCGCTATGCGGAAAAGCGGGGAATCAAAGCGCTGCTTGCACCGGGATTGCCAGGAATCGTTGCCCCGAAAACTGCAGGCCAAATATTGGCGAACGTTCTTTCTCAGCTGCTTATGGAAGACTTTAATAACCGAAAGGAGAAAGAAGCATGAGTTTAAAAGGGAAAAAGATTGGATTTGGATTAACAGGCTCGCATTGTACGTATGATGCTGTGTTTCCTGAAATTGAAAAGTTAGTGAATGCAGGAGCTGAAGTTTTACCGGTTGTCACATTCACTGTTAAAAATACAGAAACACGTTTTGGCAAGGGAGAAGATTGGGTACAGCGGATTGAGGAACTTACCGGGAATAATGTGATAGACTCAATTGTGAAGGCCGAACCCCTAGGTCCAAAAATTCCACTTGATTGTATGGTCATTGCACCGCTGACAGGCAACTCCATGAGCAAGTTTGCGAATGCAATGACAGATTCACCAGTCTTGATGGCTGCCAAAGCAACTTTGAGAAACCAGAAGCCGGTTGTCCTTGGCATCTCGACGAACGATGCTTTGGGGTTAAATGGCGTTAACCTTATGAGGCTAATGGCAACCAAGAACATTTATATGATTCCTTTTGGCCAGGATGATCCGGTCAAAAAGCCAAATTCAATGGTAGCAAGAATGGGGATGCTTTCCGAGACAATCATGGAGGCGATGAATGGCAAGCAACTACAGCCAGTGCTGGTCGAGCGTTATAAGGATAATTAATTCTGTAAGTTAACCCAGAAGACACACGGGTAAAAACTTTGCTCTAAATGCTCTTATTTCAACTGGAAACGCTTTTCTCCGGCAGTGAAGCAAAATGTTTCTTTTCTTAATGATTGATTATGATAAAATATAGGATAATATACTAGGCGGTTATTTCTATTGGACCGCCGTTTTACTTATGGTTCAAACAACCTCAGCAAAAATGCGGGGATATAAAAACGATAATGGTAGTGGAAGGGGAAACAGCAATGTCAGAGAGAAAAGGTTACCGTGTAGCAGTAGTGGGAGCAACAGGAGCAGTAGGTCAGCAGATGATCCAGACGCTGGAAAGCAGGGACTTCCCTGTTTCAGAGCTTTTATTGCTGTCATCATCAAGGTCAGCTGGTACAAAGGTTCAATATAAAGGAAAAGAGATAACAGTACAGGAAGCCAAGCCAGAAAGCTTTGAAGGTGTGGATATCGCCCTGTTCAGCGCTGGAGGAAGTGTTTCAAAGGAGCTAGCACCGGAAGCAGTCAAACGCGGTGCGATCGTTGTTGATAACACAAGTGCATTCCGTATGGATGAGAACACTCCGCTTGTCGTGCCTGAAGTTAATGAGGAAGTTTTGCATTCTCACAATGGGATTATCGCTAATCCGAACTGCTCTACGATCCAGATGGTTGTAGCATTGGAGCCATTACGCAAGAAATTCGGCCTGGATAAGATTATCGTATCGACGTACCAGGCAGTATCAGGTGCAGGTGCAGCCGCAGTCGAGGAGCTTGAGGAACAGACTCAGGCAATCCTGAACGGTGAAGAATACGAACCAAGATTCTCCCAGTTAAGTCAGCGGAAAAGCACTACCAAATTGCGTTCAATGCTATTCCGCAAATCGATACATTCGTAGATAACGGATTCACGTACGAAGAAATGAAAATGATCAATGAAACGAAAAAGATCATGCATATGCCTGAGCTGCAGGTTGCTGCAACATGCGTACGGCTCCCGGTTGGAACTGGTCATTCAGAATCAGTATATATTGAAATAGGCCAGGACGGTGTTTCCGCAGCTGAAGTAAAAGAACTTTTGGCGGATGCACCAGGAGTTGTCCTGCAGGATGATCCTGATCAGCAGCTGTATCCAATGCCTGCATTCTGTGTTGGCAAAAATGATGTTTTTGTCGGCAGAATCAGGAAGGATCTGGACAATGATAAAGGCTTCCACATGTGGGTCGTTTCTGACAATCTGTTAAAAGGTGCTGCATGGAACTCAGTCCAGATTGCTGAAAGTCTTGTGAAGCTTGGATTGGTAAAGTAGAAGCATAATTGTATTAATGACAGAATTACTGAGGTGTTACGATGAAAATAATCGTTCAAAAATTTGGCGGTACATCTGTCCGGGACGAACAAAGCCGCAGCCAGGCGATGGGCCATATTAAAAAGGCGATCGCTGATGGGTATAAAGCGGTTGTGGTAGTCTCTGCGATGGGAAGGAAGGGAGATCCGTACGCAACTGACACTCTCCTCAGTCTGCTGGGAGGAAGTGACAGCAAAATCAGCAAACGCGAGCATGATCTCCTGCTGTCATGCGGAGAAACGATTTCCAGTATCGTTTTTACCAATATGCTGCTTGAGAACGGCATAAGTGCGACGGCCCTTACAGGTGCACAGGCAGGATTCAGGACAAATAGCGAGCATACGAACGCGAGAATCCTTGATATGAAATGCGATCGGCTGTTGAGGGAACTTGATCAGGTCGACGTTGTCGTCGTGGCTGGCTTCCAGGGCGCAGCAAAAAATGGAGACGTGACAACAATCGGCAGGGGCGGCAGTGACACATCAGCTGCAGCGCTTGGTGCAGCGTTAAACGCTGAATGGATTGACATATTTACTGATGTCGAGGGAATCATGACAGCTGACCCAAGGATTGCAGAAAACGCAAGGCCTCTTTCCGTGGTCACTTATACTGAAGTTTGCAATATGGCATACCAGGGAGCAAAGGTAATCCACCCTCGTGCTGTAGAAATTGCGATGCAAGCAAAAGTTCCGATTCGAATCAGGTCCACCTATTCGGAAGGTCTGGGCACGCTGGTTACTGCCCTTAATCGTGAGAATAAAGGGACTGACATCAAGGAAAGACCCGTGACAGGAATTGCGCATGTTTCAAATGTAAGCCAAATCAAGGTATTTGCTAAAAAAGACCAATACAATCTGCAATCTGAAGTCTTCAAGGCGATGGCAAATGAAAACATAAGCGTTGATTTTATCAATATTTCTCCTAATGGAGTGGTCTACACAGTCTTGGACGAAATGACGGACCGGGCAGTAAAGGTATTGGAAGGGCTGGGACACACGCCGCAAATCGAGAAACATTGTGCCAAGGTCTCCGTTGTCGGAGCGGGAATGGCAGGAGTCCCAGGGGTAACCTCAAAAATCGTTACAGCTTTATCCGAGAGAGGCATTCGCATTCTTCAGTCTGCTGACAGCCATACAACCATTTGGGTATTAGTCAAACAAGAGGATTTAGGAAAGGCAGTAAATGCATTGCATGACGCCTTTCAGCTCGAAGAGGAAACAGTTGATTTCGAGCGTCAAGATATATAAAAGATTTTGCTTCCCAGTCTCGGCTGCCGGAAGCCTTTCAGAAGAGGAGTGAACAGGAATGGTTCAATTCGGAAGAGTATCTACAGCAATGGTGACCCCATTTGATCATAAAGGCCACATTGATTTCGCTAAAACAACCCAGCTAGTAAACCATTTGATTGACAACGGAACAGATTCGCTTGTTGTTGCAGGGACAACTGGTGAATCCCCGACTCTGTCTAAAGAAGAGAAAATCGCACTATTCCGGCATGTCGTGAAGGTTGTAGACAAGAGGGTTCCTGTAATTGCTGGAACAGGCAGCAACAACACATATGCGACCATCGAACTGACAAAAAAGGCGGAAGAGATTGGTGTAGACGCGATTATGATCGTAGCGCCTTACTACAATAAGCCAAATCAGGAGGGTCTTTATCAGCATTTTAAAGCAGCTGCTGAAGCTACCTCACTGCCAGTAATGGTGTATAACATTCCGGGCAGGTCAGCTGTCAACATCCTGCCAGAAACAGTCATCAGGCTTGCTGAAATTCCGAACATTGTTGCTGTAAAGGAAGCGAGCGGCGATCTGAATGCCATGACTAAAATCATCGCAAATACACCAGACGATTTCCTTTTATACAGTGGAGATGACGGATTGACTCTGCCAGTTCTTGCAATCGGCGGAACTGGAATTGTCTCAGTAGCATCACATGTGATTGGAAATGAGATGCAAGCAATGGTCGATGCATTCTTCAGCGGAAGGAATGCGGATGCAGCAAAATTGCATCAGCGCCTGCTGCCAATTATGCAAGGACTTTTCGCTGCACCAAGCCCGGCACCTGTAAAAACAGCATTGCAGCTAAAAGGACTCGATGTCGGTTCCGTTCGTTTGCCAATGATACCATTAACAGAACAAGAAAGAACAGCAGTAGCGAAATTATTTGAATAGAAGATTAGGCCAGCCTCATTAGGGCTGGCCTTATTTTATATGAGGGGTAAAAATTATAGTCACTTATTGGTAAAAGGGAGGCCCTGCATTGCCCGAAAATGGAACATCAGAGCTCAAACGGTATAAGGAGACCTCCTGCATTGCCCGAAAAAGGAACTTTAGAGCACAAACGGTAATAGCAAAGCCCCTGCATTGCCCGAAAAAGGAACTTTAGAGCACAAACGGTAAAAGCAGAGCCCCTGCATTGCCCGAAAATGGAACATCAGAGCTCAAACGGTAAAAGCAGAGCCCCTGCATTGCCCGAAAAGGGAACTTTAGATCACAAACGGTAAAAGCAGAGCCCCTGCATTGTCCGAAAAAGGAACTTTAGAGCACAAACGGTAATGGGAGACCTCCTGCATGAACACACAGTAAAAGCATTGCCTGCTGCATACTTATGACACGAATGAATATTGTTGTAAAGGTTTTCAGTCATAAAGTATAATGAGTTTAACTGATTACGTTCGGGAGCTAACAACATAGGAGGAGCAGGGAATTGATTACGAAAAACGAAAGTATTAAAATCATCCCACTTGGCGGAGTTGGGGAAATCGGCAAGAATATGTACATCACCGAAGTAGATGGAGATATTTTTGTGGTTGACGCGGGATTGATGTTTCCTGAGGATGAGATGCTTGGAATTGATATTGTCATTCCCGATTTAACATACTTAATATCGAATAGCGACAGGGTGAAAGCGATTTTCCTGACGCACGGACATGAAGATCATATTGGGGCGTTAACATATGTTTTACGAAAAATAAATGTACCGGTATACGGTACAAAATTAACAATTGCCCTTGCCGAGGAGAAGATGAAGGAGCAGGAATTTACTGGATCTGCTGATTTTCATGAAATTCATGCGGACTCAGTATTGGATTTTGACAATGTTTCTGTTTCCTTTTTCAAAACCAATCATAGTATACCAGGTTCAGTCGGCGTCAGCATTCATACTTCAGAAGGCGCAATCGTACATACAGGGGATTTTAAATTCGACCAGGCTGCTGGACCACTGTACAAACCTGAAGTCGGCAAGATGGCAGCAATAGGTAAAAAAGGCGTTCTTTGCTTGCTTTCAGACAGTACAGAGGCTGAAAGACCAGGGTATACGCCATCTGAATCAACCGTCGTTGCTGAACTGTCCAATGTTTTTTATAATGCACAGGGCAGGGTCATCGCTGCTTGCTTTGCTTCTGACCTAAACAGGATTCAGCACCTATTTAACAGCGCATCGGCAAATGGCCGCAAAGTAGCGGTGTCAGGGAATAGCTTAAAGCGTGTATATGATATTGCATTGCAACTCGGATATTTGCAGGTGGAAGAAGACTTAATTATATCGGTAAATGATTTAAAGGATTACGATGATGATCAGGTAGTTATTTTAACCACGGGAAGCCAGGGCGAGCCGATTGAAGCTTTGCAGAAGATGGCTAAACAAGTGCATCCACAGGTGAATATCCAGGAAGGGGACACAGTCCTGTTTGCTGCTTCTCCACTGCGGGGGAGTGAAGTATTTATTTATAAAACAATGGATATGCTTTACCGTGCCGGTGCAAATGTTATGTCTGGCAAAAAAAGTGTCCAGGTTTCAAGCCATGGAAGTCAGGAAGAATTGAAATTTATGATCAATCTGATGAACCCGAAATTCTTTATTCCTGTTCATGGCGAATACAAAATGCTGAAGGCTCACAAAAAGCTGGCACAGTCATGCGGGATTGCAGAGGAGAATATTTTCATTCCCGACCGTGGTGACGTGGTTGAGATTTCTGATGGGAAACTGAAGTCCACAGATAAGGTTCCGGCAGGGAATACATTGATTGACGGAATCGGGGTCGGAGATGTAGGCAATATTGTTCTCCGAGACCGAAGACTGCTTTCGCAGGACGGTGTTTTAATTGTAGTCGTTACACTGAATAAAGCAGACAGAAAGATTGCAGCCGGACCAGAAATAATTTCGCGCGGTTTCGTCTATGTCCGTGAATCAGAAAAGCTGATGGCGGAATCTTCTGCGCTTGTAAAAGAAATCGTAAAGAAAAATGCTGATAAAGAGTCATTTGATTGGAATAGTCTAAAACAGGACATCCGTGATTCATTGAACCAATATTTATATGAGAAAACGAAACGCCGTCCAATGATCATGCCGATCATAATGGAGGTTAAATAATCACAATAAGTACTGGCTCAATGCCAGTGCTTTTTGTTTTACCTTCTCATCCAAAAACCTGATGTCATTCTCTGGTTTGGAATGAAATTGCTTATGATGTTCATACTAAAATTATCATGCCTGAAGGGAGCATAAAAGGATGGATATTGATATGAATAAATTCAGTTCAGAAAACCAGGAAGGACAGCAAGGGGATAAGGAAAACAAA
>ENA-ORXC01001688-ORXC01001688.1-marine-metagenome-genome-assembly--contig:-NODE-1688-length-12731-cov-4.028766_pt1 | contig 12731 bp, 13 predicted proteins | sample MGYA00237865_ERZ511478 | MGnify/ENA metagenome assembly ERZ511478 | reverse complement strand
GGGGTTTCGGTCGGCACATCGCGGGCGACGGGATCAGGTCGCGGTCGGGTCGCCCGGCCTGAAGGTCAGCGCGATGCCGTTGATGCAGTGGCGCATGCCGGTCGGCGCGGGGCCGTCGTCGAAGACATGCCCCTGGTGGCCGCCGCAGCGCGCGCAATGCACCTCGATGCGCAACATGCCCAGCCAGCTACGGTCCTCCTTGGTGCCGACCCTGCCCTCGATCGGCGCCCAGAAGCTGGGCCAGCCCGTGCCGGAGTCGAACTTGGTCGCCGACGAATACAGCGGGTTGTCGCACCCGGCGCAGTGATAGGTACCGGCCGCCGTGTTCTTGTCCAGCGGGCTGGTGAAGGCGCGCTCGGTCTTCTCCTCGCGCAGCACCATGTACTGGTTCGGCGTCAGGATCCTGCGCCATTCCTCGGGGGTCTTCATGACCTCGAAGTTACCGTGATCCTTCGACTTGCTGGCGAAGGCCGGGGCGGCGGTGGCCAGCAGGGCGGCACCGGAAAGAAGCAGCGTGCGACGGTCGGTCATGAAAAACCTCCTTGGGGCAATGCGTTGGCCATAAGATGGACCTTTCTCCCTAACGGTACAAGAAGGAGGGATGTTTCATCACGCAATCGCGAGAAAGTGTCACCGCCCCTGCCGCACGGCCCACAGCGCCGCCGCGAACCCCGTCCCCCCGACCAGCGCATAGACATCCCACTGCCGCAGCCCTGCCCCGACCAGCACGGCGGCCAGCAGCGCCGAGGCCGCCATCGCCAGCGCATCGACGGTGTTCGAGCACGCCACGAACCGCCCCCGCGCATCCGCCGGAGCCTCGACCTGCAATACCACGTTCAGCGGCGTGACGTAGAGACCCGAGCACGCCGCCAGCACACCGAAACACCCCAGGATCGGCCAGGCGCGCGGGTCGGCGACGAACGCGCCGACGCCGACCAGCGGCCCGGAAAAATCCACCCCCGCGCGCCACATCTCGCTCGCGGGCCACAATGCGACGGAGGCCAGCGCGATCCCCCCCGCGCCCCACGCCGCCATCGGCACCGCCGGACGCTCGCCGAATATCCGGGCGCAGAGCAGTGCCCCGATGGCCACACCCACCGAAAATGTGGAGAGCAGCAGTACGAAGACGCCGTTCGTGCCGTGCAGCCCCTCCAGCGCATAGGGCGGCAGCAGGGCGAGGAACGCGGCCCCGGTGAACCAGAACCACGCGATGCCGAGAATGGCGCGGAAGGCCCCCGGCACCTTTCGACCGTCGCGCACCACGCCCCACATCGCCCGGGGCAGCACCCAGTCCACGCGCGGCGGGATGCCGACGGGCGGGGCGGCGGGGGCGTAGAGGCTGGCGACGAAGCCGAGGATCGCGACCGCGATGACCCCCATCGAAATCGCCGTGATGCCGTAGGCGGTCAGCACCAGCTTCGCCCCGACGATCTGCCCCAGCAGAATCGCCAGGAACGTCGCCGCCTGGATCAGCCCGTTCCCGCGCGCCAGTTCCTGCGGCCCCAGATATTGCGGCAGGATGCCGTACTTGATCGGCGCGAACAGGGCCGATTGCGCGCCCATCAGGAACAGCAGGCCATAGAGCAGCGCGAGGTTCTGGGCGTGGAAGGCGATGGCCCCGACGATCATCAGCCCGATCTCCAGCGCCTTGACGACCCGCATCATCCGCGCCTTGTCCACCCCGTCCGCCACCATCCCGGCGGTGGGCGAGACGAGGGCGAACGGGATGATGAACAGCGCGCCCGCGATCGTGTTGTGCAGCGAGGCGTTCAGCCCCATCTCCGCCGCCAGCCGATAGGTCAGCAGCACCAGGAACCCGGTCTTGAACACCTGATCGTTGAATGCGCCCAGGGCCTGCACCCAGAACAGCGGGGCGAAGCGGCGGGTCTTCAGCAGGGGCGTCGCCGCCCCGGTCGTGGTCGTGTCGGCCATGCGCACCCCTCCCCGGACATCGCCAAAGTGCGGCGGCACGGCGCGCAGGTCAAACCGGTAGTTCGGCCCCGTCCTCGATATCCTCGATCACGGGTGCCGCGTCATCCCGCGTCATCCCGCCCGGCCTCCGCCAGTCCCGCGCCGAGGATCACGAGGGCGGGCCACACGATGTAGAACTGCGTTTCGAGATTGCCGCCGAAGGAGACGAGCAGCAGCGACAGGAGGACGCCGAGCGGCAGATATCCGCGCGGACTGCACAGCACGCGCAGGGTCAGCGCGACCAGAAGCGCGAGGATCGGCACCGCGAACAGGATCGCTCCTGCCATCCCCCGTACGAAGAGCAATCCGTACCACGTATGGTGCGTGCCGATCAGCATGTATTCCGTGACATGCGACCCCGGCTCGACGGTGCCGTGGCCGAACCAGTACGCTTCGGACGCCCAGCGCTCCTTGGCGATCCGCTTCAACGCATCGCGCACGCGGGTCGAGTTGGCGCGCATCTCGCGAAAATAGGTCCGGGCATCCGACACCCCCGCCACAACGCTGTCGCCCACCACGACCATGCTCGCCGCGACCGACGCCGCGACGAAATACGCCCAGGGCTTCAGCATCAGCGGCAGCAGGCGCGGAACCCCGACGCAGACCACCACCCCGACCACGCTCATCCTCGATTTGGTCATCAGCACCATCGCGATCCCCGCCAGCAGGCCGCAGACGAGCCAGAACCGGTTCTTCTCCTCCAGCGCGCACAATACCGTGATGACCCCGATCAGCCCCGCGAAAGGCGACCACGGGGCGAAGAACTGCCAGCGCGGCATGCCGTTGGCCGGGTCGATGGTGTAGAGGAAGACGGTGAAATACTCCGGCCCCGGCCCCCCGACCACCTTCAGCGGCGAGGTGAAGACGGTTTCCGGCAGGCCGATCCCGGGCGCGAGGATGAACAACGGCACCAGGATCAGGGTGTGCAGGCCCAATACGCAATAGGCCCGGACGATCACCTCCATCCGGATGAACAGGCACGCCCCGATCAGCATGTAGAGCGGAAACAGCGCCCAGCCCTTGGCCCAGCCGATGGTCGACTTGATCATCCGGCCCGTGCCGAACCCGTGGTCGTGCTGCCCGATCCACAGCACGACCAGCATGCCCGCCATCGCGGCGAAGGACAGCCAGACGATCCAGGGCGGCATCCGCGCCGCCAGATCCGCGCGCATCACCGGCGCGAGATAGAGGGCGAAAGCGGCGAACCCCGCCAGGCTCCACGCCAGAACCGGACCGACGACATAGAGCGCGCCGATGGCATAGAACGGCCATGTCAGCAGGATCGTCCAGTAGACGATCTTCTCGGCAGGTTTCAAGGTGTCGGGGAAGGGTTCCAGGACAGGCTCCGCATCGGGATGGCCCTGCGCCGGAGCGCCCTGCCCCGGCCAGCGACCCGTGCCCGCACCGGTGCGGCCCGAACGGGGATCGTGATGGTGCAAAAGTGTGAAGAACCTGTTTCCCGGGAGGGTCGGACGCCCTATAGCACCATCGCCTGCACGTCCTTCGTCCAGCCGACATGCACGGTCCCGCCCGTCTCGATCACCGGGCGCTTGATCAGGGTGGGGTAATCGAGCATCAGCGCGACGGCCTTCGCATCATCAAGGTCGGCGCGGGCCGCCTTGTCCAATCCGCGCCACGTGGTCGAGCGGGTGTTGAGCAGCACCGCGCGCCCCACCGCCCCCATCCATCGTTCCAGCGTCGCCGCATCGACGCCGTCGGCGCGCATGTCGGTCAGCGCGGGATCATGACCGGCAGCGCGCAGGGCCGTGATGGCCTTGCGGCAGGTGTCGCAGGTTTTGAGATGATAGACATGCATGGGCGGGCCTCTCGTGGATATCGGCGTCGACCCTATCGCGCTTCGGTCGCGGGCTCCATGGTTCGACGCATCGTCGTGGTCGTGTCCCGGTCGTGACCTCGCGTGACATGCGCGGCGGTCGAAACCGAACGCCGGATGCGACAGGCGGGCGCGCCTACGATCCGCCGCCGAGCGTGCGCGCCCCTAGGGCATCGCGGAGCGTCAAGGTCAGGGATCGCAGCGCCCCGGCCTGTGCCGCTCCCAGGGCGGCGACGATCTCGCGGTCGATCGCGGCCCATTCCCGGTAGATCGTGTCGAGCAGTGCGCGCCCCTCCGATGTCAGGGACAGGACATTGCTGCGCCGCTCGTGCGGGTCGATATGGCGCGAGATCAGCCCGGCCTTCAGCAGGCGCGCGGTCATCGTGCTCATGCTGGCGCCGGTCAGGTCGAATTCCTTGGCCAGACCCGCCTGGGACGTCGCCCCCATCCGCCCCAGCGCATCGAGCACCCGCGCCTGGCGGGGCTGTATGTCGAGCGAGGCGAGTCGCTTGCGCAGGCGCTCCTCGATCAGATGGGCGGAATGCAGCAGCAGGTGGAACTGGGGGAGCGGGTCTGTCATTTGAATTGTCGTACGCTGAATAATAAGGGCGCTGTGCCGAGTGCGGCGGCGCGAAAAACCGGCAGGACGCTCATGGGCCTGTACCATATAGAAAACCGTGCTGAGCCACGGAGGTCATTCCAGAAAAGAGAGATATCTGCGGCAAAAAAAGTCGTATGAAATTTTCGGAAGTCTGTGGTAGCCGGTCCGATCCCGGATTCAGTTGCATTTCGCCCTGCTGGCCCCGCGTGATTGCGAGGTTGTCGGTTCGACGAAGATCGAATCTACAATCTTTACACTTCCTTCATAAAAGAATTCGTTGCGTTGTACAATGACCACTTTTGCCGAACCATATGACCCGCCCGGCGGGATCGACCGCCCCGCCATCAGGGTTTCCAGCCGCTTCCCTGTTCCTCGAAATCAAAGACGACCTCGGCCAGCCGCGCGCAGGGGGCCTGTTCGCGGACGAGGGCGTTGGTCGCCGTTTCGATACGCGATTCCAGCAGGGCCATGAATTCCTGTTTCGGCAGTCCCGGCGGAATCGGTTCCAGGAACTCGATCGCCACGGGGGTGGGATACTTCTTCCATTCCCGGCGCGGCCAGGCCAGACCCAGCGACAGGGCCACGGGCGTCGCAGGGATGTTCAGCTCGTTGTAGATATGCCACACCCCGCCCCGATAGCGCGATTTGCGCCCCGGATGCATCAGCGTCCCTTCGGGATAGATCAGGATGGGCCGCCCCTCGGCATGCACCCGGCGCGCGCCCTCGATCACCTCGGGCAACTGGTTGCGGCGCTCGCCCTCGACCGTCACCTTGATATGGCCCAGCTTGCGCACGATGCCGCCAACCAGCGGGTAATCGTCCAGTTCGCGCATCGCGATGGCCCCGTAATCGGGAAAGAGCGCGCCGGTCAGGGCGACGTCCAGTTCGCTCTGGTGCTTGCTGACCAGCAGGGCGGGGCGCGCGGCGATATGCTCGCGGCCCCGGATCTCCACCCGCGCGCCCAGCACGTGGCGCACCAGCCACACCGTCCCCCGCGCCCAGACCGAGAACAGCCCCCGCACGGTGCCATCCCCCGCGACCAGCGACACGGGGACGGAAATCCCCGCCATGACCAGCGTGAACACATAGAAGCTCAGATTGAAGGCGACGTGCCGCACTGCCCTAGGCCTTCTCGCCGAACCGTCCGGCAATCAGGGTTTCCAGCGCGTCCAGATACCGGGCGGCATCCTCGCCCTCGGCATCGACGGTCACGCGCACGCCCTTGGACGCCACCAGCGTCAGCAGATCCATCAGCGAGCGCGGATCGGCCTGTTCGCCGTTATGGGAAATCGTCGCCTCGCAGGCGAACCGCTCGGACAGTTCGACGACCTTGGCAGAGGCCCGCGCATGCAGGCCGCGCTCGTTGACGATTTCGAGGGTTCGGGTGAGTCGTTCGGTCATGAATGTTCGGTCATGGGCGTTCAGGCATCCATCGGTTTGGGGGTGCGGGACGGGGCGGGGGCCGACGCAGGGGCGGAGACAGGGAGAGGGACAGAGGCGACCGCCGGGGCGACGTCGATATACTTGCGGCCCGCCTCGATGCCCTGCCGCACCACCCGGGGCAGCGTGCCTTTCTCGCGGGCCTTGGCGATGGTCACCAGCATCGGCAGGTTCACGCCGGTCACGACCACTTCGCGGCCCACCTTCCCCTCCCGGGACGCAAGGTTGGAGGGGGTGCAGCCGATCATGTCGGTCAGGATGATCACGCCGTCATCGGCATCGGGGCGCACCGCCTCGATCCCCGCCGCGATCTCGGCGCGCTTCAGGCTGATGCTGTCCGCGCCGTTGACGGAAACGAAGGCGAGCTGACGCTGCGTTCCCAGCACATGCTCCGCCGCCGCGCACAGTTCCTCGCCGATATTGCCATGGGTGACGAGGAGGATACCGATCATACGGCCATATCCTCCGTCAGGGCCAATGTGCGCGACCGGGCGGACCCGGCGCGGGTGATGTCGCGGTGGCGCACGGCGGGGGAATGGCCGGCGGCGCGCAGCATCGCGCCCAGATGCTCCGCCACGGCGACCGACCGGTGCCGCCCGCCCGTGCAGCCGATCGCGACCGTCAGATAGCTTTTCCCCTCCTTGCGGTAGAGGGGGATCACGTCGCGGAGCAGCGACGAGAGCGAAGCGAAGACCGCCGCATACCCCTCGCTGCCGGAGATATATTCCTCCACATCCGCATCCAGCCCCGTCCCCGCGCGCAGTTGCGGATTCCAGTAGGGGTTGGCCAGAAAGCGGACGTCGAACATGATGTCGGCCTCGCGGGGCGCGCCGCGCTTGAACCCGAAGGACAATACGGTGATCGACATGCCCTCGCTGTCATCCCCGGCGAAACGCTCCTGTATCTCGTGGCGCAGTTCCGTCAGCGACAGGTCGCTGGTGTCGATGGTGATGTCGGCCTGCTCGCGCAGGGGGGCGATGACCGAGCGTTCCATGGCGAGCGCGGCCTCGACCGTCTCCCCCGCCATCGGATGCCGCCGCCGCGTCTCGGTAAAACGGCGGATGAGGGTATTGTTCGAGCAGTCGAGAAACAGCAGCGTGACATGCACATCCGTTCGCCCGCGCATCTCCGCCACCAGATCGGCGAAGCGTTCGGTCGTGAACCCGTGGGTCCGCTCGTCCACCCCGATGGCGACGCGCATGGCGCGCTGGCCCGAGGCGGCGAAATCGTCCATGATCGCTTGCAGCAGCCGGATCGGCGGATTGTCCACCGTCTCGAACCCGCAATCCGCCAGCGCCGCGAGGCTGGAGGACTTGCCCGCCCCCGACACGCCCGTCACGATCACAAGCCGCATGGCCGAGCCGTCAAGGGACGGGCCGGTTCCGGAATCGCGATGTTCTTTGTGCGGCATATCGGCCAAGCGCGGTGCCCTTTTTCTACTGCTCTATGAAAGTATGACCCGAAAAGGTTTTGCAAGAGCGAAGAGTGTGTTTTTGAGCATATGCGTCCCGAAATCACGTCTCGGCCGCCCGAAAGCGGGACTATGCGGGCCGCGTGCGGACCCAAGTATCCATCCTGTCCCGAAGCCGGTGCGCCTCAACTCGGCAGCCGCACCACGAAGCGCGCGCCGCCCTGCGGGCGATTCTCGGCCCGGATCGTGCCGCCATGCGCCTCGACGATGCTGCGCGAGATCGAGAGGCCCAGACCGGAATGGCGCCCGAACGCCTCGCCCTCCGGGCGTTCGGTATAGAATCGCTCGAAGATCGAATCGAGATTGTCCTCGGGGATGCCCGGCCCGTCATCCTCGACGGTGATCACGGCGGCCTTCAGGTCGTCGCGCCAGGCCGAGACCAGCAGCGTGCCGCCCCCGGGGCTGAAGGAGATGCCGTTCGTCAGCAGGTTGGACAGCACCTGCGCGATGCGGCTTTCCAGCCCCCGCACCATCAGCGGCACGTCCGGCACATCGGCCACCAGCCGCACCCCGCGCTCGTCGGCATTCTGGGCCAGGATGTCGGTCGTCGTCGCGACCAGACCGCCCAGATCGAAGGGCGCACGTTCCTCGCGCACCAGTTCGGCATCCAGGCGCGAGGCGTTGGAGATATCGGTCACCAGCCGGTCCAGCCGGTCGACATCCTCGCGAATCACCGTGTAGAGCCGCTCGCGCTGCTCCGGCGTCTTGGCGTAGTCGAGGGTTTCGGTGGCCGAGCGCAGCGAGGAGAGCGGATTCTTGATTTCGTGCGCCACGTCGGCGGCGAAACTCTCGATCGCGTCGATCCGCCCGTAGAGCGCATCGGTCATCCGCCGCATCGAGCCGGACAGATGCCCGATCTCGTCCGCCCGGGCCGTCAGGTCGGGGATCTCGACGCGCTCGGACACCGACAGTTGCGCCTCGTTCGCGCGGGCGGCCTCGGCGGCATTGGCGAGGCGGCGCAGGGGGCGCGCGATGCCGCTGGCCAGCAGGAACGCCAGCAGGATCGAGACCAGCCCCGCGACGATGAAGATGCGCAGGATCTCCAGCCGCCCCGCCCGGATCACCCGGTCGATATCCCCGCCCTCGGTCGAGAGCATCAGCACGCCCATGATCACCTTCAGCCGCCGGATCGGCACGGCGACGGAGACGATCAGTTCCCCCTCGCTGTTCGCGCGCTGCGACATCGCGAAATCGCCAAGCTGCGCGGAATAGACCACCGGGTCCTCGGTAATGCCCGCCACCGACGTCTCGATATAGATCGGCAGATTGCGCTTCTGCACCAGGCGGATGGCGCGGCTGTAGAGTTCCTCGATCCAGCCCAGCAATCCGCTGGCCCCGTCGAGGGGGGGCAGGTAGCGCGTCTCCAGCGGGATGCGGGTGGATTCGAAGCTGCGCGTGTCCCCGATCAGGCGACCGTTGCGGAACAGTTGCGCGCGCTGGTCGGTGCGCAGGGTCAGTTGTTGCAGCACCCGGTTCGCGGCGCGCGTCTCGATCGAGGATTTCTCGGGACCGGTGGAGGCGATCTCGGCAATGGCGGTGGCGAGGATGTTCGCCTCGGTCGCCAGCGATTCGACGCGCACCTGGATCAGCTCCTCGCGCATGTTGTTGAGGTAGAGCACGCTCGCGACGAGGATCACGAGGCCGACGAGGTTGATCGCCACGATGCGCCGGGTCAGCGAGCGCATGGGGCTGCTCAGGACCGCGCGCATCTCGCCCAGCAGGCCCGGCAGGGCGGCGGGCGGATCTTCGGCATCCGGCGCGGCGGTCCGCGATGCGCCGCCATCCGAGCGCACGACCGGCGCACTGCGCAACGCCCCCTCCCCCGCCGGGCCGAAACCCGCGAGCGCGGGCGCATCCCCCTCCCACGCGCCGAGCAGCGGGGCGGGAGAGGATGCCTCGGGCGATCCTTCGGGCGATGCTCCGGGAGAAGCGCTAGGCTTCGCGGTATCGATATCCGACGCCATACAATGTCTCGATCGCGGCAAAACTGTCGTCCACGACCCGGAATTTCTTGCGGATGCGCTTTATGTGGCTGTCGATGGTGCGGTCGTCGACATAGACCTGATCGTCATAGGCCGCATCCATCAGCGCATCGCGGCTCTTGACGAAGCCGGGGCGGGTGGCCAGCGCCTGGAGGATCAGGAATTCGGTGACCGTCAGGGTGACGCCCTCCCCCTTCCAGATGCACGAATGGCGCATGGGGTCCAGCGTCAGGCTGCCCCGGGTCATCACCTTGTCCTTCTCGGCCCGCTCGCCGCCATCGACCTGGGCATCACGGCGGCGCAGGACCGCGCGGATACGCTCGATCAGCAGGCGCTGGGAGAAGGGCTTGCGGATATAGTCGTCGGCCCCCATGCGCAGGCCCAGCACCTCGTCGATCTCCTCGTCCTTGGAGGTCAGGAACAATACCGGCATGTCGGATTTCTGGCGCAGGCGGCGCAGCAGTTCCATCCCGTCCATGCGCGGCATCTTGATGTCCAGCACCGCGACATCGGGCGGGTTCTGGCCCAGCGCGGCCAGGGCGGCGGCCCCGTCGGAATAGGTCCGCACATCGAACCCGTCAGATTCCAGCGCGATGGATACCGAGGTCAGGATATTGCGGTCGTCGTCGACGAGGGCGATGGTCGGCATGGGTTTCTCCGGTCGGGCATACACGGCGCGCCCCGACCTTACGGGGGATGGAACGGCGGTACAATCGTTGCTGACACGTCGGTGGTGCGCGATTCCGGCGATATCGGGGCAGGGTCGCCGCAGAAAGCCCCCGCACCCGGCGTTTATCCTCGCCGAAATCCCACCAAGGTAATATTATTGCGTTGTCACGGGTGCTCCGTTGAAGTTATGCAAACCTCGCGGTTCGGCATTGCCCGTGCCGACCCAGTATGGATGTGCGTATGACCCGGAGGATGGCGTCGTGAACGAGAGCGGTACGAGAAACCCCGACCATGGATTGAGGGAAATGGGGATCGAGGCAGGAGCCGTCTACTACAACGACGTCGAAACCACCCTCGTCGAGCGCGCCCTGCACCGGGACGAGGCGAAACTGGCCCCCGGCGGGGCGCTGCTGGCCCTGACCGGCACCCATACGGGCCGCTCGCCCAAGGACAAGTTCACGGTGCGCGATGCGACGACCGAGAATACCGTCGACTGGAAGAACAACAAGGCGATGCTGCCCGCCGAGTTCGATCTGCTGCATGCCGATATGCTCGACCACCTGAAAAGCAAGACGGTCTTCGTGCAGGATCTGGCCTGCGGGGCCGATCCCGCGCACCAGATCACGGTGCGCTTCGTGAACGAGCTGGCCTGGCACATGCTGTTCATCCGCAACATGATGCGCCGGCCCGCGCGCGGCGACCTGGCGACCTTCGTGAACGAGTGGACGGTCATCAACTGCCCCAGCTTCCGTGCCGACCCCGCGCGCCACGGCTGCCGCTCCGAAACCGTGATCGCGGTATCGTTCGAGAAGAAGACGGTGCTGATCGGCTGCACCTCCTATGCGGGCGAGAACAAGAAATCGATCTTCGGGGTCATGAACTACGTCCTGCCGGAGAAGGGCGTGATGCCGATGCACTGCTCGGCCAACCACGCGCAGGGAAACCCGGCGGATTCGGCGGTGTTCTTCGGCCTGTCCGGCACCGGCAAGACCACCCTGTCCGCCGACCCCGACCGCACGCTGATCGGCGACGACGAGCATGGCTGGTCGGATCGGGGTGTGTTCAACTTCGAGGGCGGGTGCTACGCCAAGACGATCAACCTGTCGGCGACGGCGGAACCCGAGATCTTCGCCACCACGTCGAAATTCGGGGCGGTGCTGGAGAATGTCGTCATGGACCCGGAGACCCGGGCGCTGGACTTCGACGATGACAGCCTGACGCCGAATACCCGCGTCTGCTATCCGCTCGACATGATCCCCAACGCCTCCGATACCGGGCTGGCGGGGGTGCCGAAGAACATCGTGATGCTGACCTGCGACAGCTTCGGCGTCCTGCCCCCCATCGCGCGGCTGACCCCGGCGCAGGCGATGTACCACTTCCTCAGCGGCTTCACCGCCAAGGTCGCGGGCACCGAAAAGGGCGTGACGGAGCCGGAACCGACATTCTCCACGTGCTTCGGCGCGCCCTTCATGCCCCGCAGACCCACCGAATACGGCAACCTGCTGCGCGCCAGGATCGCCGAGCACGGGGCGACCTGCTGGCTGGTCAATACCGGCTGGACGGGGGGCGCCCACGGCACGGGCAAGCGGATGCCGATCAAGGCGACCCGCGCGCTGCTGACGGCGGCCTTGACGGGGGCGCTGGACGAGGTGAACTTCCGCACCGACGCCAATTTCGGGTTCGAGGTGCCCGTGGCGGTCGAGGGCGTGGACAGCGCCATCCTGAACCCGCGCGAGACCTGGGCCGACAAGGACGCCTACGACGCGCAGGCCACCCGGCTGGTCCACATGTTCGTCGGCAACTTCGCGCAGTACGAGACGGATGTGGATGCCGACGTGCGCGCGGCGGGGCCGGGGGTGTAACGTGCCTGGATGAACGAAGAAAGCGGGGAACGACCGCTCGTTCCCCGCTTTTTCATGATTCCGGCAGATCCTGCGTGCCGGAATCGTAGAAATCAGCGTCCTGCCCGGGTCGGGGCGTCAGATCAGACGCAATACACTTCAATGTGCCTGGCGCGGATCGAACTCGTACTGGCCGCCCGTCAGTTCCCCGAAGAATTCGTGGATTTCGGGGTGTTCGACCGGCTCGCCCGTCTCGTCGGGGATCAGGTTCTGCTCCGAGACATACGCGACGTAGTAGCTCGTCTCGTTCTCGGCCAGCAGGTGGTAGAAGGGCTGATCCTTGCTGGGGCGAACTTCCTCGGGGATCGATTCCCACCATTCCTCGGTATTCTGAAAGGCGGGGTCCACGTCGAACACGACGCCCCGGAACTCGTAATGCTTGTGGCGTACCACCTGCCCCAATTTGTACTGCGCAAGTATTGCTGCCTGGTCCATTTTTATCGACTCTCGCTTTGACCTCATGATCAATTCATAAACCTTCGATGAAGACCTGTCCAGCATGCCACGGCGCGGAATCGGGACGTAGAGTGAACGATTTTGGAACAGGAACAAGCGCATGATCGGCATTGCTATCCTCGAAGTCGTGTTTCCGGTGCTTGTCCTTGCCTGTACAGGGTTTTTCTGGGTTCGACGCGGATGGTCGTTCGATATCGCCTTCGTCACGCGGCTGGCGCTGGACTTCGCGACGCCGTGCCTCGTGTTCGGCACGATGGCGGCCACGCGGTTCGAGCCGGACGTGTTCTGGGCGCTGGCCGGATCGACCGTCGCGCTGCACGCCGCGCTGGCGGCGATCTTCGCGTCGATCCTGCGCGTCCGGGGCCTGAAGCAGCGCGATTTCCTGCTGCCGCTGGTCTCGGCCAAT
>ENA-ORXC01001686-ORXC01001686.1-marine-metagenome-genome-assembly--contig:-NODE-1686-length-12742-cov-3.202921_pt1 | contig 12742 bp, 16 predicted proteins | sample MGYA00237865_ERZ511478 | MGnify/ENA metagenome assembly ERZ511478 | reverse complement strand
ATCAGCCGGAGTATTCAGTAGAGACCTTGAATGATAAGACTCTTTTGATGACGATGACGGACTTTGCGGATCCGGATTCGATTATAGAGATGATTGAGGAGCATAAAGACCTCCTTGAATCTAAGGAAAACTGGATTATTGATGTGAGGGTGAATTATGGAGGAGGAGACGCCAGTTATTTTAACCTTTTGCCATATTTGATGCCAGAAGAAGGAGTAGATTTGGCAGATCCTGATGAAAAAATGCTCTTTAACTGCACCGTGGCCAACTCAGAAAGGCAGCTTGCGATGGTAGATGAGCAGATGAAAGGCGTATGGGATGAACAGACATTGGTTTTCTTGAGAGCATGGCAGCGGGAGTGGGAACGGAATAGCGGTAAAGGTTTTGTCGAATTCGATTTTAGTGAATTTATACCTGATACTTTTGTTAAGGGAAAGCCGATGCCTAAATCGATTGTTGTACTGACGGATGTTTATTGCGGCAGTGCCGGGGACTCGTTTATCGAGAACTGCATGAAATCCAGTAAAATCACCGTAATTGGAAGACCCACGGCAGGGTTGAACGATTATGCGAACCTGGCAATCCAGCGTTGGGATGAGGGCTATGAACTATGGTATCCGACCTCGCGTTTGTCCAGGATTGATCATGGACGGGGCATGACAGGAGTAGGGATTGAACCTCATATCTATATTCCATGGTCACCGAGGCATCTGGTAGAAGATGTAGACCTGGCTGCAGCATTGAAGCTGGTATCCTCTAACTTAACTACATATTAATAGAAAATACGGTAAAAAGTTTACAAAATAGCCGTATTTCTTTTAATCCATCTTTACAATACTGTGTTAAAGTATAAATGTAAGGTACTCTCAATATAAGGAGTGTTGGCGATGGTTTACAAAGTCATCATAAATTTCTTATTGGTATGTGCCCACTTCTATCTGCTTTAACAATTGTTTAAAATGTCTTTACAAAATACGGCAATGAACTTTATTTTACTCTATTAAAATAAATACTAGGCAGGATAGCAAGTGTGGCTATCACAGCAACCGGCGAAGGTGGGGCCGGTTGTTTTTTTGTTTGTTTTTTTGTTTTTGAGAATTGAGCGGTGGTTGATTCAGTTAGGACGGCTACTGGAAAGCTCTATCGGACAAACAGAGGCCATGAAGCGGGAAAAGTGTCCGATAGAAGGGCTCTATCGGCCAAACGGAAGGGATGAAGCGGGAAAAGTGTCCGATAGAAGGGCTCTATCGGCCAAACGGAAGGGAGGAAGGGAGGAAAGTGTCCGATAGAAGGGCTCTATCGGCCAAACGGAAGGCGCGAAGAAAGGAAAGTGTCCGATAGAAGGGCTCTATCGGCCAAACGGAAGGCGCGAAGAAAGAAAAGTGTCCGATAGAAGAGCTCTATCGGACAATCAGAGGGTGCGAAGAAAGAAAAGTGTCCGATAGAAGAGCTCTATCGGACAATCAGATGGTGTATAGAAAAATTCAATTGGCAAACAGGCCTGAAATAGGAGATTTCACTATGTTCAGCCTAATACAGTGTACTCTATCTAAATTTTGTCCATTTCCTGGTTCCTTCAATTGTAAGATGTTTCGTAAGTATTCTTCTAATCCTTTTACCATCTTTAATCACCACACAAAATTCCTGGATCGCTGAAGTGGTAATTGCTGTTTCGGGGGAAATTAATCTAAACTCCTTTACCGTCCGCATTACAGCTGATTCAATGAGTTCTACACTTCCACAAACATCACACACCAGAAACTTATGAGTGGCTGTTACCTCAAAAGACTCACACTCCGAACAGGTAATGCCCTTCTTCAATTCGTCATAATGAAAGGCAGGAATTTTATTGTTGGATGTATCAATCTGATGGAGGGATACCAGTTTAGTCGCGAGTTTGTAATGGTTGGTGGATATGTTTCCCGGCTGGTTGTTGAGGCTGTTTTGGAGTCGATTAATCTGTGTAGGGAAAATGAATGGGAGGTCTGGATGTGCGTGATACAGGGTGAACTCGGGGTTAACAAAGACGACTGAGCCTTGTATTTTAAAGTTGTAGCCTAGTTGATTCAATAGTTTCTTGAAAAGCAACTTAGTGCGGTTGAGTTGATCAAGGGGATTCTTGATTGTTATTCCGGTTGTTGTCGAGGTTAGCCCATCTTGTTTGTAGAGGTAATCTCCCTGGTTATTCTTTATTTCAAAAAGATATAAAGTGCCAGAAAATATAATTAAAGCATCGATTTGAAAGGTTGTCTTCTCTACTTCGAGCAGAAGTTCGTTCAGAATCAAACAGCTGCTTGTCAGTTTTTCCGTCATAGCATCGAATTGTAATTCGCCTTTATAACCCTTGTCGAGAGACGAAAGATACCTTTTTTCCTCGTCTGATAACTCAAGTCTTTTATTCAAGATTCTCAGTTTAGATAAAATAATTGGTTCCGTCCGTTCTTTAAAAGCCATGTGCATCTTCCTTTCTATAATTAGTCATGATAATCATACTATTTTACCGAATTTAAAATATTGAATTTTTTGTGAATTGTGGCAAGCCTGCTTGAATACAATGATAAAACCACTTGATTCAGTCAGGAGGAGTAGGGATGTCATTGAAGGTTTATGCCATTATACTGAAAACTGCTGGTCTTGCCGTTTTTCTTGTGCCGATGTTCATGAAGGGGATGGGATATATCGCGACCATTTCTCCAACGGTGATGTTTAGTTTAATCGCAATTGGAGTCGTTTTGTTGATCGTCGGGAATGTTTTTGAGGCGAAGGCAATGCGAAACGGCGCTTATGGTAGGCGGAGAAGATTTAGGAAATGAGAAACGAGTTTCAGCATCTGAAACTCGTTATTTTTTTAACGAAAGAATGAACCAAACTAGCAGATAGAGATAACCCGCAATGGTGAAAATAGCCCAAAGTGCTCCTTGCTTGAACTCCCCCGCTAGAAATTCAAATTCGTTCATTTCTAAAGGCCTGTCGATACTATTCATCAGGCTGACCATGGGTACCGAAATAATGACGAGGATTGCAATCATAGCCAGAGGAATTTGTTTTTTCTTTATTACACTATAAATGGCTCTGATAAAAATCGTCATTAACAATAGATAATATATAATCCAAAATAAAACTTCACTCATAAAAATAACCTCCCTAAGGAATTCTATCATTTTTTTATCTAGAATGCCTGTTAGATTGTGGTAAAATTGCATGAGGGGTGAGTAGTTTGGTAGTAATCAATATTTGGCTGATAGTGATTTTAGCAGTTGCCTTTCTCGCGGCAATTGGAGCCTGGCTAAATACAAGGATTATTTTAAAAGATTTGGCTATGATAAAAGCGCATTTGGGGATCAAGGATGAGCGGACGCCTTCTGTATTTGATAATGACCTCGATAAAGATTAATTAACAGGGTGGAAGTACAGTGACGAAAATACATATAATTGGCGGTCCCGGAAGCGGGAAATCATACATAGCGGCGAAACTTTCAAAAATGCTGGGTCTTCCTAAGCATGAATTAGACACCTTTTTTTGGGACCAAGAGTCCGAGTATTTCGGTTCGCAAACTCCTCCAGTAAAAAGGGCTGAAAAGCTGGCGAAAGTGGTGTCGCAGGAAAAGTGGATCATCGAGGGAATATATCATAGCTGGCTTGAGGAAAGCTTCCGTCAGGCAGATTATATATTCGTGCTTAAGACGAATGTCTATGTGCGTGACTGGAGAATACTGAAAAGGTTTTTCCTTAGAAAAGTGAAGCTGGCTTCTTCTCCGCGAAAAGAGAATCTGAAGACGCTGATCGACTTGCTAAAATGGAACCATCAGTATGACGGGAACAATCTGGTACAGGCAATCAAGTTGATGAAGCCTTATAAGGACAAGGTCATCATCCTCACGAAAAATGACGATGTCTTTAAGCTTTTCAAAAAGCGGAAAAAGAAGGCAGGCTAATAGCGAAAAAACTGCCTTTAACCAAAGGCAGTTTTAGAACAAACTCTCATATGGCGCGGTGCTGATTTGCTTTTCAGCAAGCCGCTTTCGTAAAAATTTATGGTCACGCTTTGGAGTTGCCAGAATATAGCCTCGGATAACAAGCTCCTGAGTGATCCTGTCCGCTTTTTCCTTCAGCGCCAGCTCACCAATTTTTCCGGCAATCTTATGTCTTGCCACATCCCTGAACAATTCAGGTACCGGACTTACCAAATCTTCGAGCAGTGCCTTCTGTTCATCGTGCCACAGATGCCTCGTCTGGTTCACATAATATTCTTCCCAGTCCATATCCGATTTGCCGTCGTTCTTCGGCAGCTTTTTCAAAAACTTGCGGAACATGAAGAAACCGCCGATCGCGAATAAACCTACCAATACAACGACCCAGAACAATATAAATAACAAAAACCAACCTTCAAGCTGATACATAACCCTTCACCCACACATTTCTAATATCTTTTCTTATTATAGTATCAGCTATCAAAGGAAGACAAGTCTTGTGACAATTTGAGTAACACACTTGTAAAATCAACAGGTTCTAAGTATAATAGACCTTGTTCTTTAAAACGGGGCTGAATGGGGTACTGGTGTCCCCCACGGTCTTCAAAACCGCTTGTGACCTGCGTGCCAGGTCAGGTGGGTTCGATTCCCACGCAGTCCCGCCAATATACATAAATTAGTAACCGCTCAGAATACTGGGCGGTTTTTTTGTATGAAGGATTGTTGATCCAAGGTTACTTGGAAAGGTAAAGCACCTCTTTCTATTCGGAAGCAAAAAGTACGTCCTCCTGCTTTTTTCTAGTATAATAGAAAGAATTAATAAAATATTACTAATGTTTATTTTATTCTTAGAAAGGGGTGCAATAATGCAATTTTTCTTTGATCACCTTGTTTGGTTCTTTAAGAAACCAGAGAAAGCAATTTCTCCCTTAAAGGAAAGAGGACTTCATGTTGTGAAGGGTGGTCGTCATGAGTCTTGGGGAACATATAATACCCTAACTTATTTTGGCTTAAGTTATATTGAATTTTTAGGAATTGAAAATCTATCAATAGCTGAAAAGAATGATGAAAATCGATTGATTACGCAAATCGTTGAACAGTTAGCAAAAGAAAATCAGGAAGGTCCTGCGAAAGTAGCGATCCGAACAAATCAAATAGAGGAACTAGCAATAAAACTTAAGACAGAAGGACTTACAGTATTTGGGCCGCTAACTGGGGAGAGAGTTCGTGCTGATGGTCAAGTAATCAGGTGGTCATTGTTATTCCCTGAATACGCGGGAAAAAAGGTTTCTTTACCGTTTTTTATTCAATGGGAAAAATCAAATGAAGAAAGGTATTCGGAATTAGAGGAACAAGGAGTCATAGGGTCACACATGGTTGGCCAACCAAAATTAGAAAGTGTCGGATTTGTCGTAGATGATTTGGATAAAACACTAGAAATTTGGAGTAAATTGTTTGTCCTTAAACTAGGAGAAGAGTATATCGATACGGAACTCAATGCCCGTTGCAGAAGCTTAAAATTGAACAGAACTAATTTATTATTTTTTACACCAATTGGAGATGGACCGGCTGCTAAAGTATTAAAAGAAAAAGGGGAGACTCCTATTTTAGTGGACCTGATTGACACGAATCAAAATCACTTCTTTGAAATGCTGGATGGTTATTGGAGGTTCCGGTAATTTATTAAAATCCCCGCCAAAATACATAACGTAGTAACCGCTCAGAATGCTGGGCGGTTTTTTTGTGTATAGAAAATATCTTTACTGGGAGGGTTACAGGTCACTCACTAAAGGTTTTCAAGGGTTCAATAAGCAAAGGAACAATCTAATTAGAAAAAATTAAGATTAAGATTTTCTAATTAGAAATGAGAAGTATAGAATGGTAAGTCTTCTTTGTAACCGCAGTGAAAATTATATTTCGAATAACGAAGTTTTTTTCTAAAAATAAAAAGGAAATTGTCTCACTTTGTCGAAATAGTTTCTTTACACGAAATTTTTTTTACATAGGAGGATTCTTTCATGCAGTTTAACGATTATCCATATACAAGGCCAAATATTGAAGAGGTGGAGGGTAACTTTAATAAATTACTAGAGAGGTTCCAATCTGCTGAGTCCTTTGAGGTCCAGGACGGAGTAATGAAAGAAATCAATGAGTTACGCTCTGAGTTTGAAAGCATGAGACAAATTGTACAAATTCGTCAGACGATTGATACAACGGATGAGTTTTATAAGAAAGAAAAGGATTTTTTCAATGAAGTGGGACCAGCCTACAAGGGTCTAATCACAAAATATTACGAGGCACTTACTGGTTCTAAATTCCGCTCTCAGTTAGAAGAAAAATGGGGTAAACAACTATTCTTATTAGCTGATAGTCAATTAAAGACGTTCTCTCCAAATGTGTTGAAAGACATGCAGGAAGAAAACAAACTAGTTAGTGAGTATGTTGATTTACTTGCTTCAGCTAAAATCCCGTTTGATGGGGAAGAAAAAAATCTTCCTCAGCTAGTTCCTTATCACCAATCACCTGATCGTACCATTAGGAAGGAATCAAATGAAGCGAAGTACAGCTTTTTCGTTGAGCATGCCGATCAATTAGATGATTTATACGACAAGCTTGTAAAAGTACGTACTAGTATTGCTAAGAAGCTAGGATTCTCTTCTTTTACAGAGTTAGCTTATGCTCGACTTTCTCGTACAGATTATGATGCTGAAATGGTAGCAAAGTTTCGTGATCAAGTGAAAGAGTATATCGTTCCTTTAGCTACGAAACTAAAACAAAGACAGCAGGAACGAATTGGTGTTGATACATTTAAATATTACGATGACAACTTCAGCTTTAAGACAGGAAATCCTGACCCAAAAGGAGATGCGGAGTGGATTGTACATCAAGCGAAGAAAATGTACGAGGAAATGTCTCCTGAAACGAATGAGTTTTACACTTACATGGTAGAGAACAATCTTATGGACCTATTAAGTAAAGCAGGTAAGGCTGGCGGTGGATACTGCACCTATATTAGCAAACATAAGTCACCATACATTTTCGCGAATTTTAATGGAACAAAAGGCGATGTTCGTGTATTAAAGCATGAAGTAGGACATGCTTTCCAAGTATTTGAAAGTCGTGTGTTTGAAGTGCCTGAGTACGGGTTCCCTACACTAGAAGCGTGTGAAATCCACTCGATGAGTATGGAATTCTTTGCTTGGCCTTGGATGGATCTTTTCTTTGAGGAAGATACGGATAAGTACAAGTTCTCTCATTTAAGTGAAGCGGTTCTATTTATTCCCTATGGTGTAGCAGTCGATGAATTCCAGCATTTTGTGTATGCCAACCCGGAAGCAACACCAGCTGAGCGCAAGCAAGCATGGAGAGAAGTCGAAAAGAAGTACCTGCCACATCGCGATTATGAAGGAAATGACTTCTTGGAAAACGGTGGTTTCTGGCAGCAGCAGGGACATATTTACAAGGTTCCATTCTATTATATTGATTACACACTAGCACAAATTTGTGCGTTGCAATTCTGGAAACGTACGCAGGAAAATACAGATGATGCCTGGAAAGATTATCTGCACCTTTGTAAACAAGGTGGAAGCCAGTCATTCACAGAGCTTGTCAAAGAAGCGAACTTAATTTCTCCATTTGAAGATGGTTGTGTGAAATCAGTTATTGATGAGATTGAAGCTTATTTGAATACAATTGATGATAAGGCTCTTTAATACAAAAGCCAGCAAACTTTATACACCTTGTGACCTGCGTGCCAGGTCAGGTGAGTTTGATTATCAAGCAATCCCGCAAAAATTCATATTATTGCCGCACAGTTGTCAATCTGTGCGGTTTTTTGTATGAAGAATAGCTGTCCAATGTGAAGTGTCTTTATCTAATTAGAAGCATAAGGTCCCTGGCTTCTGAGATACAGGGGCTGTAGAGTGTTTGGCCCATATCGTAGATAACGCTTCAACGGCCAATTTTGCATCACCTTATTTATTATAGGAAGCTTATATACATGAAGGGAAAAACAACAGCAACTTGATATAATAATAGAAAAGAAATAAGGGGTGTATTAATGAGGAGAGTTACGGTTCTTATGCTCATTGTTCTGACCGTTTTGGTAAGTGGTTGTTCGGTGGGGCTGGATAGAGAAGATATCAAGCGGTATGTCCAGAAAAACCATGGGATAAAAGTGGAGGTGCCGCGTGAACCTACATTGGGGGCTAAGAGTCCATATGGTTCAACTACTGTAATAAGTAAAGATGACCCCACTCTTCAGTTTGAAGTGTTTTTTCAATCTGGTTTAGGTCCGCTTTTTAGTAGCATTTCGGGCGATAGCTATAAAGAAAAATCAGCATTCAATAAGTTGAATAAGGATTACCAAAACTCGCCTTTGTACGGTAACTTTAAGGACTTGGGAATTCAGCACTCCAAGCTTGTTGATAGTACATTTTATACTCATGATTATGATGAAAATGAAAAGAAGGCAACGCTTTATCTTTTTAAAGAGGATGGTTTTGCATTGAAAGATTCAGACTATCAGATGCTTTATGAGGCGGTGCCCTATATTCTAAGAATTCAAGAATTGCTATCGGCAGCTAATTATAGTTTTGAAAAGATTGTTGTGAATGGCGAAGAGTATTCTGAGTTCAAGAATATGTATGAATACGATAATTCTTCCGCACGGAAGTTTGAAATAGAGGTTCCTATTCGAAACGGTTTAGCTGATATCCATTCTCTATCCGACATGAAAAACCTCATTCATAATGACCATTATTACGGTTCACTGAATACGGACACGCTCGTTAAGAAGCATTTCTTTAAGAGGGATTATCCGGTGTTCAAGGATACGCTAACTGAAATTGAGTCTTTAGGATTCAGAAGGGATGAAAATTCATATGATCCGCATTTCTTGTCTTGTGATAATTACCTTCAAAATAAAGAATTAGAAAAAATCGATTTAACGGAATGCAAAGATTATTTATTATTCTTAGCCATTGAAGTCGAGAATGATAACTATAAATCGATTGTGACCGAAGAAGGGTTGGAGAAATGGTGGCAGATGGTCCAAAAATTAAAGTCATCCAATCTGAACATACACCGCGTACAAGTGGAATTGTTGAATTCAAGTATCTATTACGTGGACGTGGCTTTTGAAGATGTTAAGTCCGTTCAATCGAAAGAAGATATGGAATCGATAATTATGGATGAAATCGGTCATTTGGTCAAATAAACGAAAAGAGCCCGCTCCTCGCATAACGTCATAGAGCGGGTTTTATTATGCAGCACATCGCTCTAACATATTAAAACCGCACACTTGGTGCGGTTTTTATGTGCTTATTTTCCCAAAAACTCCTTCAATGCTTCTCTATTAGAATCCAAATCCACCTCCAAAACTTCACCAACCCCATCATAAGTTTCATTCTCAAAGCTGCCGTCTTCAGGAAGGCGGAGGGTTTGTATGTCCCCGGTTTCATTGGTTAGTATGTCTTTTCCGATGGTCAGGAGTGTGGATGTGTCGATATTGGTATCGACGTATGTACTTAATAGGTCTAACAGTTCTGGCAGTTTGGCTACACTGTTAAGGGATACGGCTTCTTCTTTTAGTTTTGATACGACTTCTTGCTGTCTTTGGACTCGTCCGAAATCGCTTAATCGGTCCTGGCGGAAGCGGACGTAGCCTAGCAGTTCTTCGCCGTTCAATTGTTGGGTTCCTTCTTCCAATGTCATTCCGATTCCTTCGGACATTTCGTATGGAATGTCTACTGCAATTCCATTGGGCACGAGAAGGTCGACTGCTTTTGCAAAGCCTTTGAAGTCGACAATCGCATAATGGTGAATCTCCAGGCCTAAATTCAATTTGATCGTTTCCCTGAGTAATTCAGGGCCTCCAAAGGAATAGGCGGCATTCAATTTTTGCTGTCCGTGTTCAGGGATATTCACATACATATCGCGCATAAGGGAGATCAGTTTTACTTTGTGCGTTTGTGGGTTATAATGGGCGACCATGATTGAATCTGTTCGCGCTCCTTCTTCTCCTCGTGAGTCGCTGCCCAGTAAGAGAACATTCACTTCCTCGGTCGTGTTCTGCTCTCCTTGAAACGAATCTGCTTCAGCTTTTTGAAATGGTTGATTAATCGCTTGATAAGTTCCTTCTATGTACTGAAATACGGTAAAAAGACCAACCATGAAGATTCCAAGGAGCAACAGGGCGCCGAAAACTCTTCCCCATCTTACTCTTTTGCCTCTTTTATTTGCCATTTTTACACCACCCGGGCTGAACTTTCCTTTTTACCAGAAGTGGTCATTATCCCATAACTTCATTTCAGCTTTTTGTATATGAGGTTACAGTTGTTTGAAATTCTCTTTACAATGCTGAAAAAATAGATGAAAAACCGCACAGCAAGTTATTCTGTACGGTTAAAGGAATGTTACTTCTCTATATAAAATCGGGCTGTTATGATAAGCTGCAGCCAATCCTATTTCTTTAATCTGTTCCTTTTCAACTGCTTTATAAGGGAGTGTGACACGAAGTTCTTTTTTAAAGGGGGAAATCGACAGGGACACGGTTTCCTGGTCTGACCATTTTGGATGGATAATTTGGTCATTAGCAAATGTGAATTTCTGCGGAAAGCCATTTTGGTAAAAATAGTGTTCCTTCTCCTTTGGTGTTCCAGGATCATTCAGGCAAATATACAATGACAGGTTATCGCAGAATTTCAATAGATTTAAATGGAAGGAGAGGGTCTTGTCATTAGCAATCCCTAATTCCTTCAGCAACTTATGCTGTCTTTGTTTTTCCGCGACCCAGAAATTCTTTCCGATCGTGCTTGTTGCATCCTTTAGGAATGATCCGTAGTGAAGGCTGCACAGGAGGCCGGCGTATGGGTCCATTTGGACAATCTCGTCGATTCCTTCTTTGTAAAAAGCAAGCTTTGGACTGCCTGGATAATCCATAAAGGAGTAGGGCTGCTGGGTATGTTCATTCCATAATGGTTCTTCATCGGGCTCAATCCAGCAGCGGTCATGTTCCCTGACGGCGAGGGCCACCGAATCTTTCTTGTCTATTCCGAAAAAATAATCATCCCTCCAAAATAGTGCAGCATCCCGGGATACAAGGGCATGGTCATGCTGGGCCACCATCACAAATTCATGTTCTCGTTCATGAATTATCATTATATATCACCCCTCTATACCTAGCATATTTTAATAGGTGGTTATATGCTAGAATTTAGTATTTCTAGTCATTGATAAAAAATGTTATAATTTATTGGTTAGGAAGTAGGTGTTAAGTATGCAAAATACGGCTATTAGTCGTTTTCGTATGATGGGTTTGCTTGAGGGTGGATCATTGCTGGTGCTTGTGTTCATCGCGATGCCGCTTAAGTATTGGGCTGGTTTTCCCGAGGCTGTTCGGTTCGTAGGTTCTTTACACGGTTTTTTATTTGTTTTTTATGTGCTGATGATTATATATACGACATTTAAGGTCAGATGGTCCTTATTATGGGCTGTTAGTGCGTTTGCAGTCGCGTTCATTCCTTTTGGCAATATGGTTTTGGATCGCTTTTTACAGCGGACTTTTTCAGTAAAGGAAGCCTCATAAATGAATGTAATCCAGAAGCTTTTTTCAAAACAAAAAAAGGTGAAGATTGAATTCTGCCAGCGTAATCTGGAGCAGTTTTTACCTGAAGAGAACTATGCTGCCTACAATGAATTCTTGAGCAGTAAAAATGTTGAGCATAAGGAATTCGAATGCCAGAGCAGATGCAAGGAATGCCGTCTGTCTCCGTATGCCATGGTCAATGGTGATTTTGTAACCGCAGAGGATTCAAACGAGCTGCTTAAGAAAATGGCTCAATATATAGATTAAAAAAGCATCGGTTACGATGCTTTTTTGCATACCGTCGTTTATTGATGGTCTGATGGTCCATTTCCGCCTGGAAAAATGAAAGACTTGTCATGCAAGGCTTGATCTTGTTCGATTCGATGGTTTTCAGAATCGAGCTTCGGGTCACCGGTTCCTTTTTTTCTATCCATATAAATTGCAAGGGGAACCAAAACAATTAACGGGGACAGCAAAGCTAACCACAGCATATTTATTCCTCCTTCCGTCTATAACCAGTCAATGTACAGATTGAAGATGAAAATGACAATGACAACAAGAGCGATAATATGATCCCTAAAGGGGAGCGGTCTTTTTTTGCTTTTTTAGTGATTTTCTCTTGATACTTCTTTTGGATTCTTCTTGTTAGAAAATTGGATTTCATTAAGAATCACCCCACATGTTTATTTTAACATAAATATCCATTTGGAAATGGCGGAGTTTTAAAAATCCTTCTAGAAACATATTTGTTTTATAGAAGGAGTTGGTGCAAATGAATTTTGAAATGCAAAAATCCAACCTGCTGGCGGAGAATATCAAGGGTTTTGTGGAGTTTGTGCAGAAATGTTATACCAGCAAATCAGGGTTGATTCTGAATCATGATAAACTGTACCAGGTGAAGCTCTGGGTGGAGGAGTATAAATTTAGCCAGCTCGCTGAGGAACTCGCGAGAATCAACATGTTTGAGTGGGACGAAAAATACACATTATTGCTGGTGGAGCGGTTTTGGAAAGGTCTGGTGATTATTGATGATTATGTTGAATATCATCATTCAGACTTGTTTATTCTGACAGCGAGAATCCACACACTTAAAAATTTGACTGCGTTTTTTTCTGTAAAAACGAATCCCTCAACCGGATAATGATATTTTAAATTTGTAACAAAGTTTACGAATACACCTTAT
>ENA-ORXC01001685-ORXC01001685.1-marine-metagenome-genome-assembly--contig:-NODE-1685-length-12746-cov-3.597600_pt1 | contig 12746 bp, 6 predicted proteins | sample MGYA00237865_ERZ511478 | MGnify/ENA metagenome assembly ERZ511478 | reverse complement strand
ACCAGTACGGTACAGACACTAATTTTCTCTACACCGAATGACGGTATCCAAACAGTCAACATCCCCGCTTATCTAGCTACAGCAAATGACTATGCCATAAGGATATCAAGCGTAAATGATCCATCAATAAGTGACTTAGGGCAAAACTTTACGATCACTGCTCCATATATAGCTGTCAGTGATCCTACTTCGGGTACCTCGTTTAGCTCCAATACTGACGCAACAGTAAGCTGGGCATCTAACATCAGCGGCAATGTGAGAATTGATCTTTATAGAAATCAAGCACTGGTGCAAAATCTTGTTGGCTCTACGCCGGGAGATGGAAGTCAGTCAGTATCTCTGCCATCAGTAGCAACAAGTTTTACTAATTACCAAATAAAAGTCACTAATGTAAGTGACCCAAGTATTACTGACTACAGTGATGAGTTTGCTATCACGGCTGTACCTCAGATAAGTAATGTAGCGATCTACGGCTCAGGTTTTTACATAGCAGGGAATCAACTGACAGTAAACTGGATAGATAATATCCCAGAGAATGTCATCATCACATTACTGAAAAATAACTTGGCGGTCGCTACCTTAGAGAGCTCCACTCCGAGTGATCAAAGTCAGACAATAACGCTCCCTTCAAATCTGACTACGAGTAGTAATTATAAAATAAACATAAGGAGTGTAAATGATAGCAATCTATTCAAGAACAGTATCTCTTTCACCATCAATGAGCAAGTAGTTGCTAACGGTAGCCCTGATCTAATCGTATCGAGCTCTGGCACGGCATCGATCACTGGCACTACCTATAACATATACGGCATCACGCTGAATAATCAAGGAGACGAAGCTGCCACTTCATTTAATGCGGCAGTGTATGTGTCCACAGATCAGACAATCAACTTCAACGATCAGCGTGTCGGCGTGATAGCCAGCTATGCGAGTCTACCAGTGAATGGTAGCGTCACTGGAAACTACTCTTTTGACTATGCCGCACTTGGACTGGCTGCAGGCACGTATTATGTCGGTATCTATGTGGATGCAGACGAATCTCAGACAGAATCAATCGAAAATAATAACTCAGCGAGTATATCCTCTCCTGTCATAGTGATATCTAATGGAGGTCAATCTGGAAACTGTGTAGGCATAGCAGGTAATATCATGAGGGAAAACTTCGAAAATGGCATAGGTAACTGTGAGCAGTCATCAAGTGATAATATGGATTGGTCCGTAACTAATAGAAGGACACCGTCTAATTATACAGGGCCTTCTGCGGCTAATGAAGGTAACTCATACCTTTATGTAGAGGCATCTCGCAATTATAATAGAACTGCCATAATCACAAGTCCGTGTTTGGACCTGAGTAATGTGAACAACCCTAAAATGAGCTTCAACTATCACATGTATGGCTCATCTATGGGTAGCCTAACCATCAGTGTCATCACATCCTCTAATCAAGTCATTCCAATCTACTCTAAAAATGGAAATCAAGGAGACCAGTGGCATACTGCGAATTTGGATTTATCTAATTACAGTAATGATCAAGTCAAGATAGAGATTAAGGGTCGTGTAGGATCAAGCTATAGAAGTGATATTGCAATAGATAATATTACCATTGAAGATGCTCAAGGATGTCCTCAAATAGGTACGCCATGTGATGACGGCAATGTCTGCACGGCTGGAGAATCATATGATGCTGCATGTAATTGTGCTGGAGGTCAATACATCGATGACGATAATGATGGATTCTGTATTGGGGAAGATGCTGACGACAATGATGCTTGTGTGCCTGTGGCTAATGGCTCATGCAATAGCTGTACGCAAGTGCTATCAGCTCCGTATACTGAAGGTTTTGATTCAGGGCTCGGAGACTGGACACAGCTTAACTCAGATGATACTGACTGGACTCGTATTTCTGGTAAGACTCCATCTAATAGTACTGGACCTAGTGAAGCATCTGCAGGATCACACTACATCTTTGTAGAATCGTCAGGAAGAACAAGAGGCTATCCATACAGAGTAGCTTCTCTTATGAGTCCATGCATAGACCTGAGCTCCGTCAGCACACCTACATTATCATTTAAATATCATATGCTGGGGTCCACCATGGGCAAGCTCAAAGTATATGTCCAAGATACTGAGTCTGGAGTGGTGAGTCTCATATTTACGCAACGAGGAAATCTTGGAAATCAATGGCATTCATCCGTTACCAATCTGGCAGGATTTGCGAATAAGACAGTCCGCTTTATCATTGAAGGAACTACTGGCTACAGCTATAGAAGCGATATGGCGGTAGATGCTTTCTCTGTCACTGAGCTAAGTCAAGCGTTGCAGCTGACAGAAACAAGATCAGTAGATGTCACGGCTGATGACTTTGAAGTAGAGGAAAGTATAGGCGATCTGACAGCATATCCTAATCCAGCTATCGACTACGTCACTGTTAAATTTGAATCATCAGTGGATGATCGAGCATCATTGACCCTGACAAATCACATAGGCCAAATAGTGGCTCAGCAATCCATCATTTTAAAAGAAGGAGAAGTACAAAAGACTATCCAAGTATCCGACTATAAGCCAGGCATATATCATCTGACCATTAGTCATAATGACACACAAATGACTACGAAATTATTAGTCATCAACAATTAAAAAGTCCAGAGTCAAATTTATTGAGGTTGGCCGGAGCTATACAGCTCCGGTTTTTTCTATTCCCTCTTTTATCAGAAGCTACTGACTACTCCACTACTGATAATTCGCAAAATTTATGATTAGAAATGAGGATTGACGTTTCTCAACGGAGTCGAATAAGAGAAAGATAACAAAGACGATCTTATTTTTAAAAAATTAATCAGAGTCGTATATACGACTCTGATTTTTATAGTAAAAGCAAAATGTTATTAACGTAACATGTCATCACCTATGCAGGAAGGCGATCTTGCTTTTTAAGGATTAGTTCGCTTATATTTCTTCCACAAAGACTTAAAGTTCTTTGACATTGCAGCTGAAGTTTCCTTATTAAATTTGATCACATCATTGCTATCCTCAGTTGCTGGTGCTGAGCATGCTACACACTTAGTCTTTTGTTCAGGGTCATAGATGGCTACCTCCTGAATAAATGGATTAAACTCAGATTCTGGTAAGAGAAGAAAATTGCTGCTCATCTCATCATCAGTAAGATGATACATTTTCTTGTAGATTTTCATATTCTTCACCACCGCTCGGCTAGCTGGCACCAAGTAGCGGTACTTCGTTTTTTCTCCGCGGTTGACGCTGACAAGCTCATTAAAATCCTTATTTTCCACATCGTAGTGTAGCGTAGGACTAATCACCCACACCACCTTAGCTTTGTCTTCTAGCTTGATTAATTGTTTTAATGTCATAGTAATTCGATTTTTATAATTTCATCAAAATTAACAAATATTGCGCGAGTCTAAATTAATAACTTTAACGCCCTATCTCAGTGCTGATGTACGCTCTCCTCGGCTAGACACCCAGTAGGGCAGCCATGCGATCATCACACCTTCCACCTTTACATCTGTGCGTCTGGGTTTGATCAGCTTAGAAGATATGCCATCAGCTATCTTGTCCCATTTTTCAGTGACACCAGCGAGTTTATCTTTGAGCTCTAGCTCCAATTCGTCAAAATCTTGATGTAGTTCATGTAGGTCTTCGCGAGCATCTTCCAACTTATGTGCTGCCTTCTGTCGCATTCTTCTCTTGGACGCAGCGCCGCTGAGCGACCTTCGTCTCCTTTTGATAAATACGGAAAGGAGTGTCTCTGCTACACCTATTATTTCCTCCGCTTTTCTACCTTTAACATCCGCTCTCGCTTCTTTAATATCTTGTTCTTCATCCCGTATTTTTTTTCGCAGTCGGTCGAATTTCACTTCGTATTTTTCGTGCAGCTCATCTAGCTCTTCGTCCCTTTCTTCTCGGGCGATGTGCTGGACACGCATCATGAAGGCCTCTCTGGATTCTTTGTCTTTTGAGTAAAGATCGAAATCATCATGTTCAAGAATTTCGATATCCCGATTAGTGTAGAGCCAGTCAGATAAGCTCTTTTTTACCTTTGTAATTTCTTTCGCTTGATTAGCCGTCTCAGGTACATCTTGATATCTTACCGTGATATTGTCAGCATGATCTGGATCTTCGAGAAGTTCGTACTGCTGCGGGCTAAGAGTAAGTGCCGTATCCCACTCCACTCGCCCAAAGTCATCTGGAGCCTCTGAGAGTAAGCTTATATCATCTACCCGATCCACACCCCTCTTGGCGTCGAAATATCTTACCCGTGCTATGGACAAAATACTTGGCTCGTATAGTAAAGAAAGCTCATCGTCTAAGTCCAGCTCTCGCTTGGCTTCATTAGCGGACTTCCATACGGGAAAATATTTCTGAATGATGGCAGGATCCAATGATGGTCTTGAGTCAGCTGTATCTACTACGTCACCAGATTTGTCTGGCGTCATGATGCCATGAAGACGAGTTTTCGACTCAGGCTGCTTAGCGCTATGCGCTTTACGATCTGACATCAGTATTTTCACCTGAGGTCTGGTCAGTGGGCCCCTCAAATATGACATGGCCCAGCGCGTATGGTATACTACTGGACTATCAGCGTGGACATTATGCAATAGGAAAACTCGTGACCCTAAAGAGCTAATTATCTGACTGAAATCTATATCTGCAGCCCCGCCAGCTTCTGCTATCGCTCCCTTGAGCCCATCAAGTACACGCATCTTATCTCGCTCGGTCTGCAACTTACCGATGAACCAAGTACCTGCATTAGACAGGCCCTTGTAGTCAATATCCACTGGATTCTGAGTCACCAGTATAGCCCCAACTCCATAGGCTCTGGCCTGCTTCAGTATGGTGAGTAGTGGCTTCTTAGAGGGTGGCTGGGCAGTCGGAGGAAAATAACCGAATATCTCATCAAAATATAGTAAGCTCCTAAGGCTGGTGGTCCCAGACTGGCTCCTCATCCAAGAGATCAGGCTATTCAGCAGTAGCGTCACAAAGAACATCCTTTCTGACTCTGACAGATGAGCGATGTAGAAAATACTATGTCTAGGTTTACCGTCCGCCGTGAAGTAGATTTTTTCTATGTCTAATGGATCTCCTTGCAACCAATACTGGAATTGTGGTGAGGCGATCAAATGGTTAAAACTCATGGCCAGCTCAAACCGGTCTTTCTCTGGAAAGAAAGTGTCAATATCAAACACACCCAGCTTCTGCATCGGCGGATTCTGAATGCTTAGTATTAGTTTAGCTAAGTCAAGGTCCTCATCCTTGCGCCAGAAGTGCTCAAATATTTGGCTCAGCAAGATACCTTCTCGACTTCTCACGGGATCCTCCTTGCTATCGATCATGCCCAGTAAGGCTGCTACAGTCCCTTGAATACGCTCTCTAAGCATTTCTGCGTCCGAATCAAAATTAACTGACGGGGCAGCGAATGAGCCCATGATATTAATTGGCATTCCAGAATTAGATCCTGGCGTATAGATACAGTAGTCCACTGATTCTTTCAGCATCTTTATTCTATCCTTGGTCTGCCCCCACTCAGCCAAGCCGCTCTGCCATATATCTGCTCGGGACTTCGCGTACTCGTCTATTGTCATTCCTTTGCGAGATGCGTCATCAGGATTGATCCACGATTTAAAGTCCTTCGGCGATAAGTCTTCAAATTGCAGTAAAAGATTAGTCATGTCACCTTTAGGATCTATGATGATAGCAGGCACTTTATCTATGGCCGCTTCTTCTAAGAGTCCGATGCACAGTCCTGTCTTACCACTTCCTGTCATCCCCACACATACAGCATGAGTCGTCAGGTCTCTCGAATCATAATTGACTGACTCACTTGTGATAGTATCATTCGACACATCATAGGCAGCTCCTAAATAAAAGGAGCCTAATTTTTCTGGAGGAAGTCTTACCATAATTTTACTTTACATATTAGAAAAAAGCAAAATATGAAATTGCTATGATAATCTCATTTATTTTCATAATGTATCCCATTGAGATTATTTAAAAGACCTAATTGTCTTGAACTCATGCATGGCGTTCTTAGTGGAGAAAATAGTGTAACCCAAAAATACAGTGGCATAAAACCGAACATTCTCATAAATTATTGGTAAGAAGATCACAAGTCATTAATTATTAAAACTAAATCTCAACAATGAATAACGAAAAGATAGTGAACGGTCTAAATGTATTACTAAGTAAGAACTATGATTCTGAAAGGGGATATGAGACTGCAGCCGAACAAGCTAAAGATCCCATGCTAAAAGCTTTCTTCAGGCAGCACTCCAGCAAAAGATATTCCTTTGGCCATGAAATTAAAGAATTGATATCAGAGTGTGGGGGTAAGCCAGAGAAGGGAACTACAGCTTTAGGTGACATACACAATGCATGGCTCAATTTTAAGACTGCATTTAGTTTTGATAAAAACGAGGCCGTGCTTGAAGCAGTAGAAACAGGTGAAGAAGCCTGCCTAAAAGATTATAACGACTTTCTTCATATGGACGGAGTGCCTCCATCAGTTAATAGGGTCATCACAAGACAGCGTGATCAAGTCGCCAGAACGCTCCAGAAAGTAGATGCCTTGGAAGACAAGTTAGACTAATATAAATATATTGTTGGCGATAATAGCTGGGTGGGATTTATTCTCATCCAGCTTTCTTTTTACCCCTATTTGTCTTCGTGTTCTTCCACGACCATTTTAGAGCATTGACTAATGGACAAATCTAATCAACCCTTACGGTGACTTAAGAGATTAGCATGTCTTAACATATTTGTGTACTAGTTAGGCCCCTCTTTATGCTAATGCTGTTAAGTCAATTTTGTAGATTTCAAAATAATCTAAATTGAATAAAAGTAAATCACATAAATAGCAGCTGGCTCTAAATCAACCTCTTATGCAAAATTGTAAACGGGTAAAGTCTCTGCTTTTAACAATAGAATCAATGCCGCTATGAAGGTTGCTAATAGAGATTATTTAAAAAAACAGAAGGTATGCGTTGAACAAGCTGCCCAAAATCGTGCTCAACGCTTAATTTGTTTGCTTTTCAAATGCTTGCTCTACTAACTCAATGATATAATCTAAGTCCGAATTATTATCTAAGCCCACTTCTACATCTCCATTACCCCATCTTCCAAGACCACTGACATCTTTACAAATACCTTTAGCGTCCTTGATCTCATCGAAAGAGATATTTAGAGAAAGACGTAGTCTTCTCTTTTGAGGCACTACATCTACGAAGTTAGCCTGAGATTTGAACGCTATATATAGTTTCTTAAATTCTACTCTTGCTGATGCATCTATGTTTAGTACTCTCTTTTCAAATGACTTATACAATTCCAGCATTTCATCTTTTAGATAATCATAATCATCTATAGAATACTGCACATCGTTTTTGGACTGCTCAGGTTCTTTGTAAATATCTAAGATGTCTTGCGGCAATGATGGAGCTGGCCATACTTTCATCCCTCTTTCTGCTAATACGGTAGCTCTATGGTTAATAGCCGATTCATTCCATGTGTCTGCTGATCTGACAGACTCATTTAAAAACAAAGGACTGTTATTAAAACCGCCTTTTATTGTCTTCTTTGTCTGGAACGGATGATCTGATAATTCTGAATTGTAAGCTGTCAGGGAGAGATTACCTAAGCTATGTAGATATTTGTCTTTTATGTCCTTATATTTCTCACCTAAATCAGCTTGCCATTCTGGCGAAACATTATCATTCTGTGGTAGTATGTGTTCTATAGTATAGTTCTCGGCATTGACGAGTTCCTTTCTTTTGTAATTTTCTAACGACTCTAATAAGTAATTTCTTGATCTGAAATTGTAGACATCTTTGATTTTAATCTCTCTTTCAAACTCAGCATCATCAGGATAACGTCTATAGCCATCCATCAACAGAAAGGCAGCTTTTACTGATTCTACATACGTCTCTCTTTTGACTCGTTTATAAAATGTTGCAAAGGTCTTGTTCAAACTGTTAGTAGGTATGCCACAAATAGCCCTTCTAAAGACATAGTTCTTTGCATAATTTAAGACCTCTAATAGTTCCTCTTTATTGATTGTATCATTCTCATAATCACCATAGACAGCTAATAGAAAAGGATATGATGTATCCATTCTGAGTTTCCCTATTGCCTTAAACACTGGAAGTAAAGCCTTATCTTTTTCTTTTCTTAGAGCTAACGCAACGTAGAACTGAGAATATCTAAACAAGTCTTTTACAACTCCTTCAACACCTAAGTCCTCTTTGTGCTCCGCATAGTAATTTTTAAATGTATCATATACTGCTGCAATATTTGGTATTGCTCCCATTTTCATTGTCAAATAGTCTCTCATGAACAATGGTAGGGAAGTGATATTTTCGCCAAAGCTCTGTTCCATCGGAAACCAATACTTTTCGTATAGTTCTTTTTGGAACTCTGATTCTTGACCCATCAGGATATAGTTTCTAATCAAGTCGGCTTGTGATAGATTGAGTCCTGTAGAGTTAAGACTTTCAAATATCAATTGAGGATTATCCTTGTCTCTTTCTAATGCTACATCTACTACTATTAGCTTTTGTAATCCTTGATATACTGTTGCTGCATTTTTGGTTGTAAGTTGCTTATAGAAGTATTCAAAGTTTTCAAGAATTCGAGTAGAGGACTTCTCTGGGCGAGGTCGATTGGATAACAAGCATTTTAACGATTCTTTATCTCTTTTGGTTAGTAACAATTTATAATATAAGTCAGACTCCTCTTCTGCATTGAATAAATAATAGTTCTTTAGCTTTTTGGCTGTTGTTCCTATATCAGTTTCAGGGTTCTCTATTATGAACTTAACTAAGGCAGCTATCAGAAGTGTGATAGTTGTCAATCTCTGCTGACCATCTATAACCATGTATTGATGGATTTCGGCAATGGTATGTATATTTGGCTGAAAGTATACGATCGAACCTATAAAATGTCCTTGGGTAGCATCAGACGCAGCCTTAATGTCTTTCAGCATTTGGACACACTGTTTACTTTGCCAACTATATGTTCTTTGATATATTGGTATGACAAACTGCTTAGGTTCTTTTATTATTGAGAGTAATTTTTTTGCTGATGCTTTCATTTTATATTTTATAAGAACACTAAGTTTGTTTTTCAAATTGATAATTACTGCTAATTAGAAAAAGCGTAATAGTGCCATAATTCATAAGTCAAATCTTGATAAACAGGCTTTCCACAAAGTCTATCTACTGACGGCCTACCTGTCTGATCAAGATGCTCTGTGAGATCAGGAAGTAAGTCATTTTTATCCCCTGAAAAGTTATACTTCATTTTCTCTATCCGAAAACTAAAAGTTATCTCCTCTGCAGGATGATTAAAAGAAATAATATTTAATTTGTTGTTATTCAAGGATTATTTTGTCCAATGATTAGCTAATAGTTCTGCTTGCTTTAAGACTGTATCAGTTGCTAACTTCTGAAGATCAGGTGGATAGCCAAACTTCCTTAATGCTCTTTTTACCATCACCTTTAATTTAGCTCTTACGCTTTCTTTTATCGTCCAATCAATGGTTGCATTATTTTTTACAACCTCTGATAAATAGACTGCTAATTCTCTCAATATATCATTCCCTAAAACTTCTTTAGCACTATTGTTTTCTGCTACTGCATAGTAGAATGCTAACTCTTCTTTTGTTAGTCCCGAGTCCTCATCTTCTTTGTCCTTATTTTTTATACTATTGGCTAACTCTATGAGTTCCTCAATGACTTCTGCGGCGGATATGATTTTATTCTGATACTTTTTAATTGAATTTTCTAACATTTCCATTAAGGATTTACTCTGAATTAAGTTAGTTGAAGCTCTTGATTTTATCTCGTCATTAAGTAATTTCTTCAATGTCTCCAGAGCCAAGTTTTTGTGTTCCATTCCTTTGATTTCAAGAAGGAAGTCTTCAGATAATATTGAAATGTCTGGTTTCTTTATTCCTGCTGCATCAAATACATCTATAACTCCTTCAGAAACTAAAGCCTTATCAATTACTTGTCTCATTGCAGATTCTATTTCGTCATCAGAATTGCCAGTTCCAGTAGTGTCGAACTTTTGTAGTCTTGATTTAACAGCTTGGAAGAAGCCTATCTCATCTTTTGCATCTAAAGCTTCCTCATGAGGAATGGCTATGGCGAATGCTTTAGACAATGCAGTGACCTGATCAATGAATCGTTTCTTACCATCATCTAAGCTCAGTATATGTTCTTCTGCTGCAAGAATGATTTTGAGTTTTGTTTTTGTATCAGCTGTAAAATATTCTTCATATAGAATTTCCTTGTTCTTAGAGATATATGGAGAACTTGGCTCTGCTGCCATGGAAATATATTCATCAGAATATCCAGCTTCTGGTTTCTCCAAAAACAACTGAGACACCACCTCCAATTTTTCTAACATCAATTGTACGGCTTGCTCTTGTGCTATGGTCGGATCACCTTTACCGCCACTATCTGAGTAGAACGCTAATGCCTTTTTAAGGTCAGACGCTATACCCAAGTAATCTACGACTAAGCCACCTGGTTTGTCCTTGTATACTCGGTTAACTCTTGCTATGGCTTGCATAAGGTTATGCCCCTTCATTGGCTTATCTATGTAGAGAGTATGCATAGAAGGAGCATCAAAACCTGTTAACCACATATCACGTACGATCACTAATTTCAACTCATCTTTAGCATCTTTCATTCTGTCTGCTAAGTCTCTTCGTTGTTGTTTTGAGGTGTGATGTTTTGCCATTTCTGGGCCATCAGATGATGAGGCTGTCATGATTACTTTTGTTGCTCCTTTGTCTAAGTCATCACTGTGCCATTCTGGTTTGAGTTTGATTATTGCTTTATACAGTTCTGTCGCAATCCTTCTGGACATGGCAACGACCATTGCCTTACCTTCAAACACTTCTTGTCTCGCTTCAAAGTGGGTCACTATGTCCGTAGCTATTCTTTTTACTCTTTCTTCACTTCCTACTAAGGCTTCTAATTTTGTCCATTTAGCTTTTGACTTTTGAGTTTCGGTAAGTTCTATTTCTGACAGTTCTTCATCTAAATCCTCTACCATCTTTTTGCCCTCTTCTGATAAGGCTATTTTGGCTAATCTACTTTCGTAGAATATTCTTACCGTGGCTCCGTCTTCCACCGCTTGTGCTATATCATAGATGTCTACATAATCTCCGAATACTGCTGAAGTATTTACATCAGTACTCTCTATAGGTGTTCCTGTAAATCCTAAATAGGTGGCATGTGGCAAAGCATCTCTCATGTACTTAGCAAAGCCATAGACCACCTTACTTCCTATCACGTTCCCATCTTCGTCTTTAATATCTATGTTCTTAGCCTTAAATCCGTACTGAGTTCTATGTGCCTCATCGGCTACTACTACGATATTCTTTCTCTCTGATAAGGTCTCAAATACATTCCCTTCTTCTGGTTGGAATTTTTGGATAGTGGCAAACACTACACCTCCTGATGCTACTTTGAGTAAATCCTTTAAATGCTGACGGTTCTCAGCTTGGACAGGCTTTTGCCTGATGAGCTGGGTAGATGAAGCGAAGGTGTCGAAAAGCTGATCATCTAAGTCGTTTCTATCTGTGATCACTAATATGGTAGGGTTATTTAAGTTGAGTACGATCTTACCAGAATAAAATACCATTGACAATGACTTACCAGATCCTTGTGTATGCCATACTACACCACCTTTGCGATCTCCATTTTCTACACTTGCTAATTGAGTACTGGTGACAGCTTTGTTTACAGCATAGTACTGATGATAAGCTGCTAATTTCTTTATGGTCTCTATGGTGGTTATTCCGGTCTTTGAGTCTTCTCTTTTTGATTTCTCAAATACGATGAAGTGACGTATTAGGTCTAATACCGTTTCTTTATTGAGCATCCCATTGATCAATGTTTCCATCTGAGGGATGAGATGAGAGGCTTCAGATTTGCCATCTGACGTCTTCCAAGACATATATCTTGTAAAGCCTGCTGACAAAGAACCTGCCTTTGCTTCATTACCATCTGATATAACACAGATACCATTAAAAGTAAATAGACATGGGATAGTGGCTTTATAAGTTTGGATTTGCTTGTAAGCTGATCTTATAGTCGCATTTTCATCTACGGCATTCTTGAGTTCTATAATCACTAAGGGTAGTCCATTGACGAAGAGGATGACATCTGGTCTTTTATTGTTGTTGTTTTCTATTACGGTGAACTGATTGATGACATGGAAGGTATTATTGTCCACATTATCGAAGTCTACTAATTTGATTTTGTCACCTCTCTGGTTATCGTCTTTTCTATAGGTAACGGTAACGCCTTCTGTAAGTAATCGATGGAAGGTCTCATTGTCAGTCAATAGATCAGGTGAACCAATCCGCATGACTTGCTTGACTGCATCTTCCTGGGCTGTCGATGGAATGTCTGGATTTAAGGTAGCTATAGCATTCTTGAGATGATCGGTAAGCACTACTTGGTCATAGCTGGTACGTAGCGAATGGTCACTGTCTGGACCTATCTCAGGGCCATATATGTAAGTATAGCCAAGGCTTTCTAACTCTTTTATTGCATATAGTTCTATGTCGTTTTCTGTTATCTTTTTCATAGGCAAGTTTTCAGTGTCGCTCCTCTGGAGCTTAATTTCTGTACATTGGGTCCTATTACAAAGGTTTCGTCCCGCTGGGACTGAACCAATTCTACTTGATATCTTTTAAAAAATAAAAAAGAAAAGAAGCC
>ENA-ORXC01001684-ORXC01001684.1-marine-metagenome-genome-assembly--contig:-NODE-1684-length-12746-cov-7.263162_pt1 | contig 12746 bp, 9 predicted proteins | sample MGYA00237865_ERZ511478 | MGnify/ENA metagenome assembly ERZ511478 | reverse complement strand
GTCCTTCCCTCCCACACTTGTCTTGCCGCCCCCATGTGCTTCCAGCGGCTGCCTAGCGGTGGTAGAGCCAGATTTTTGACCAGGGTCGACTCACAAGAGTGTTCAGCACCTGTGTGGGTCCTTCGTTCCAAGTCTTTGTGCGACACAAAGCCGTACCGATTTTTCTGTGGGGGTTCCAAGGCCGCTCTCTAGTATCCCCTCCTCGGCACCCAGCTTTGACTCTATGTGGCTGCCTTCTGGCCTTCAACACCACTCATCGTTGGACTTTGATGTCCACCTGGCCCCTCCCGGACCACTACTCCCCCCCCCCCCCTCCAAGCACCCTCCCCCCTCAGTTTCCCTTCCTCCCCCCGCCCTTCGACTGACTTGGGCAAGCGTTTTGCGGGCTGCTGCAACGCCCCTCCTCCCCCCCCCTCCCCCACCCCTGACAAGCCAGTTTCAGCGCTCCAATGGGCTTCCTATGACCAGAGGCTGCCCCGCAGCTCTGGTACACCTGGTTTGAGCTGCACTCTAGTCTTGCACGCGCTCAAACTGCCCTCGTCCTGCGCCCTGCTGCGGTGCAAGACAAGACCCAGATGCCAGTTGGGGGCTCTTCGACGGGCAAATACTCCGGTTTTTCGTAAGTTTATGCGACTGTAATGTGCGATTCCAAGCGATCCTCACACGATCAGTCATTTTGTCACGAACTGGTACAGGGGTTTTTCTGGCCCCATCTTGTAGCGCAAGAACGGGAACGCAGAGCAAAGAACCAAAACCACCGCTGACCTCGTGAGACTCTCCTGAGTCGAGCCATATATTTTTTTCTCCAAAGTGATGGGCTGAAGCCCTCACCTCGGCACAGTTGTCACGAACTGGGGGGGGACGGATATCGTCTGATCTTCTCTTCCGTGGTCCTTGTGAGCAGTGTCTTGGGTCGCGGAATCTTGGTTGTTTGTAGCAGAATGTTGCGCACTTCGATTTTTCCTGTGATTAGGTCAGTCAGCGGCCAGTCAAATGCACGCTTAAGCTTGATTTGGCTTGACAATGCGTTGTGTCAGCACCAGCCGTTGACCTAAGTGCCTCTCTGTGAGGCTCCTCTGGAATGTAATTATCAAATCAAATGACCGATCTACTGTTAATCTGAGACCAAGCCGACCATATAGACGTGGTCGCGTCACGGAAGCGCCATGGACGACCGCCGGGGCGGCGATACGGCAACACTGGGCGGCGCGCCACCCGCCCCGCACCGTTTACCCCGCCGGCGCACGCGGCGGGGGAGCTGGGCAGTGCCGACTCGGCGGCGACCGGGTGACCCGACCGCCCGCCACCGGCGTCGCGTGCCGCCAACGGGCGTGGCCGCCGCGCTCGGCGGGGTGTCGGCCGCCGCCGGCCGCGCCGACCACAAGGCGGGCGGGCGGGGCGCTGAGGAGACCCCCCGCCCCCTGCGCAAATGATACACAGCCGGTGGTGCCGGCCGAGCACGGCCGCCGTTGCGGCCGCCGCCTCCCCGCCCAGTGTCGGCGGCGCTGCCGACGACCCGCCGGGTGGCGGAGGCCGCCGCGCGTCGGCGGCGGCGCGGCCGCATCGCATCGACGGGTGCTCTCCCGCTGCCGCTGGTGGGCGGTGCGTCCTGTCGGCGGACGGCCGCCGCTGCTGGGGCGTGGCGGCGGCTGCCCCGTCTCCCGCCCGCCAGTCTCGGCGGCGCGGGGCGGCGGCCGACCGGCACCGCGTATAGCAATGGGCGCCTGGTTTCCCGCCGCCGTCGGTGCGGGCGCCGCTGCCGACGCGGTGGTGGCCGTGGGGGCACAACCTCCCCCCCCCCCAAACGCGTGGCTCCGTCGGCGTGGCCCGACCGGGCGGCTGTTGTGGCGGATAGGGCTCCCGACTGAGCCCGTCCCGACGCCCACCGTCGGCAGTAGTGCGGTGTTGGCTCGGGCGCTCTGGGGCGCCGGCGCGTTGGTCGGCACCCACGGGCGGCCGCCACGGCTGCGGCATGGTCTCTGTGGCCGCCGGCACAGTACCCTCCCCGCTGGTGTGCGTGGCGTACGGTCGGCAAGCCGTCGCTACCCCTGGGCCCAACCGATCGCACCCCGCGTCCTACCTGAGCGCGGCCGCCGTAGCACCGGCAGTGGCGGGAGGGGGGCCGTCCAGCGAGGGGAGGGGGGGCGCCGCACACGGAAACCCGTCGCCACCGTTGCCGCCGTCGCCGCCGCTGCCGCCGTCGCCATTGCCGTCACCGCCACTGCCTAGTGCCTGTCCCCAGCCCCCGCCCATGGCGCTGGGTCACGCGCGTCGAGTCCACAAAATGGGACTCTGCGATCCGCGCCTGTGCACCCGCGCTATTTCCACCTTCCCCTTTTGCCTTTCCGACGCGGTTCCTACTCGACAAGCGCAGTTTGACCGTTCCCCTCGTGGTCAACGCGGCCACTCACAGTCGCCTTCCCCTCACCACTTGGTCTCTCCCACGCTGGACGCTTCTTTCGGGCGGTGGCCATATGGCTGGACGCGTCGGCAGTATTGGTAGGTGACAGCGCGGATCTCATTTTGGAGCCCAGGGGGACTCTCCTTGTCGTCGGCGACCGCGCGGGCTGTTGCGGAGGCCCACTACGTTTGCCACCACCACCGTGCGCCGCGTTGTCTCCGGGGAACGGCTCGTGTGGTCTCGGCGATACTCGCACAATGGCGCGCCGTTAACATGCGCTGGCTTTGCTTCTGGTTGTCGCCGTCACGTCGCCACGGCCACCAGCATCTTTGGATACGTGTGGGCGGCCCTCACTGTCCGAGAGCCCCCGTCGGTCGGGAATGTCCGCACGCGTACGTGCCCGTGCCACGAGTTAGAATTGCGGGGCCAGCAGCCGCGCCACAGGGCCCTAACGATCGTGGCCGCTGTGGGCGTCCCCACCGCATCAGCACCGATTGCCCATCAGCTGCCAGCAGGGCCGCGGCAGTGCCAGTGCGCGAGCGACCGCCTGTCGTCCCACTATTTCTTCATGGTCTTGCGATGAGACTGTCAGCTTGCCTGACGCGCTGGTCTGCAGACGTCAACGCGCGCCGCCGTGAGGCCCGCCAAGTGCCTTTCCCGCCAGCAGCGCGTGACCGGGGCACCCTCCAACTGCTCTTCCGGCCAGTGAGCTCTGCTGCGGCAAGCGAAACCAACTTGTGGAGCCTTTTTCTGTGTACTGAATGCCCTGGTCGAAAGCGCAGTGCATGCGAATAGCAGTGCACACGCCCGGTGGTCAACACCAAGGCGACCCTCGCTGCTCACTTCTCTGTTTTTGCATGTCTGGCCGGTGGCCCGTTGCCACCAGCATGTCACCCCACCAGTGACGGTGCTGGTAGGGTTCGAGGTGCCACACGCACAGCTGTAAACGGCTGGCTGCCAAAGGCGTGAGGAGGGCAGCAACTCCTCGTGGCGCGATGGCATCGGCGGCACATGCACGGTACAGTAGCTACCGTGGCTATCCCCTGCCGTGCGATGTTCGCACGCCGTTGGTTGGTTGATGGTCCACTCGCCATGCGCCACGTCTGCCAGGCCCGGACCGGCCCTCGGAGCCGCAGATCACCGGTGCGAGATAGGGCCGGCTTGAGTGCCCGCGCCGCCCTGGAGGATGTCGTCTGGGATTTCGCGGTTTTGATTGGCAGGAATGCAAACATCGAGGTCGATGGTATTGGGGAAGGCCGGCGTGGACCCTCCGTGTCAGCAGGGCCACGACACTGAATGTTACGGCTCGCTACCAGGAACGGGTACAGTAGCACCAGGTAGCACACTGAGCCTGTCAGCCAGAATCGCATTGCCGCACGCGTTGATCAAGAGCCCCTCGGTTGGTCATTGCCATACGGGGTATGGTCTGCCAAATCTGCTGCAAGCTGCTGGGATCGTGGCTGGAAGCGGCAGAGCCGGGAAGCGGGTCACGACTGGTTCAGCCTCCCGTTCGTGGCGGCCAGGCAGACAACGACCACACATTGGGCGGTGTCGTGAATGTCAACCTTTCTATTGGTCGCACCCCTCTTTGTGTTGGACCAATCAATGGTCGTGCTCGTGATGGCGGTGCGCCTTTCTTTCGGTTGATGTTCGTCGTGCTCCCAGATCCACCCGCCGGCCGACCCGTCCCCCAGCGTGGCCAGCGCTACCTCCGTCGACGGGTCGAGCGGGCCGGCACTAGGGCGAGGCCTGGGTCAGCCTGGACGGTGGCAGCGTGGGCAGCCGTGCTCCTTGTGGCGGTGCGCGGTGGTGGCGCTACGGTAGAGGGGTGTGCTCTACTTGAGTCGACGGCCTATCCAGCCGCCGTGTTGCCCATGCGGCGTCGACGCTCGCACACTGCTGGCTGTCGTGCTTCCCCTCTCCCCCCTCTTGCCTCTTCCCCCGCACCTGTCGTGAGTGCAGCCACGCGCACTCACCCCCACGAGCCGACTGCCGTCCACAATGGGCGATGACGGTGACGTCGACTCGGTGCGCCCCGGTGGCGTGCCGCCCGCCGACACGGTGGTGCCCCTCGGCGGCGCTGACGACAATGTGCTCGTCGGCGAGACGATGGTGGCCGCCGCCCCTGTTTCACCCATGACCAAGCTTAAGGCCAAAATTTTCAAGACGCAGCCGCCAGAAGAGGACTCGTCCACCGGCGACTCGTCGGGCGGCGCGGACGGCAAGAAGGCTACTGAGGAGGAGAAGTTCACGCCCGTCGGCATTTTTGACCTCTTTCGCTTTGCGACGCGCTTTGAGATTGGCCTCATGGTCGTCGGCTCCATCTGTGCGTGTGGCCACGGCGCGCTGCTGCCGCTTTTCACCATCTTTTTCGGCGACATCATCACTGTCGGGGGCACCCCCGACGCGGTGGCCAACCCAGATGCGGTGGCGGACCGCATCAACTCCATCTGCATCAAGTTTATGATCCTTGCGGGCGTTGCGTTTGTGCTCGCCTTCTTCCAAGTCTTTTGCTGGATGGTCGCCGCACAACGTCAGGGCGCCCGCATCCGGGGCCTGTACGTGCAGTCCCTCTTCCGTCAAGAGATGGGCTGGTACGACACGCACGATTCAGGTGAGCTGACCTCCCGTGTGGCGTCGGACGTGGACGTGATGCAGCGCGGCATGGGCGACAAAGTGCCGTACTTTATCCAGTACATGGCGACGTTTGTGACGGGCGTCACCATTGCGATCGTGACGGGCTGGAAGATGACGCTGGTTGTGCTCGCGGCGGTGCCGGCGCTGGTCGTTTCGGGCGCCATCTTTGCTAAGACGCTCTCCGAGGCGACGATGCAGGGGCAGGCGGCGTACTCCAAGGCTGGCGGCATTGCCGAGGAGGTCCTCGGTCTCATCCGCACCGTCGCCGCGTTTGGCAGTGAGGAGCAGGAGGCCCGCCGCTACGACGAACAGCTGGAGGTGGCCGCGCGCGACGCTAAGAAGCGTGCACATGTGTCTGGGTTGGGCATGGGTGTTACCTTTTTCATCATCCTGTGCACGTACGCGCTCGCCTTTTGGTTTGGCAACAAACAGGTGCGGAATGGGGGCATGGAATCGGGTGACGTCCTGACCGTCTTCTTCTCTGTGATCATTGGGGCGATGGGCATCGGGCAGGGCCAGCCCGCGATCAACGCATTCAACGCCGCTCGGGGATGCGCGCCGCGCATCTTTGCCGTCATTGACCGCGTCAGCGCCATCGACCCGCTCGACGACGAAGCGGGGGAGGTGCTCGACGACGTGCAGGGCAACTTGGCACTTGAAGCGGTTGAATTCACGTACCCGACTCGCCAGGGCGAGACCATCCTGAGCAAGATGACTGTGTCAGTGCAGCGGGGACAGACGCTTGCCTTGGTCGGGCCCAGTGGCTGTGGTAAGGTATGTTTCGATTGCCGTCGGTACACTCTTTCGTCTCTCGTGTGCGCAGCACTGGGGCGTCGCGCCGCTATGGATTCACCGCCGAACCGCAATCCTACTGCTGCTGTGGACGTGAAGCTGACTGGCCGCTTGCTCTTGTCTCCACCAATATGTTGCTGATTTGCCGACCGTGTGCGTTCTTGGCCCGACATCTTGTTTTACCGCACCTCAGAGTACGGCCATCCAATTGTTGGAGCGTCTGTACGACCCAATGAACGGGAGCGTGCGCATGGACGACACCGACATGAGGACACTCAACGTGCGGTGGATGCGAGCTCAGATTGGGTTCGTGGCACAGATGCCGACGCTCTTCTCCGCCACCATCCGGGACAACATTGCGCTCGGTGCCGGCGTCGATGTTAGCGTCGACCCGGCCACTGGCAAACGGGTCATGACCCCGCGGCCGGTGAGCGAGGCAGATATCGTTGAGGCGGCCCAGACGGCCAACGCCCACGACTTCATCTCCCGCCTGCCCGAAGGGTATGACACCATGCTTGGCGCGCGTGGTGCGCTGCTCAGTGGCGGACAGAAGCAGCGGGTTGCCATTGCCCGTGCGCTGGTTCGCAAGCCGGCAGTGCTGCTGCTTGATGAGTCGACGTCGGCGCTTGACTCGGCCAGTGAGCGGGTGGTCCAAGTCGCTCTGCAACGCGCCTCCAAGGGCCGCACCACCGTCGTTATCGCTCACCGGCTGAGTACCATTCAAGACGCGGATGCCATTGCAGTGGTGAACGCCGGCCGCATTGTCGAACTCGGCACCCACTCGGAGCTCATGCGCGTGGATGGCGGCAAGTACCGTACCCTGGTGCAGATGCAAAACGTGACGGACGAGACGGACGAACAGCGTGACGCCCGCAAGGCCGCCCGCGCAGCTGAAGCGACCAACGCTGCGCGCGCCACGGCCGACTTCCCTGTAACGGCCGATGAGCCGTCTCTGCTCACCGCCGGGATGGAAAAGTCGGTTCTCGTGGACCCGTCGCTCACGGACGACTCGAGCTCCGAGTCGGGCAAGGACCAGGCCGTGGACGTGGACAAGGGCGTCGTCATGCGGGCCATCCGGACAAACAAGTCCGAGTGGCTGTACATCCTCATGGGTTCGGTGGGCGCCTTTGCCGCGGGCGCTGCGTGGCCAGTGATGGCCGTCGTCTTCTCCAGGGTGCTCGTGCTTCTCGGCGATCCGTCAGCCGAGGCCAACTCGTCGGTGCGCAACCATGCGCTCGGGTTTGTTGCGCTCGGTGGTATCATGGCGGTGGCCAACTACGCCCAGCTTGCGTTCCTCGGCATCTCGGGGGAGCGGATGACCAAGCAGCTCCGCGCCGCATCCTTCCGCGCAATGCTACGTCAGGAGATGGCCTACTTTGACGAGAAGAAGAACTCTGTGGGCGCCCTTTCCACTCGCCTGGCCACAGAGGCGACGCTCGTCAAGGGCCTAACCGGCGACGCGGCAGGCTCGCTCATCATGATGCTTGGTGCGGTCGGCGTCGGCGTCGTTATTGGGCTGGCGTCCTGTTGGCGCGTCGCCTTAGTCGTCCTGGCCGTAATGCCCGGCGTCGCTCTGGGCGGCTACCTCGAGGTGCAGCAGATGACAGCGGACGACTCCAAGTCCCGCGCCTTCTTTGCACAAGCCGGCCAGATTGCGTCTGAGGCGGTTGACAATGTGCGGACGGTGACGTCGCTTGGCGTGCAGAAGCACTTCTTGGCAAGGTACCTCAAGGAGCTGGAGGGCCCTGTGAACAAGGGCCGCCGTGCCGCTATTGTGGCGGGCCTCGGTTTTGGCGTCGCCGAGTTCTGCCTGTTTGCCGTGTGGGCCCTGGCCTTTTACACTGGCAACCGGTTTGCGGCAAATGGCCAGTGCTCCTTTTCGGGTGTTCTGGAGGCCCTCACCGCCATCCTCTTTGGTATGATGATGATTGGGCAAGCAGCCGCGTCTGCGCCCGACGTGTCGAGCAGCATGGTCGCGGCGACGCAGATCTTCCGCCTCCTCGATCGCCAGTCGGCGATCGACCCGTTGGGCGAGGGCGGCGAGAAGCCGTCGGACGTGGCCGGTGCGGTGGCCCTCAAGGATGTTGAGTTCAACTACCCGAGCCGCCCGGACGTGCCCGTGCTCCGTGGCATGACCGCAGCGGTGGCGCCCGGCAAGACGCTTGCGCTTGTCGGCGAGTCAGGCTCGGGCAAGTCGACGGTCGTCAGCTTGCTCGAGCGCTTCTACGACATTGCGTCCGGCAGCCTGACGCTCGACGCACGCGAGACGGCTTTGTACAATGTCGGGAACCTCCGCTCCCACTTGGCCATTGTGTCGCAGGAGCCAGACCTCTTCTCCATGTCGGTCCGTGACAACATTGCGTACGGTTTCACCAACACCGAGGGCACGGTCGTCACTGACGCGCAGATTGAGGCGGCGGCGCGGCTCGCCAACGCGCACGACTTTATTACGGCACTTCCGGACGGGTACGCGTCCGAGGTCGGTGAGAGAGGCAGCCGTCTCAGCGGCGGCCAGCGGCAGCGGGTGGCCATTGCACGCGCGCTTGTACGGCAGCCCAAGGTGCTCCTCCTCGACGAGTCGACTGCCGCCCTTGACAGCATTAGCGAGAAGGCGGTGCAAGATGCGCTCGACAAGGCCGCCTCCTCGCGCACGACGGTGGTCATTGCACACCGGCTGTCCAGCATCCAGTCGGCCGACGCCATTGCGGTTGTTGCGCAGGGCGCTGTGGTGGAGATTGGTACGCACCAGGACCTCATGGCTCGGCAGGGAGCATATGCGCTGTTGGTGCAGAACCAGACGATGGATCATTAGAGGGCGGGCGCGGTCGGGTCGGGCGGTGGTCTTGTCCTGGTGGCGGGGGAGGGCTGTGGCCTGGGTCATAGGCACGTTCACAGCCGCACGCGTGCGTTGGACATGTACTGGGCGCCTTGTGTGTTTTTCGTTTTGCATAGGTCAAGCTGTACATAAACACCCTGACTTCTGTTTTTATTTCTGCCCAAGGTGGGGCACTGGGAACGCCTGTGCGTTTTAAGGGGCACTGTTGTCAGTCGCTGCGGCAACCACGTCTCGCTGACGCTGTGCCCTGCGAAGTGTCGTGGAGTGAGGCCCATCACAACCACCAGCGCGGCCCCTCCTTTATGGCCCACACGCGGAGGGAAAGCCATCTTCCCCCCTGCGCCAGCCCCCGCCAGTCCCCATGTCCCTGCATGCGATGGCCAGTGCCGCGTGTAGGTGCCACGAGCCTCATGACAGCCTCCTCCACGTCGCTTGGGGGCGGCAGACGGACGACGTGCGTCAGGATGCCCGAGGGATCAGGTGGTGCACGTGTGCACGTGGCCGCTCTGTGCCAACGCCGCCGACCCCCGCGCGGCGCAGTGTTGCACGTCAGTGGCGGCGCCCGTCAAGGCGTCGCCACTTGAAGGGGGGGCGGCCCGGCACGCAGTCCACCCCTATCGGATGATGAAGCGCGCCCTGCCTTCGTCTTTGGTTCCCATATCGTGCTCCAAAGCCGCAGTACAGGCGCGTCGTATGGGCTGTCTACGGCAAAGGCGGCTGAAGCGTCAGGCCGTGCACGACAGACAGCCTTGACGCGGACTTCACACACGTGCGTGCGGTGTGGACGAACGGCTTCGTCGCTGGGCACGTGGCGACGTGCCCACATGACTCGGGCTGAAAAGAATCCCCGCATTGTGGGTGGTGGAAAGGCCTTACTTTGATCCAACCGATTCTGCTGGCCATTGGTTGCCGCCATACAATCAGCCCGCATCTTGGAGGCCGCTGCGGTGGACGTGGCACCTCCTGCATTGGCGGACCTCACATTCCCCAGTCAGGATACGCCCATCTCCGGTGCCTGTGGGGTGATGCTTCCGCTTCAATGCCAAGCCCTTGGGGCGCCACCGAGATTCCGCGGCTGCCCCTGGCCACGCCCTCGCCCACGCCACAGGCCTTTTGGTGCCCCACCGCTTTGCCCCGTCAACGTTTGCGTGCACCCGCTGCTACTACTGTTCCACCGCACGACGACCACGACCGCTGCGACCACCACCGTACACTCCACCCGCTCTCCCATCCGCTCTCCCCTGCATCCCACTTCTGCGCTGCATTCATTGCCAACGTTATCACGGTGCACGCCCCTCCCCTAGCCCCCCTCCCTACTATCCAACCATGACGGCCTTTGTGGCGGCCGCCGCCCTGCCCGGCCGGGCGCCGACCCGTCTGGGTAGTGTCTCGTCGCTGCGGCCGTCGGGCGTCGCCGTTCGCCGCAGCTGCCGCTGTCGCACATCTGGCCTGCGCATGGCGGAGGAGGGTGTCAAGGCCGAGTCCGAGACGGAGACCGTAGCGGAGGCCCCCGAGGTACGGTCGGGATGCGCGTCTCGTGCGTGCGGACTTCCACTTGTGTTTTGTGCCAGTGGCGTCCCCAGGGCGGAGAGGAGCACGCGAGCATCGGGTCATTGAGCGGCAAGGAGGTGGAATGAGCGTGGCTAGACTCGTCTGTCTCGGGCTATGATGATTGCAGACTCAGACGCAAGGGAAGGAGCACGTCATCGGATGCCGGTTGGCATCTCGCCGCGCTGTGAATCATACTGCAGCTCTCCTGCGGGACGATAAGTGGCGGGACACTGTCATGGTCTGTACTGTGTTCATGGGCAATTTCGCTGTGCCCAGGCTGGTCGTCTCAGCAGTACCTTCACCGCATCTGAGGCGGTTCGCGTTTTGGTCAACCATCTAACGAGTGGCAGTCCCCTCATACATCCTACCTCTCTTGTCTGCACTCTTGAGTCTCTTTTCTTCATCGTGGTACTTTCTTCTTGCTTTCTCCTGCCACAGGGTCTTGTGAGGCCCGAGAAGAAGGGAAAAGTCGGCGGCAAGAAGTCGCTTCTCAAGCCCGACGGCACTCCCTACGCGCCGTGGATGGGTGGCCTTGTGGAGGAACCGTCCGAGTTCAAGGCCAAGGCGCCAAAGACCGACGCTAAGGGCCGTCTTGCCAACGACCCTCAGGCCGGGGAGTTGGCCGGCGTCGGCCTCAAGGGCCGGATCCTTGGCGACGAGGTGGATCTGCGGTGGGATACGGGCACGGAGGTCAACAACCTAGGCTTCAGGGTCATGCGCCGCGCGGGCAAGTCGGACAAGTGGGAGTTTGTTGCCGACTACCAGACGGCCCCTTCGGAGCTGCAGTCCAAGGGGCCGGATGGCGGCTCGTACACGTTTATCGACTCCAGCAATCCGCCGCCGGGCACCTGGATCTACCGCGTGTCGGACGTGTCCAAGGAGAAAAAGGTCAACGACCTTGCCCAGTGCATGGTCGACGTGGAGGACAGCAACGACCGCAGCACACAGAAGATTGCGCTGGCAGTGCTCGTTGTGCTCGGCGTGGCGTGCGTTCTCCTGGGCGTCACGCTCGACCCGCAGTAAGCGGCGCCTGCTGTGGACCTCCCCACGAGTGTGGCGTGTGGGCAGGAGGTTGCAGTTTGTGAGCGGACGGGCTGCATTCGGTGGGTGCGAGTCTGAAACCGCGAGCACTGGTGTTGGCTTGCGGGAACGCGGGTTTGGTTCTTTAAAGTTGCAAGTGGGGTGCACAGGTGGGCGCTGGTGTTTGGTTTGTCTTTTCGGTTGGATGGCGTGGCTGACGGGTATTGAATTGCGTGTCGCCATACTGGTGTGTACTGCACGGAACCTGTGTATCTTGCCAAGAGGGCTTCTGCTTCCCGTTCCTTGCTCCATCGTCTCTGACCGGTACAACACGTTGGTAAACTCTGCCGCTGTGGGTGCGTGTGACTTGGCCAGGCAGCGACTTGAAGCGTGTGCTTCTCTTCTGTTTTGGCGGGCGTCCACGATCTCGGACTGCGGCGTCGCCCGCACGTGACCCAGTTCGCGCTAGCGACGTATGGCCCACAGTCGAAGGCACTCCCCCCTTCCTCCACGTAAGTGCCCCACGAAGCACCGATTCATCTACTGGTGCAGCTGACCATGTTTGCACAGTGGCGGCTCGCTGCACATGCCCACGAGGCTGGACGCAGCTAGCACTGCTCTGCCCGTCGTGGTCGCATCTATTGTAAACGCCGTGGAGGACACACCGAGCGGCACTGTAGCCGCCGAAATACGCCACATCATAGTGCCTACCAGCACCACACCGGCCTCGACTGCCGCCGCGGCATGTGTGTTCCCGCCAAGTCCCGGTCCACAAAACCCAACCACAGGCCGCCACAGATGGGCGATCCCCCCTCCTGCAGAATCCGGCAACACAGGTGCAAGCCGAGGCCGGCCATCTCAAAACGGGGTCCATACGTCACGACAGTCAATCCCAACGGGCGCTCGCAGTACCGGCCATGACCAGAAAAGCCCCGCGGGGAGGTAGACGGCGCCGCCACCGTCTCCCTAGCAGAGAGAGGACGCGTCGTCGCGGTCGAGAGAGTCGCTCCTGCTGGCGGGGCGTGAACGCGGCCAAACCGTCGGAGCGCCAGCTGCTGACTTTCGCGGCAACGAGAACGTGGCGTAGGCGGTTGGCAGTCACCCAGTGATAACCTGAGTCGCATGGCGGTGTTTCGACTAGGGTTGCACACGACACCCCTATTTGGGGGGCGCCAGGGGAGCGCGACGGATAGGACGCCTTACTGACGCCCCATTAGGCAGCCAAAACGCCCTTACGACGCCCCAAGTAGCACCCTCATCTTTCCCAATAGATATCAAGTGGCACCCATGTTGTCCACTCATATGGAAATGTTTGTGTCAAGACTGGGTGCCTGTCCCCAACCAAGGTGCTCAGCCGCCACCGGCTGAATCATGTAGACCCCCCTGCCATCTTTCTCTTCGCGACGCCTTGCTGACGCCCTTTTGAGTTGGGGCGTTAGGGGCGCAGGACGCCCCAGCAGCGCCCTGGTGACGCCCTTAACGACGCCCCCAAAAACGCCCTGGGCGTTC
>ENA-ORXC01001681-ORXC01001681.1-marine-metagenome-genome-assembly--contig:-NODE-1681-length-12758-cov-5.391925_pt1 | contig 12758 bp, 10 predicted proteins | sample MGYA00237865_ERZ511478 | MGnify/ENA metagenome assembly ERZ511478 | reverse complement strand
CACGACGCTCTTCCGATCTTGGCGGAGAGTTTGCGTGTTCACAACTCCCATCTTTGCCCCCGATCTCCTCGTTACTTGGACCCGCACCTGAGACTGGGGCGTTGCTGGCCCCTCTGCCGCGGCCCCCGCCACCACCGCGGCGTCGCTCGCCGCCGCTTTCCGTACCACTGCACCGACTACCACCGTCCCTGTCACCTCCCCGGCCCTCCCCGCCAACTGCGGCGCGTTCTCCGGTCCCCACTCCGTCGCCTTCCTCATTGCTGTCACTATCTTTTCCACCGCAGCCGCCACCGCAGCCGCCGCCGTCAGCGTCGCCGCCGCCGCCATCGCCGCCGCCGCCGCCGCCGCGCCGCCGCCGCTGCCGCCGCCACCGCCGCCGCGGCCGCCGCCACGGCCGCCACCGCGGCGGCTGCGGCCGCCGCGGCGGCGGTCGCCGCCGCCGTCGCCAACGCTGTGGCCCGTGCCTCTTTCTACCAGTCCCACGACGCACTTCGCCGAAGACGGTGAGCGTCCCCCCGATGACGCCCCTGATTTTCTTCTCTCCCCACGGCACCCTCCACCTCATGTTTCTTTACCTGTTTTCCCCTCTTCTCCGCCTCCGGCCCCAACCCTGCCCCTGCGTGCTCCCCCGCAAGCACCCGCGTCTGCTTCTGAGAGAGAGGCGTCCGTCCGAACTTTTGCGGGCGCCTCCACAGGGAGCGACGTGCTGTCCTCGGCTGCCGGCGCGTTCTACATCAAGACCAAGCGCAGAAGACACACGGTATCCGACGGGGCGTCGCCCGTCGATCAGACGCCTACTACCCCCCCCGACGGCGGTGGCAACAAGGCGCGGCGGCCGCTCGAGCCCCCGAGCGCGTATGACGCCGGGTACCTATCTATCCTTCGGCTCATGTGCCTCGAGGGCATGCAGCTACTGAGCTTGGCGAGCGCGGTGCCCAAGTGGACGGGCGTGTGGCTGATCCTGGAGGCCAGTGACGGGTCGGAGGCGAGCCCCTACTGCGGCAGAATCTACGACTGCGCTGCACGCGGGACGGACACGTCGCAGAATGACTTTGCCAACGAGTGGTGGTCGTTTCGTGGAGCTAAAGAAGGCCCTTGGAAGCGGCACGAGGCGGCATCTGTCAACGGTGGCGGGAGTGACAAGGCCTCGGACGTGGAGGGCGGTGACATGAGCATGCTGGGCGGCCTTGAAAGCAAAGGGATCAAGGCCAACCCGGCGAGCGGCAGCCGTAATGGCGGTGACGGCCTGCCTGGTGGGGACCTCCCGGACCCCCAACGAGTCGGGCGGGGACAGGGACGACGGCTGTGGGAGCGGCAACGACGCCGCGTCATCGGCGTCGGTGTTGCTGGGGAAGGTCGAGCTCGACAAGGTGCTCTTCATGGGCGGGCTGGAGAGCAAAAGCCAGATCACCTGCGGCGACATGGCCGACATATTTTCACGGGCGGGCGGCGTGCTGCGCGAGCTCCTCGGCAAGGACGTGCGGCAGTTTTCCTGGGCCCGCGCGTGTCCGCTGTCGCTGATGAGAAACAGGTCTTCATCACCCAGCTTCTCGCATCCCGTCGACGACAGCCACTTTGCGCCGCTCACCAATCGATCGTCGGCAGGCCATGGCGTCGACCGCAAGCGGCTGGCGGTGTGCGTTGCCGCCCACGTGTCTTCATTCTACGCAATGGTGCTTGAGAAGCACTTTGCGGCCGCCCGCGCAAAGGGGGAAAAGAAGCGACTGCGACCCAAGAACCCGTTTGACGAGGCCAAGAAGGTGAGGGCGATGGCCCGCAAGAGGGCACGCTCCGAGGCCAAGAGCACCAGGCCCTCCAACAAGCAGCTGATTGCGGAGGCCACCGACGCGAAGGTGAGGCAGATGGAGACAAAGGCGGCCGCCGCCGTGGCGGCAGCCGCCGCAGCGGCCGCACGGGCGGTGGCAGCCGCAGAGAACCAGAAGGCGGCCGCTCCTGCCTCCGACGGAGTGGCAGCCGCCGCGTCGGCAGCCGTCGCGGTGGCAGCAGCCGTGGCCAAAGCCACTGCGGTGGATGGCGCGGGGCGGGGCCCCATTTTGCACACGGCGGCGGAGCCGCTGTGGGCCCTGGAGCGAGCGGCGTCGCGGATGCGCATGGACCAAGTGTGGAGGCGCCTGTCCGTGCCGCTGCTACCCCACTCCACGGTTGCGTCTGTGGTGCTGCTCTCTGGCCCGGCCCTCTCTTCTGCCGCCCGGGCTAGCATCAGCGTGCTCGTAATCCTGTCCCGGCCGAAGCTCAAGGAGGCGTTCGACGCCTTGGCCACCGCCGAGCGCACCACTGTTGGGGGCGTCCCCGTGGGCCACGAGCTGGCTGTGATGCTTACGCTCGGCGAGCATGACGCCGTCTACGTCTTCTCGTCGACGCTGATGCAGATGAGCTCGGTATTTTCCTTTAACGAGTCCATTTTGTCGTCCAACACATTTATCTCGTGGGTTGGCGGATTCGTGTCGTCTACCGCCCACATGCCCGCGGTGCTCAGCTTTTTGACGGGCGAGCCCATGGCGGTTGCCGTCATGGCGGAGGAGATCCGCACCGACATGGCCGGGCGGCTGCTCCCTGACTGTGTGTGGGCGCTCCCTGGTGCCCGCCGCGGAGAAGTCACTACTGAGCGGCAGGTGGGCGCCTTTGGAGGGCTCTCCGCAAACGTGCAAGACGTTTGCGACGCCGGTCAGCGGGAGTTCCTCAGCAACGCGTTGTTGGACGGCAGCTTGGCGGAGATGGAACAGCGGAAGGTGGCCTGCTCGCTACCAGTGGCCGTACTCTCGACATCTGAGTCGGCATCCTTCACCCACATAGTGGACGAAGAGGTAAGCATGGAGACCGCCCTGAGTGCTGTACTTGATGTGCTTGAATCGTGGGACTCGTCGGTGACGCAGTTTGTGATGCTTGTGAACATTGGCAACGTTCATTGGGTGTCCGCCACTGTGTCTTTGCTGCCTGGGCGTGTGGTTCTGTACGACTCTTCGAGGGACTCCTCGCGGGCCAAGACGCACATCATCTGGAGGCTCCTCCTCTTTGCGCACCAAGCCGAGATGCGGTGGCGCGCCACACGAGGCGACGCGTCGGTCGCGGTGCATGAGTGGGCGGTTGACGGGGTCAACACGCCCCGCCAGCAAGACCCGTACAAGTGCGGCTTGTTCGCGTTCGCCTACATCTGGTGCTACGTGCAAGGGCAGGACCTGTCGTCTCTCTCGGGGGTCGGTGACCAGCTGCGGCTCTCTCTGATTTTCTTTGTTTTGAAGTGCGGGGGCGCACGGCTGAAAAAGCAATGTACTTGACGTTGTTGGCAGCGACCCGTCGCCATCGTGTCGATTTTTTTCTTTTTCTCTTTATCAATGCATGCTTCTGCTCCCCCCCAGCATACCACATCTCCACTAGACAACGGGAAGGGATAACCCAACAAATACCGCACAACACGTCCCAGCCGCTCAATACCTCTACTCGAGGCGAATACGGGCGAGCCCTGCAGCTACACCACCACACTTCCCCTCTCCTTCCCTCTCATGCCGCAGCCACGCAAGCGATGTCGCCAGCACAAGCGCTGCGTGGTGGTGGCGGAGTGTAGGGCGCGCACGCACGAATGGCACGAACACGCCGCGACTGCACGCAGTATCGAAGCACACACAAGCCGCAAATGAAGTACATTATAGCGACGGGTGAGGAACAAGTATAGACACCGATTTGCGTGCTCATAACAGTTTCGAGTGCTGCTACTTGTTAAATGATGCCGCAGGATATAGTAATAAAAAACCAGAGCTTAATTACACTAGGGGTAATTAACTGAAAAGAAAAAGATGATGAAATAGAGTGGAGGGGAATTGCACCCCAACCGATTGGCACATACAACTTTTCACTACGGCAAAGCGTCCCGAGGCACGAATCTTTCGATCCCATGTGTGACGAGTACGGGCCCTCGCAGATCCCGAATGCAGGGACGGCCGATTGCACTATAGAGGCCTATTCACAGTTCCCGTAGATTTGTGTCTGGATTTGTGTTTTTGTGAACCCCGTTTCCAGGCACTGCGGAGGGGTGCCTTGTGTGGGAAATCAAGTGCACATAAATACGTCTCTCAATCAGCGAGTCCTTCTCCAGTTCTTTCGCACAATTTTTCACCCGCTTTGAAACGACGGTGCCTTGAGTGACCCCGTTTCCCGCGGCCCCACTGTGGCTTCTTGACTGGGCGCGTGCCTTCTGGCGAGCCCGCCTTTTTCGCCCGCACGCCTCATCTTCGCAGGGAGTGCGCGAGCGACCCCGTGAGCTGGGTTGCCGACCGTCCCGCTTTCGTTGGTAAAGAGAGGCGCCCGTGAGTATAAATGTTTGCTTTGACCCACTCCTCTCATGCCACACCTTGGACCGCAGCCGCCCCCCTTCCCGCCCCCCCCAATCCCGCATTGCATTTTTCGTACCGTCGCACTACCCCGCATACCCCCCGCACCATTCTGTACCATGGCTGTCCGATCCACCACCACGGCGACGGCGACGCCCGTGTCGGCGCCCCCCCCCGCTCCTGGCGTGCCCGACAAGAGCAGCGGCAATGACAAGGGCTCTACCACGGGCAAGGCCTCCCGCAAGCGCAAGACCACGGACCCCCCCGCGTCCCGTGCCCCGAACTGGGTGATCGGCGAGCTCAAGGGAGTCCTGGCGGTGGCGCCGACCCACTGGGCCGACTACCGTGGTAGCAGGACCAGCGAAAAGAGCCACCGCACGAGCAGCGAGCTGATAGAGGCGCTCGTCATGGCCACGCCAGCCGAGAACCGCGTGGTGGCTCGCACAAGGACGGCTGCGGCGCTTGACCGCAAACTCAAGGACACCAGCACGAAATACGTGGCGACTCGCAGGAATCTCCGCCGCACAGGGCTTAGTGCCTCGCAGCGAGAAGATTTCCTCATCAAGTTCGGTGGGTCGGAGCTTTACTCTTTGGCTTGGGACGCGTTTAAGACGTCGGCTGTCGCCACTGATTCCACAGGCCGGGAGCCTGTGGTCTTCGGTGCCTCTACCGCACCGGGTACCAGCGCTGTGGAGGCGCCAGCGGACGAAAACGGCGAGGGCGCGGGCTCGAACACGGGAACACCGGGTCGGGTCGTGGGAGGCGCGACACCCGGGCCGGCGGCCGTGGCGAGTAGCCCCACCCAGGGCGCAGGGACGGCAAGCCTGGCAGGTGCGGGGGCAGCCATCTTCGGGGCAATGGGCGACGCGGCCACCGATGGAGATGACAGCGTCGGAGCCAGCGACCATGACGACGATGTTCCCAAGGCTGTTGATCTCCTCGCCGCGCTGAGGCGCGAAAAGACCGCAAGAAGGAGAAACGGGTAAGCACTTTGGCGGCTATCAGTGCGTATTTGCAGGCCAAGAATGAGCGAGAGAGCGCTGTCTTTGACGAGCGGCACAGCGGTGGGGCTTCTGGCTCGGGCCGGGAGGCCAATGTAGTGAGCGACAATGACATCCGCGTAGCTGTTCTTGACATGATTGGGGCGATTGCGGCGAAGGCCCGACGCCAGTGATTGAATTCTTCGTGTTCTTGTTTTGATTGTTGTTCGTTCTGCTCCTTTTTTCCTTTTCCTTTTTTTCCTTTTTTGCGTGTCACCGACAAGAAAGCCAGGCCCTGTCAAACATCAAAAGTCATGTGATGCGCGCCAAGGTTCTTTTTTGGGATGGTCTCTGTTTCTGGCATCTTGCCGTTGGGCCCATCCACTCCTCCGAGCCAAGACGTAAACGACTCTCCCACGCCGCACCCGCCCCTCCCAAGAGCACACGAAAAAAGGAGTCCTCCCTCCATCCAGACGCAGAGGGCAACTTAAACAGCTTCGTCCACCCACGCAAGCCCGAGGGCTCTGACCAGCCGCATGCGCCGCGCAGCACCCGCAGTGCGCTGCGCATCGTCTGTCTGCACGCCTACCTCCACATCGGGAGTGTTATCCGATGCCTCTTCCCACTCCTCCTCGTAGTCCGCATCTCTGGCCTCCAAGAAATTGTGAAGTGCCACTGTGACCTCCTGCACAGCCGCGGCGAGCATAGGGTTCGCTGCAATGAAGCGCAGCACGTTCCATCTCCCCTTCAAACGCCCGAACGCGTTCTCAACCACCACCCGCATCTTGGCGTGGAGGTGATTAAACCGGCGCATTGACGCGGTATTAGGTCCTGAGATGTCGACTTCTTTGAAAGGGGTGATCTGCGTTGATGGAAAAGACACATGCAGCAGTTGACCGCACGATAAAAGAAAAACAGCAAAAAACAGGCTAGATGTGACCTCACAGAGGAAGCAGGCGCTGAAAAGATGGGAAACAGATCATAAAAAGAAGGCGGCTGCCTGAGGTGTCTGATATTTGACCGTGACAAGACGCCCGGCCACATGCGCTGTATTCACCGAGCACCAACCTCCTCTACTCACTGCCTCGTGCCCCCCACATGCTACCGTAACTTGTAGGGAACATGCAAACACGTACGAGAAAGGGCGTGAGCACGAAGCCGGCGTCGCCGAGGATGAACTCGTCGATGCTCAAAATCGACAGACGCAGGAGAGGATACTCAGCGGCGCCGTACCATGACTGGCCCCGGAAGGCGAGTGAGTCGCCACGGGATCCAGGAAAGCCACCAACAAAGTACCTGAACCGCCGAGTATCCGCGATAGGGATGAGCAACAGGGAGCATTGAGACTTCCTGTCGGTGAAGTCCTCTTTGTGTTCCCCGGAAGGAGTGAGGATTGGAGTCAGGCAACCATCTACGGCGCCACAGCTGTAGCGAAAAGAGAACAAGAGAATTGCAGCCAAACCGAATAGCAGAACGACGCTTCCCGGCGATGTGAAGCGCAACAGGTTTTCAAACCCTTAAAACCGATCGAGAGAAAAGAGATGGTAGCTACGCTTCCTGAATTAACTCTGTATCGAGACCAGGTCGAGCAATCTCGATGCGGTCGCCACGCACCGGCTAACGCACGGTCCTTCCCATCAGCGGACCCACACGTGTTTCCTCACTCCGCCCCGCAGACGCCAAGTCGTAATAACACACGAGAAGTCGCTGAGAAAAGAGAAAGATATCATAAGATTACAGACCCCTCCAGCCGACGGCGTTGCCGCCCGTCAACCGAGCGAAGTCCCTGGCAATTTCCTGCCGTTCGGCACAGCCCGGCCACTCAGGCTTTGGCAGCCAGGTGAGCATCGCATGGATGACGGGGGCGCAGTGCTTCTCAAACATAGACTCTGCAACGTCCACCGTGCGAGCGACGACGCGCTGCTTCCCACCCTGTGCCAGCCAAAACAAGACGGCAAAAACAAGGTAGGCCGGGGGTATGGTGGTGGGACCGAGGGAGGAGTGAGGAAGGTGCGGGGTTGAAAGGGCAACAACCTCATCAAAGTGGGACGGAGTCATTCTCACATCGCGGAAGAAGCTCCCCTGTGTCACGCTCTTTCGATAGAAGCGACCGACCAGGTCGCGCGCAAAGGGCGCCGCGCGGTTACCTGGCCCACAAACGTCAACCATGTTTGCCAACTCGATTACGTCAAACAGCGCGGCTGGGTCACAATCTCTCCCCCCCCTTCCTCCCGATTTCGTCATCATCGAGAGCAAAGCACGGCGGGCGACGCACCAGTTAGGGGCGGCGGACGGGTCAAGCCCAGCGATAAGATCGACTAGACCCGTCGCCCAACGCAGGAAGCCGCCGTCGCACGTGGACGCGCTCTCGAGTTGGCTTACGGACTGGGCAGCCGCCAGAGCCGCGATAGCTTCGTCTACATCGGGATCGATCCCGCCGGCCAACAAAAGGGAGTCGATATCCAACAAAATTTGATCGGCAGGCCCTGGCATGTCAACAGTGGGAAGTACAAAACAGGAGATGAAGCGCCCCGTACACACTAGAAGCGGTCGACGTGTCGTTAGAGCTGGTTCAGACACACGCCATATGGAATGAGGCACGGAAAGGCAAAATCCATCGACCCCGTCTACTCAAAAGCTACGGGAAGAGCCCACTCGCTATCGTGGTTACGCATCTCTCGAGAGCTTGGTGTAGCTTACCTCGATGAAAGGATAGGGCACACAGTCCGTGGGAAAGGGCGGTCACGGATGGCCGGTGCAGGTGAGGGGGGGGGATGGGGGGGACAGTCAGGCGGAATCGGGCCCGATGAGGGTGAAGTGGGAAGCGACGGTCGCGCGGTGCCAAATGAGACGCTTCCTGCGCGTTGAAGATGCGCCGCTTCGTTGGCGGTGACGGGCGGGTGGGAACGGAGGTGCGCAGCGACGCTCAGATGGAATGCACGTCGGCTGCCAGTATTGGATTGGCCGGCCTTACTCCTCAATGTGATGAGTGGGGAAGTTCTTTGTGGGGCACACACAGATCCTGGGAGACCTCTCATCTTCGGTCCAGATCCTCACACAGGCGGGAGGAGATGTGTCCAAAATAGGGCAAAAAGGCCGATTCCCGTAACATAACTACCCGCAACCGTGAACAGGCCTCTGAAGTGGAATTGTCCATCGGCTGCCTATCGCGCTGGGGGGATAGGCAACAGTCCATCAAACCCCATTTTCGATAGGGGTTCTGTCACGTATCCAATTGCCTAACAAAACAGGTTCTTGATGAGGTCTGTATCCCCACGTGACACAAAGCTCCGATGGAAACAACGGGAGTAGTCGTCTTGCCCAACCTCCCTAGCGCCGAGGTAGGCCCGGGCGAGCTGGTTCGATTGGGCCACGTCCAAGAGGGCCCCTCACGAGGCCGGCTTCTGTAATGCGGATCATGCCGCGGTCTTGACTTCGCCTGAGACAGCCTCTGCCGTGTTCCCTCTCGCGCCTTGCTCGCCCGCGCATCAATCAGCCTCCCGTTCTAGCCTGTTGTTGGGCACTCGGCGATTCTTTTGGAGCGCTCCTGTGCCATTGCGCGCCCCCCACAACCGACGCGCGAGGTACTTTGCAGCCTACTACCCCTCCGACAGCTGTGGTCTTCCAGGAGGGAGCCCTCTTCAACCCGCCGACGGTTTGAGTGCGAGCGCCTGAAGCTATTTTTTAGTGGTCTGGGGTGCCCGATGGCGGCTGCTCTTGACGCGTAGACGTGTCCAAGCCCCTATTGGTCCGCACGTAGAAATTCGGCGTGTCGTCCTTGTGCTGGCTCTCGTTGCTAGAGGTTCTCCCGTTGGCCATGTTGACGTGCCAGCGGATGGCGTCCATAAAGTGCCTCAGCAGGCGGTGGAACTTTGTCGAGTTCATGACGCTGAGGAGCGGCGTCTAAAACCTGTTTATAAAGTTGGACGCCGTGGCATATAGGGTGATGGCCTGGGAGAGCGTCAGGGGCTGGGCGGCGGCAGACCCGACCTGCCCACAGAGCGCCGCATATAGCGAGGCGTACTCCGCGAACATGGAGGTGACGGCGTCCTCAACGGGCTTGTCGCCAAAGACCTCGCGGTACGCGACCCAGTTGATCGCAAAGCCGGGCTCCAACATCGCGTCGTCGTCCACGTCGGAGGCGTCCGATTCCGCTTTTTCCGCCCGCTGGCGTCAAGAGGGGCGCCGCGCCGTCCCCTCGCCGTCAACTGCCAGCAGGGTGAAGAGTCGGCCACCATCCTCGGCGCTGGCTACATGGGCAGGGGCCTTCTGCTCTCCCGTGTGCAACTTGTTGACGCCACCCACCCGCGCCGCCGTGCGGCGCCCGACCGCGAACAGGCCCTCGACAATAAATGGCGGCGCGTAGACGCCCTCTCGCTGCTGCGCACCGGTGAACGTCGACTGCTTCTCCCCCTCACTGACGACTTATCTGCAGGAGATGTAAGGGGCATGGGTAATCGTAAGAAAGCGCAGATGCAATGCGGGGTGACGTCAAGCCGAGGTGAAAGCTCCAAGCACACATCGGGGGGTCGGCAATGGTTCCCGTTAGCGTCACTACTCCTTCCTAGCGCCCCAAGCAATGGAAAGCATGTAAAGGAAAGCATCACAGACACAGCCACGGCCGTCCACAGAAGCGTACCCAGGTACTAGCTATAGAGCTTTGCTGCGGCGTCCCATGTGCTCAAGGCGGTGGTTAGCGATACGATAGGTAGTGGCGAATGTGCCCATCAGGGGGTGGTGGCCCTTGCAGATGTATGGAACGATGCGCACGAGGCGTTCCACGAGCGTACAGGGGCCGCCCACATTGAGCACCTGCGGAGAGGGAGAGCGCCGGGTGTCCACGGCCAGGCACTGGAAGACAAATGGGTAGCAGAAAAGCATCGGCGTCAGTCGAAAGTACGCGGTGGCATTGGGAAACAATGGATGACACTCACTCGCCGGTATGGCTGCACAAGTGTCATGATGGATGGAAAAAATACTTACATGTACGGCATCGAAGCCAATCACCCTGTACAGCAAGTGGGGGGGCGTGGAGAGCCCCGAAATTGCATCCAGAACCGGAACGAAGCTGTTGGTCCTGTCGAGCGACTCTAGGTGGATGCGGCGCTGCCTAGTAGTGCTGGTGGCAAGATGCGTCGCCGCCTGCGCTTGCCGCTCCAGAGTGCGCACAACGACGCGGTCCACTGACCGCAAGGCCATCGGCGCCCCGGCGATCCCCTCCTCCGCCGTGCACAAGGAGCAAGGGTAGACGCAGATGCCTTGCTTCAGACACAGTACGACCCTCTCCTCAGGCTGGTCGCAAAGATTCAAAAGCACGCGGAGAAACGCCCACAGGGCCTCGTCCTTCCACTGCTCCGGCAGCTCCAGCCCGTCGCGACTCGCCTGGATGGCCTTCCTGAAGGCCAAGAAGAGCACCCGCTGCAGCGCACCGCAGCGCCTGTCGCGTGCCTTGTCGCTGGCGGACGGCTCCTGCAGATTCTGCACGACCGGCACGTATGCGACGGTCAGCCAGTCAATGCCAACCGAAACTGTTGAGAGGTCTCAAACCAACAACGCCACATGACCGGTATGGCTGGCCGGGGGAGCTGAACATAACCACTTCAACAGACACCACTTTGACGAGCCGCACCCGAATTGGATATAGATTGTGTGCTGCGTAGGGAAAAGTGCCAATCACAGTTGATTAAAGGCATGTGTATTCACCAAGAAAACACAAGGAGAGAACGGTATCAGTTGTGAGTCACAAGAAAGGGAGCATGGCAGCGAGGCACACCACTACCACCGCAACCGCCGCCAGAAGCGCCTTGCTCCAAAACAGGCCCCGAACAAGGCTGTGACTCCCGCCAACGCGGGGGCCGACCGTCTCACAGGGCGAGGAACGACTCCCAAACGTACCGCCGGACCATGAGAGCAGGGTGCTGTCACTGTAGACGTGGATGCCCATCATAAAGGCGCCCGGACTTGTTGAGTGCTCTTTGACGACCTCTTCCTCGGAAAGGTGGAAAGCGTCTCCGTCCATGGGCGTCTGGCGCATGTGGGTCGGCGGCGCCGGATCGTCACCACCGCTCCAGAACCGCACCTTCTTTCCCAAGCGCAGGTCCTCGAGTAGCGCGTCCATGGACGACCGTAATATGGCCACGTACTTCTCGCCGCCCTCCTCTAGGACGCATGTATTCCAACCCTCCGCGAGCACTGCCGCGTCCATGTCGTCCCGCATGGCGCACTGGAACGCGTAGGCGGACCGGAAGGAGGCGCGAATCTTGTGCTTGTGCCCCATATCGATAGGCATGCCGGGGCGCATTCCATCCCACACGTTTAGCAGGTCGAACAGGTCCTCCTGCTCCCACAACGGCAAGCCGGCGCGGCCCGTGCGCAAAGCGAAGCGCTCCAGCGCCTGCCGCCGTAGCGTGTCGGACTTTCCCGGGTCGGAACGCTTGCGGGGCGAGAAGATGGGCTCGGCGCGCTACCAGTCCTCGATATCCTCGTAGAGCGTGCGGAGGTGCTCATCCAGGTGGGATTAGTCGTACGGGCGCGATGCCTCGGCGGCCGCGCCGTTCTTGTCCTTTCGCCTCTTGGGTGCCGGCTCCTCGATGGCCTCCTTGCTGCACGCCAGCAGCTCGTCCAACTGGGCGATCAGCTCCTGTGTGTGTGCGCCGGCGTCCGTCGGCTCCTTGGCCTCACCGTTGCCGTCGTCGTTCGTGACCGCGCCGTCACCGTCGTCGGCCGCCTGCCCCTGTCCTATGACCTCCTTGTTCGTCGGCTTCAGCTCCTCCAGCGGCTCCGACATGAGCTTGTCCATCTCTTCGCGGCGAGGCCGCCGACGCGGTGGCGGCGGTAGCCCCGACGTCCGTTGCGAGCGGGGCCGCCGACGTTTCCGAGGCGCTGGCGCTAGCCCCTCCGTTGGCGCCCTCCCCGCTTTCTACCCCAATCAGCTGCTTGCGCCGATGGCGACGGACGCGACCGAATTTCCCGTGAGAGGACATTCCATGCCACTGGAGGGCGGCGGGGGCGTTGGTGAGGAAGTGGCAAATCAGGCACTGCAGCTTCTTCGAGGTGAGCGGGACGTCCGACATGGTGGCGGATGGCAGGGGGAAGGCGGGGGGGAGACCGTAGGGTATCCCACTGGGAGCGCCGAAACAGGCACCGACTAGGGCGTGTAGTAGGAGGTGGGCGAGGGGTTGGCACAGAACGAGCAAGCAGCGTATCGAGCAGGCAGGAGGGGAAGCAGATGAGGGTTGTGGCTCCAAGCTGCAAGTTATCGAGGCGACTGATCGCCTTTTTGATCCAAAAGCGGACGGACGAGGGAGCCCCACATGGCCCCCTCGCGACACCGGCGGCCCTGCCCACCGACACGCGAGATCGGAAGAGCACACGTCTGAACTCCAGTCACGCCAATATCTCGTATGACGTCTTCTGCTTGAAAAAAAAAAAA
>ENA-ORXC01001679-ORXC01001679.1-marine-metagenome-genome-assembly--contig:-NODE-1679-length-12791-cov-4.002832_pt1 | contig 12791 bp, 16 predicted proteins | sample MGYA00237865_ERZ511478 | MGnify/ENA metagenome assembly ERZ511478 | reverse complement strand
TAGGACTCTTTGTTGGGTCGCTTGTCGTCGGCTCGGGATTTTCGCTGCTTGTCTCTGGACTATTCATTAACCTGGTCGGCTGGCAAGGTGTCATTTTCATCACTTCGTGTTCGGCAATTCTGGCATCCGCGTTAATTCATTTTTCCCGCATTCCTGAAAACATTCATATTCATAACCAGCGTTTAAGTATGTCACTGTTAAAACGGGTGCTCACCAAAAGAAATCTGCTGGTGAACATCAGTTACACCGGCCACTGTTGGGAACTGTATGCGATGTGGGCTTGGATTGGCCCATTTATGGTGTATTACTTTCAGACTCATGAAGTCAGCAATGCCATTTCTGTTGGCAATTTTATGCGTTTGTGGTGATGATTGGCGGCATTGCCAGCTTTATCGGCGGAAGAATGTCAGATTCCTTCGGCCGGCTAAAATCGATCAAGCTATTTATTTATATCAGTATTTGCTGTTCATTGGTGATTGGCTGGCTGACGCCTGCGAGCATGTGGATTTTGCTTCCGATTGTCTTCCTATATGGATTTACGATTATTGCCGATTCACCGATCTATAACACGATGATCACAGAAATATCCGACCCAGAGATAACCGGCATTGCATTAGGGATCCAGTCCGTTTTAGGATTCAGTGCTACAATTTTTTCACCGATGATTTTTGGCATTTTGCTCGATTTCTTCAATTGGGGTGTTGCTTTTACGACCATTGGCGCAATGACAATCATAACGCCAATTTGCATTTCGTTTTTAAGGAAGTGGCTGAGTGAGGATGCAAAGGTTGCATGAGTGGTATTTCTGGTCTGAAAAAAATTATCTTTTAACCTGTAATTTTGGTATAATTTTACCAAAATAACCTAAAGCATGAGGTACATACTTTGACTAAATCTAAACTGCAATTTTGGCTGATTCAAATTTTGCTGATCACGACAATCATTTATGTTTCTACGAAGATTTCGTTTATGTTTGAGCCGATCGGGATTTTCATCTCAACAGTGTTCTTTCCGATTTTGATTACTGGATTCCTCTATTTCCTGCTGAATCCCGTTGTGGACTTCCTGGAACGCAAGAAACTTCCTCGGGTACTCGCCATATTAATCATTTATGTGGTGTTTGGGGCGCTTCTTGTTCTGGCAATTGGGAATTTGGTTCCGGCGGTTTCTAAGCAGGCGACGGAGCTCGCGAATGATCTTCCTGTTTTTGCTGACAAGACCACGGAGTATTTTTACGATGTTGTTCAGTCCTCAGAGTTTAAAAGCTTTAGGGATGAGCAGCGTGAAATGATTGATACGGTGCAGGAGCGCGTAATTGAGTATGCAAATACGATACCGACTAAACTGACGAATGGTCTAAAGGGCTTTTTGGGTATCGTCACCAATATAGCGATCATTCTTGTTACCGTCCCATTTTTATTGTTTTACATGTTCAAGGACGGGCACAGGTTCCCGCTTGCTGTTTCCAAGTTCATTCCGAAAGATTATCGTGATGAGGGGCTTAAAATCCTGAAAGAAACAGGCGAAACACTGGCTGCATACATCCAGGGGCAGGTAACGGTTGCCCTGGCGGTTGGGACGCTGGCTTTTATCGGGTATCTCATCATTGATTTGCGCTATGCCTTGATCCTGGCGTTAATTGTCGCCTTCACCAACATTATTCCGTATGTCGGGCCGATTATTGGAGGAGCGCCTGCAGTGCTGGTTGGTCTCTTTGATTCCCCGACAAAGGCTTTACTGGTAGTTGTCGTAATCCTTGTGGCCCAGCAAATTGAAGGAAACTTGCTGTCTCCACTTATCCTGGGTAAAACACTGGATACCCATCCGGCAACAATCATTATTATTTTACTGGCGGCCGGAAATCTCGCTGGCGTACTGGGAATGGTGTTAGCCGTTCCAACCTATGCCGTCTCAAAAACAATCGTCTTAAACCTGGTCCGGTTCTTAAGAGCAAGGAAAAGGGCAACGATCACCACAGAGGTAACCTGAGTCATACACTAACATGAGAATCTGTCATTAGTCTTTGGGCGATAGAGCTGTTTTTAATGGAGCTGCTATCGCTTTTTTATTAGGATCGCGCGCCTGCCTGTCCAGTACCGTTGTCAAAGTTAGGACATAAAACAATAGCAAAAAGGAGGAGGAACCATGAGAGCAGTTATAAGTTTTATCCTGTTGCTGGTAGGCTGTCTCTTTATCGGGATAACTGTTGAAGATTCTCTTGTTGGGAACAGCATTGTAAAAACAATAGGGGCTTTATGTATAGTAGGTTTTTTAAAAATAATCCCTAGGAAGAATCATGATTTATATTAAAACGGGAAGGGTAATGGTATGAAATCCAGGGTGTTGATTATTCTTTTACTCAGTTTGATCTTAGCTGGCTGTGAAACTATAACTCCGGAACCCCGAAAGATTTTACTTACTCCTATGAAATGAATTCGATTGAAAAGCAAGACCAGGATGAAATTCAAAGTTGGCTGCACGAACCTGCCAAACCGCGACGAGGACATACGAAATCTACGATGAAACGAATGGCCGCTATTTAGTTTATGCTCATTCGAGTAAGTTCAGCGAGATCGAAGTGACACAAAAAGGCGATGCGATTTATATGATGTTTACCAATGAAAAGGCTGTTGGGTCGAGCCAAGACGCTTTCGTAAAAATAAAATTCAACCCAGACATCATTAAAAATTTCGTGTTGGATTCGGAGGAGACGGAATGAAGAAAAGGAAGTGGCTGCTGTCATTGGCACCTATTTTGGTTGCCGGAGTAATCGCGATCAGTCTGAAGCCGAATGAAACTGATTTTGCGATTTGGATGGAAGATACTTATGAAGTGCAGTGCCTGGATGAGGTTTGTGACGTTTTTCAATTAGAAACAGGTAACGAAAAAATCGTCATGCAATCTGTGCAAGGCGGATTTTCACCAGGAATTTTTGTGGCAAGGATGCATAAAACCTATCGGAATCTTGATGACGCTTCCTATCATTTAGAGCTTAAAGCAACTGGTTTCCTAGAGAACATAGCGATTGAGAAAGAAACAATGCAAGGAATGCATAAAAGGTAACATGATGCTTTTTCGATTATGGAAGAGCATTTTTTTAAAAAGTTGATGTAAGGTTTACTTGACATCCGAAGGGGGTAATTGTAATTTATATGTAAGGTTAACCTTACACGAGAAGGGGTTCTCAACTTGAAAAACAAAGTAAAACAACTAAGGGAACAATTCGGCTTAACGCAAGCACAGCTTGGCCAGAAGGTGAATGTGTCACGGCAGGCGATCAATGCGATTGAAAAAAATAAATTTGATCCATCCATTTGGCTGGCCTATGATTTAGCGAGATTTTTCAATATGAGCATTGAAGAATTATTTGAGTTTGAGGAGAGTGAGCGAAAGTGAGTATACTGAGACATCCGGTGATCAATATTCTTTTCATTAGTTTCATGTCTGCCATCTATTCATTCATTTTTATTTTCACAGCCGGCCATATGGAATTCATAAGCATACTTTCACATAGCAGAACGCTGGACTCGGGTTTTTGGAACGGGTGGTCTGACTTTTTAAAAACAGGTAATATGAAATTCATTGGCTATATCATCATCGGATTATCAGCGGTAATTATCGTGTTTATTCTTCTAAAAAGGACGAAGGAATACGATGAATATCAAGTGAGTATTTTAGCAAAAAGCCTGTTTGTCGCTGGTTTTTTATCAATCATAATAATTCCGTTCCTTATGATCATGCTGTTAAGCGCCCCGAACTATAGCACCGAAACAATCGTATTATTTGCCACGATTCAGTGGTTAGGTGTTCTGGTATCCTATTTGTATTTTGTTATTCGTTCTTGAGTTTTTTTCCAAATGCTCTTTTCATTACTTACCCCTCTGGTAACTGTACATAATATTCGGGGGAAGTCCTTTTTCCTATCATGATAAACGGACAATGGAGGGCGATGGAATGAGCGGAACTAAAGAGGAATTGAAAGAACAGCTTAGTGTACTAACAGCTCGCAGGGACCGGATGCAGAAAAATCTTTACGAAGTCGAGAAGGAAATTGCGGAAATCACCAATAAGCTGGCTAAGATGAAATAAAGATGATGCCAGCCTAGCTGGCTAAGCTAAAATAACGCAATAAACTAGCTGTGCAAAAATAACGCCTGTATCCATAAGCTAGCTACACAAAAATAATAACGGTCAAAAAGGAAGCTGCATAAAAAAGCAGCTTCCTTTTATATGCAGGAGGAATATATCCCTTTTTTGGTGAATTTCATTAAGGTAGAGAAGAGGTTGGTGAATCATGTTAAAAGGTGGTCTCTTTGATGAAGCTCAATCTTTTATGGATTATATCTGTTCCTTTATTCTTATTTTTCCTTGGTCTGTTCTATGTTGAAGTATCGGTTTATTCGCTATTGCCTCCAGTTCAGGGCGGCATGAGTTTTTGGACAGAGTTGAAAAATGTCTGGTATCGTTCTGTATCGTTTTATGCCATGGTCCTGATTGCTTCCTTTTTGTTTTATAGGCGTTTTATATACAAGCAAAAGTAATCATAAATAAAAAGTCCCTCCGTATGCGGAAGGACATTGCAGCTAGTTGTTTCCATTGGCGAGTTCTTTTCGATTGGGAGCAAGCGGGGGTTGTTCCAGCCATTTATTTTTTGACATGATATCAAACCATTTCTTTGTCACCATTAAATTTTTGAGAATGATGCTTTCATAAGTGGTGATAAGATCTGTCCGCATGGCGGATGCCAAACCTGTACCGTGATATACTTGGGCTGCCTGGAACAAGAAGCCGGTATGATACATCATCAGCTTGTCTGAAAAAGGAGAGTCTGTTGATGTTGTGACTTCTGTTTCCCACGACCGGGGGATTGGCAGGTTATCCTCGTGCATGATTTTTGCAAAGGTTTGAATCTGTTGGTCAGCTGTTTTCTCAGAGTCTGATAAGAACTTTCTCACTTCTTTTGAGTGGGCAACTTGACTGAAAGCAATGGACAGGGCTTTAGCCATAATGCTCTTTTTTAGGTTGAAGGAGATACTTATAATTTCTGTCGCAGATAAGCTTCTGCCTTTTCCGAAGATCCCATTTGTAAAATCATCATTCTCAATAAATTCAGGAGTCTTCTTAGGATAAAATAAAGGATCTCTTTGAAAATTGCCTTTCTCAAGCAATAGTTCAATTGTCTGGTGGTACATTTTTTTCCCATCGTTATCACATGAATCATAAAAATCCCGTAAGTCTTTCCTGACAGATACTCCTAACGCGGTGATATGACCAGTCAAGCCATGCAATGTCATGACATGTAAATAATTCAAGCAGAAGATGTCGGAGAACAACCTTTTTGCACCTTTATTGATATCGGCTTCACTAAACCCTACAGGAACCGGAAATCCTTCATTCTCTAAAAATGTAACCATTTGTTTCTTTTGCCGATTGAATGTCGAAATGGCATCCTCAAAAATGGCCTTGATCTCTTCATCTTCAATAATGGTGAACATATATCTATTTACCGTGTCAATCATGGTCCCGTTTACATATTCGCCCCATAAGCTTCCGATTTCAGAAGAAGTCAGCTGTAGATGTTCCTTATCCATATTTTCACCTCCCCGGTATTATTTCCTCATATAGAAGAAATATGAATGTATTGGGCACTCCATATTGCTGCTTTTCCGACATCAGAACCGAAAGGGAATTTTAACTCTAGTTCCTGAGAGGAATTGAAAAAACTGAGCTTTTCTTAAAGGGATTTTGTTTTTGTTAAAAATATAGGTGATTTTGCAAGCTTTGACAGTGCAGGTCAGAACTTATTTGCGAGAAAATAGCTTTATTGGCGATTTCCTAGAACTTATTGGCGAAAAAATGATTTTATTGGCGATACTAACTTCATGTTCACAACTTTATTGGCGATAATTAGATTTTATTGGCGAACTGGAAATTTCGGGCGTTTTTTTTCAGTATTCCGCCGCACAGGAAAGCCAGGGCATTGTTCATATCATGGAACAGTGTCACAGCAATTTCAAATACAAATGCCCCTCCAATTTTTCAAAAAAGAGATTGACACTATTAAGCTATAGGAGTAATTTATACTTATCAATTTTAATAATGACCTTTTTGCTGAATCTTTTGAGCGGGGGAACCAATTTCGATAAAGCTAATTTATCTTGGGGTGAATTTTAGCGAATGCAGCTAAAAAGGGATACTCTCAATCCCTAATCCGACAGCTAACTCCGTAAGCCGTGAAGAGAGAAGGGTTAATGATATGCATTGACCATTCTTATTAAGCGTGGTCTTTTTGTGTTTAATGAAAACTAATCTAACAAAGTAAGAAGGGGTTTTTCTTGGCGAAAATTTTTAAAAGGAACTGGTTGAAGCCTGCGCAAATCATTGTATTCTTTTATGTTATTGCCGTATTGATTTCGGCGTCGCTCCTCAGTCTCCCAATTGCACTCAAGCCTGGGGTAAGCTGGACCTTTATAGATGTTTTATTTACGGCAGTCAGTGCGGTCAGTGTGACTGGGCTGACGGTTGTATCAACACCGGATACCTTTAGTACACCGGGCATTTTCATTTTAATGTTCATCCTTCAGTTTGGCGGTATTGGGATCATGACGCTTGGTACGTTTTTCTGGATGCTGCTGCGAAGGAAAATAGGTCTTAAAGATCGGCAGTTAATCATGACCGACCAAAATCAATCTCAAATGTCGGGTCTTGTTAAGCTCATGAGGCAAATTTTGACCATTATTCTCATTATCGAGGCAGTTGGGGCTCTAATATTAGGTACGTATTTTCTTGGCTATTTTCCGACCTGGCAGGAAGCCTATCTGCAGGGCTTATTTGCGGCGGTTAGTGCTACAACGAATGCTGGATTTGATATTACAGGTAGTTCGCTGATTCCTTTTGCACATGATTATTTCGTGCAATCTGTGAATATTATTCTGTTAACATTAGGGGCGATTGGATTCCCGGTATTGGTGGAAGTAAAGGAATTCTTTTTGAATCGTAAAAAACACCATCGATCTCATTTTTCTTTATATACAAAATTGACTACATTGACGTTCTTTGCGCTTATGTTTTTCGGTACATTCGCCATCCTGATTTTTGAGTATAATCATTTTTTTAAGAGCTACAACTGGCATGAGTCGTTTTTTTATGCATGGTTCCAGTCGTCTTCCACAAGGAACGGCGGGCTTGCTACGATGAATGTGAGTGATTTCTCTAACCCGACCTTACTGCTTCTTTGCTTTTTGATGTTTATCGGAGCTTCGCCAAGTTCCGTCGGCGGCGGAATAAGGACGACTACTTTTGCGGTAGTCATATTGCTGATCATCAATTTTGCAAAAGGGCATAATGCGATCAAAGTGTTTGGGCGTGAGCTGCATGAAGAAGATATCCGGAAATCGGTAGTGGTTAGTTTTTTAGCCATGCTGCTCTGTTTCACGGCTGTGGTTATATTGAACGCGACAGAAAACTTCTCGATGATGGAAATCATGTTCGAAGTCAGTTCAGCATTCGGTACAACCGGCTTGTCCATGGGAATAACCCCTGAACTTAGCACAGCCGGGAAAATAGTCATTATTTCCTTGATGTTCATAGGAAGAATAGGAATTCTATCATTTATCTTCTTGTTCAACCGTGGAAAGCTGGAGCCAAAATGCCATTATCCGAAAGAAAGATTGATTGTTGGATAAAAGTTTTAGAGAAGTGCAGGGTAAAGGAATTACCTTGTGCTTCTTTTTATGTATCTAGCTTTGCTGAGTTAACCAAATATTCACAATACAGTTACAAAAGATACCAGGTGGTAATTTATAATAGGTAGTGAAAAGTGCTTCTGTTATATGACAAAGGAGGTAACTGTTTATGAAATTGGATGGGAAAGTGGCTATTGTAACTGGCGCGGCATCTGGTATGGGGAAGGCGATTGCGGAGCTTTATGCTAAAGAAGGGGCGAAAGTGATTCTCGCTGATTTTAATTATGAGGGTGCTGAAGCAGTAGCGAGTGGAATTGCCGCAAACGGTGGAACTGCCAGACCTTTGAGGGTGAATGTGGCGGAATTGGCTGATGTGGAAAATATGATCGATACAGCAGTTCAGGAGTTTGGAACCCTTGATATCCTGGTAAACAATGCGGGCATCATGGATGGGTTCGAACCTGTTGGAGATATTACCGAAGAGAAATGGGACAGAGTTTTCGATGTGAATACGAAAGGCACAATGCGTGCGATGCGAAAAGCGATTCCAATCTTCCTGGAGAAGGAAAAAGGAATCATCATCAATGTTGCTTCCACTGGCGGATTCAGCGGCGCCCATGCCGGAGCCGCATATGGCGCATCCAAACATGCAGTGATCGGTTTAACAAAGAATACCGGTTTCATGTATGCTCAAAAAGGCATTCGCTGCAATGCCATCGCACCTGGAGCAGTTGAAACCAATATTGGTTCAAGCATGACGAATATTAATGAATTCGGTTTGTCACGTGCAGGCATGACCCACTCGCTATCACCTCGTGCCGGAAAACCGGAGGAAATCGCACAAGCAGCTTTGTTCCTGGCAAGCGATGAGTCCAGCTTTGTTAATGGTACGGTCATTACCGTTGATGGCGGTTGGACCGCTGCGTTTTAAATATAATCAACATCAAAATTCCTCTTGCAGAAAGAGGAATTTTTTTATACTTCTACAACCTGATGAAGAATAATATCAAAAATTATTAAGAAGCTAATGACGAGAAAGGAAAATATATTGGAGTTGAAGTGATGAGGAATGTAAAATGGTTAAGCTTCTTAATAATCGCTCTGGTTTTTGTTTTCGCAGCTTGTAATAATGACAATGCCACTAAAGACCCGGAAGAAGCGCAAAGCAAGAATACGGAGGGCAATACGAATCAGCAGGCAGATGACAGCAATAAGAAGGAAGAGAATCAGGCGGATGGTGAAATTGCTTATGACCCTCCCTCAATGGAGGACTTGGATCCGAAAAATCCGATGACTGAGTATATCGAATATGGACAGAAGGTTTTCCATGAAACGGACACCGTTCTAGATGATTACGTGGGGAATCAGTTATCTTGTTCAAGCTGTCATGCAGATGCCGGTCTTTCCCGTTCCTCGTCGATGGTGGGAGTGACGACCCAATTCCCGCAATATCGGCCCAGGGAGGGTGTCGTTTTTACACTGGAAGATCGAATTAACGGATGTATGGTGCGAAGCATGAACGGCAAAATGATTCCTGAAGACAGTAAGGAAATGCGCGCAATGATGTCCTACCTGACTTATATCTCTAATGGCATAGAAGTAGGCGCGGAGCTACCTTGGCGAATGCTGAACACGATGAAAGAAATTCCACTTCCAAGTATTGCGAATGGTGAAAAGCTCTATACCGAAAAAAGCTGCGTAGCATGCCACGGACAAAATGGTGAAGGAAAAGGCGCCAGTATCGGCCCCGCGTTATGGGGGGACAACTCCTTTAATGATGGTGCGGGGATGAACCGGATGTCGAAAATAGCCGGGTACATCCAGAACAACATGCCGCCAAACGGTGGGACTCTAACCGATCAGGAAGCAGCAGATCTCGCAGCCTATATCCTGTCCCATGAACGGCCTGTTTGGGAAGGGCATGATAAAGACTGGCCAAAAGGCGGCCGTCCGACTGATATCATCACAAAAGACCGACGTGAAAAGATTCGTGAAGGAACATTTGACTGGACTGAGATTGATAATGTAGTTCAGCCCGATTAATAGGAACAGAGCAGCCAGGATTCATGATCCCGGCTGTTTTTTATGTAATTGTGAGAGACACAGTTATAGTTCCTATGTCTCTGTCTTCCATTTTGTGGTATCGTTGAAGAATAGATAAGTAGTAGGGGATGGTCGGTTTGATGAAAAAACTAACCCTAAGCTAGAGAGTAATGGCTTGCTGCTCTTGAGACAGCTGTCTCGTTGTAAATGACTGATTATTCAAATATTCGCATAGCTACTTTGTCCCGCAGACTGCCTCGATGTCCATAGGCTTGGTGTTTTAGGTAAAGAGGATTCGGTCTTGGAAATTCGCGCTGGTTTTTCCCAGTTCAAATAACAGCGACAAACCCAAGTTAATCCAATTTTTCATGTAACTTCCAGTGCACCTGTCCGTATATATGAAAAGGGATAGGAGGATGGAAATGAAGAAAGTATTTGAGGTTACATACGAAGGTCATCATATACAAGTGGAGAATACCTGGTTTAATGGGGAAAAGCTATTTGTGGACGGCAAATTACAGGATCAGAATCTTGGGTTTGCCTTTGATCGAGCTACTTTATACGGGATGATTAAACATAATGAAGGTTCCAACCAGACAATTAAGGTCAGCCTCGGCGGTGCTATAACGGTGGAGTGCAGGATTTTTGTGGACCATGAATTGATTTATCCGAATCAGTAGTTTTATAGGAACATTTGTAGTTTTAGTAGACGGTTGTTCAAAGGGGGGAGAAGTCAAAAGATGATCCTGGAAAAAATGGAGCCAATCTCGATCGCGGCGATTCAAGAAAAGGGAATTCAGTCTGTCGTAGATTGGTTTGAAGGGAATAAGGAATATTTCTATAAACTTGGTTGGTATTTTGTTCAAAATCAGCAGCAGATGGAGGAGCTTTTTTACCAGTCGATTCTGAAGGTCCATAAGGAGTTTCCCCGTTATAAAGGGATTCTATCATTCAAGATGTGGGTAACCTCCATTTTTATTCGAAACATTCGCGAGCTTGCTAGTTTGCCAGATTCAGAGGAAGTGGACCCGCGCCGGGAAGTGTTTGCTGGTATGGACCAACTGGAAAAGGATGCGCTGATCCTTACATATGTAACAGGCTTTACCCTGGAGGAGACTGCGCAAATCCTAGATGTTTCGGCTGAAAAAATAAAGCCATTGTTATTCTCCGGGATTCAGTCGGCCAGAAAACAATTAGATGGATCTGACTATCATGGCTGTGAACAGTTCCAGAGGCATTATATCGATTACCTAGAAAAGTCGATGGAACGGCCGGCGAAGATCGAGTTTGAGATTCATCTTTATAACTGCCGGGATTGTCAGGAGGATTTAGCGAGCTTCCAGGAAGTCGCGATGACTAGGCTGAATCACATTGAGGGTGATAATGACCTGAATGTGCATCCTCAACTAATGGAAAACGTCAAAAAGAGACTATCAGATCAGAAGGAACATAGACAACCGAAGTTTAAGATACGCAAAAAATGGGCGCTTGGTTTTGCGAGTGCCTTTGCCTTCATAGTGGCGATTGGCTTCATTACCGGTGCGTTTCCAAAGGTCTATTATGCATGGACGGAAGATGACGTGTATTTGCGCGAATTTCTCCAGGAGGGCTTTGGCCAGAGGCTGAATCTGGAAGCGGAAAGCGACGGAGTGAAGGTGAAAATCAAGGGTGTGGTAGCGGATGACATCCAGACGCTTGTTTTCTATGAGATTCATGATATGGAGGAAGACAAGCAATATTTCATGACCTTTGAGGATGGACTGGCAGTCATTAACGAATTTGACATTATGAAACGCGAAACCTATCCGCGCTATTCAATTCCTGATGTCGAGGCGGAGATGAACAAAAAAGAGAAAAATGTGTTCTACGGGAAGGTAGCGCTAAGGCCGCTTAAAGAGGACCAGGGGAACATTAAATTGAGGATCACAAAGATTCAGAGATTGACTGACAATCCTTCCCTGGCATTTGGTTTTACTTCCGGTGATTATAAAACAGGTGAATGGAGCTTCGAGTTCCCGGTAACCAAACAGCCTTCCATGGAATATGAAATCAATGAACAAAGAGAACTCGAGGGCGTCGCCGTCAGACTGGAAAAGTTGATTGTTGCGCCTACGGCAACTCAATTACAATTTGGCATCAATACAGAAAAGCTGGAAAAGCGAATCGATTTTCTCAATTTCAAATCGCTGGAAGTGAATGATAAAAAAGTGAAAGCGGATCGATATGGCAGCCAATTTATGGATTACCAGCTGGACGGTGCCTGGACCGGTTTCCTGGCTCATTTTGCCCCGCTTTATGGTGAGAAAGTCAAAGATTTCAAAGCCCATCTAGACTCGATCTATCTTTCGATTGTAGATCATAGAACCATCGAACTCAGCGGAAATCAACCATTCCCGCAGTCGATAGAATATGCAGGGAGTACCCTCTTTATTGATAAGGTCGAAGCCGGGCAGTCTACCGAAGTCATTGTACAAAATAATGATCTGGAAAATCGGGAATATGAATCCCTGCACATCAATTTTGTGGACGAAAATGATCAACAGCCCAACATGACCTATGTGGATTCCAAAGCAGTGCTTGTTGATAAAAACGGAGTCGAATATGATTTGAATAAGGGTCCGGTCGATTTTGAGAAATTGGAGCAGCCACGCCACTTCGTCACAGAACAGTCCATGAGAGTAGAAGGCGTCGAAGAGAAGTCCGTGAACCTCCAGATCACCGGTTATAACAGCCTAAAGTACCTGGATAAAGCTTGGGATCTGGGAGCGGTTCTGGTGCCGCCGGAAGAGTAAAATATGTGATTATATGGGGCGGGAGAACCGTCCCTTTGTCTTCAAAAACATTCAAAATGAGGGGTATTATTTTGAAGAAAAAAATCGATGAGTATCAAATTTATGAGAAACACTACAAACAAATTTATGAAAAAGTTAAAAATGACCCGTATGCGCAATCGTTAGGCATTCAGTTAACAAAATTCGAGGCTGGTTTTGCGGAGGCAATGCTAGAAGTGCAGGACCATATGGTAAATGCACATGGAACTGTTCATGGAGCAGTTATGTATGC
>ENA-ORXC01001678-ORXC01001678.1-marine-metagenome-genome-assembly--contig:-NODE-1678-length-12808-cov-3.792554_pt1 | contig 12808 bp, 13 predicted proteins | sample MGYA00237865_ERZ511478 | MGnify/ENA metagenome assembly ERZ511478 | reverse complement strand
ACCAGTTAAATCGTACGCTAAAAATAAAAAAGCCATTCCGGAAAGAACATCGCCAAGTCGAGAGACTCCTCCAGCAAGTAAGTAATACCGTATATTTTTGTTTCGCCATAATCTTTTGTACATCATTATCACCTCATCCCCTAGTTTAAGAAGAAATGAAGTGAACGTCTGTTTGATTATTGCTATAAATAGAGACAATATTTGTATGAAGAAGCATAGTTTAAATGAGGTTTTCATTACTGATGGTTTTAACGATTGGAATAAAGAATGTACATGAATAACATACAGAAAAAAGCGATTAATTTTGCGTTCACCATTATGCTGAAGCTTATCTGCTATCAGATAGGCTCTTTTAAATTGAAATATCGAATCAAACCAATGATGCCAATTTATGAAAATTGGTATCAAAAACTTGAACAGGTTACTTGAAGAGGAGTAACATGTTATTTGTTGATAAACACCAATTGCAATTGCCATCGTTTTGTAACAATAATTGTACAGGTTACTATTAAAGTGAGATATAAGATGTGAAAAAATTAAAAGTAGAATTTATTACAGTAAGGGGAGTCACGATGGTAACAAAGCCAAAGGCTATTTTCTTAGATATGGACGGTACGATCTTAAATCACAACAACAAGGTAAGTGGACTTACGAAACAAATTATTGATGAGTTACGAGATAATGGACTTTATGTTTTTATCGCGACAGGCAGAGCTGCAGATGAAATAAGCGATCTTGTACCAGATGGATTCCAGGTCGATGGGATCATCTCTTCAAATGGGATGGCCGGGTATGTTAAGGACAAGGCCATATTTGAACATTCACTCCCTCTTGAATTAGTAGAAAAGGTTATCGAAAAAGCGAGAGAACATAAAGTTTATTATGAACTTTTCCCATATGGAGCGGACCGTATCGCTTTACAACAAGATCGTATATTTATGGAAGATGAAGTTAAAGATCCAAAGCCAGAAAGTGTTGGGCTTAATGAATGGCTTTCACGTCAAGAAGCGATCAAAGAAGCTATCGATTGGAAAAGTCAGATCGAAGGAAATAAGTTTTCTAAATTCTATTTCTTCGCAAGAACGAAAGAGAATATCAATCAATGGAAAGATGAGTTAGAAAAAATAAAGCAAGATATCGATTTTACAACCTCAATCTCTTCTGCTCATAATGTTGAAGTAATGGTAGCAAATGTGAACAAAGCCACTGGAATTAAAGAAATGTTACACTATTTTGATTTGTCGGATGTAGAAACGTTGGCGGTAGGGGATAGCAACAACGATTTACCGATGTTCCAGTTTGTTGATTATGCAGTAGCAATGAAAAATGCATCGGACCAAATAAAAGAAATCGTCGACGATGTAACGGAATTTACATGTGATGATGATGGAGTCTATCATTATTTAAAGTCGTTAATCGTTCCATCGTCAATAAAAAGCACATGAGGCAAGAATGAGTCAAAAGCAAAGAAAGCTATATATCTCTCTTCTAATAAAAAGGAGCTTATCTTAAATAAGGTAAGCTCCTTTTTACGTGAAAAAAGATTGAGAAACCCCTACAAATTTGAAATAATTGGTAGGGGAGCACTAGAGATTTTTGCGAGATACGTTAACAAAGATTTCAATTAAAGATAGTTGCATTTTGAGAGTGTAGGATTGTGTCTTTTGACTAAACTAGCAGGGCTCCTTTCTGGCTTGCTTTAGCTATATTAGTTAATTGGATAATAAAGCTATCGTTTTTACCTAAGCTAGGCTTGCCATTTCCTTAAAATGTAAAAAATCGATATGGAGGTTGGGAAATGGACTCATTACAACTCATTGTTTCTAAAGCTAAGGAGCTAGTACAAACAAGATCACCCGTATGTGAGGCTGCTTTTCTAGCTGGAAGCGTTGTTCGAGGGGAAGCGACAGCTACATCTGATCTTGATATAGTCGTCTTTGATTCGTCGGTAACTGTTTCGTATCGGGAGAGTTTTTTCTATGAGGGGTGGCCGATCGAATGGTATGTTCATAATTTAGAAAGCTATTATGCCTTTTATGAGAGTGACTGCGCCCGCGCAAAACCATCACATCCGAAAATGGTGTCTGAAGGCGTCATCCTTAATGACAAGGGGAAGGCAAAAGTACTGCAGGATGAAGCGAGAATGATCCTGAAAAAGGGGCCGTCTCCATGGGAAGAAGACGAGATCACGCTAAAACGCTATTTTCTTACAGATGTACTAGAAGATTTTATTGGCGCTACCGATCGAGGGGAAGAAATGTGCTGTGCAGCTACTCTTGCAGAGCAAGTTCATGAATTCATTCTTCGTACGAATAAACAGTGGATCGGCTCATCTAAATGGATTGTCCGTGCATTAAGAAATTATGATCAAACACTGGCGGATAGGTTTGTACACGTGTTTGATCATTATTATGAAACACGTGAAAAGGAAAGCGTCATTACGTTTGTTGATGACGCTTTACAACCATATGGTGGTCGCTTGTTTGAAGGGTTTTCATTAGGGAAATAGTCTTACCGCTTCTTGGAAATCAAAGGAGAAATCGTTAGGACGCATGCGATTAAAATAAGAAGGTAGATTGGACTTAACCAAATTGAGTAGATGGAGCCGGCGTTACCGGTAACGAAACCAGTATCGATGGTAAGCGTAGTTAATGTCAATTTAACAGGATTTTCTGCTTCAATAGAGAATGCAGGCAGATATAAATTTGGTTTCGTAATACGATAAATAAGATAAATAAGAGAGATTATAAGTAGAAAATTTGCAATTACTAATCTTTTCATAAGCGTCTCCTTTTGCTAGGGATTGGATAAAAAGCGGTTATGTTCTCCTTATTATACTAGGGTTGGGCCGTTAGCGGGATGCAGAGTGACGAAACAAAAATATTGATTTCTTAAGAAGAATAATGTAAACCTCTGTGGAGAAACTTACAAATTCTATGAAGCCTCCATTTCGAACGACTTACCTTCACCTATGTTATGATCAAAATAGTAGATTAATAAGGTGGGAGGTTTCTGTTTGAAAGGATTCAATCTTATAACCTTCCTTTTCATAATAGGAATTGGTCTTATCTTCATCAACTTCAAGGAAGATTTAGAGGGAATGTTTATTCAAAAGGATGTTCCCTTGCCAACGGAGCTGCATCCAACGGTAAGTGAAGCAAAAGATACGTTGATCAATCGAGCTGCCGCAAAGGGAGTTGAGATTGTGATTACAGCTGCACACCGAACGAAAGAAGAACAGGATGCTCTTTATGAAAAAGGACGGTCAACGGAAGGACAAGTCGTTACAAATGTTGCCGGCGGCGGTTCTTATCACAATTATGGTCTAGCCATCGATTTTGCTTTGAAGTTAGATAATGGTGATGTTGTATGGGATATGGAGCGAGACGATAACGAGAATGGAAAATCAGATTGGATGGAAGTAGTCGCTATTGCGAAAGATCTTGGTTTTGATTGGGGAGGAGACTGGAGTAGTTTCAAAGACTATCCTCACTTACAAATGGATTTTGGTTTAACGATGCGCCAATTGCAGAATGGTCAAAGACCTGGTGAAAGTGAGTATGCGATAAACTAGCGAGAGGATAGTGTTATGAAAACTAGGAAGGCTGTTGGGGCAATTGTTACGCACAAAAACCGGTTTCTCATCGTTCGCAAAGTCACGATAAACACCAGAATGGGGAAAGAGCTTCAAAATGGAATATGGGATTTCGTTAAAGGTGGCGTTGAAGACGAAGATGAAACAGTCGAAGCTTCAATGAGAAGAGAGTTATTAGAAGAAACGGGATCCGTCGCCTACACGTTAAAGAAGCGATTTAATGAAACGATCTCATTTGCATTTCCAGAAAAAATTCAAACGAAAATCGGTTATCATAACCAAATAACGACAATGTTTCATTTCGAATATGTTGGCGACGGTAAGGACCTTGAAGTGAATGACAAAGAAATTAATCAAATTTGTTTTGTTCATGAACAAGCGTTATTAAGCCTTTTAGAACACGAGGAATCAAAAGAGTTTGTGACTAAAAACAGGCGTCAAATCATAGGCGAGAAATAAATGAAAAGATTTTTAAAAAATAGGTTTAGGTATTTCAAAAAGGGGTAAATTTAAACTAACATAATTTTCCCCCTTTTGTACCGTCCGTTAAATCGGGCGGTACTTTTTTTGATTACGTTTAAACAAAGTAAAGACAAAGAATGCTCAGTGTTTGAGATCATCAGTTAGCTTAAAAGAGTTTTTAGGAGTTTAAGAATTTTGTATTCTTGAAAGTTTGAGAGGTTATCGATAGGATAAGGGAAGCAAACTAACAACGGGAAAGTAGACGAACTGATCACATTCTCTCATCGTTCGCCTATAGAATAGGAGAATAACATGTGGAATACTAGACTGTTTCAACATATTTACGTTTTTTATTTATTCGTTTTTCTATTAGATGTAATCTACCTCTTTTGGTCAAACGCTTCTCTTTATACAACGATCGGACTATTAGCAATAGTGATGATCGTCATTAATTTCAAAGAAGCGGATCGTGTTTTTAAAATACTTGGCATTATTCTTTTAAGTGCAGGAGGCTTTTTTTATTTTTCAAGCGATATTAGTATCGTAAAGATTCCATCCTTTTTCGCAGGGAATATAGGGTTGTTGTTTCTTTTATCCATGCTTCCATGGATGAATAGCGTTGTAAAAGCAGGGAGATATAATAAGTTATTGCAAACATTACTCGGGGGCAATGTGAAGAAAATGGGAGATTTATATGTGCGAGGAGAAGCGACTATGGTTTCTCTGGCTGCCTTTTTGAATTTATCGTCCGCAACCATTTCTCAAGATCTGTTAAAAAATCAATTAAAAAAATCCAAAACAAACGTCAGAAACCGTTTTATCGCCATGTCGACTTTAAGGGGGTATTCTCTAGCGTTACTTTGGAGTCCTTTGGAAATTTTACTCGCTACATCAATCTTTATTACAAATGCTAATTACTTAGAAGTGTTACCTTGGATGTTGCTTATTGCTTTATTAGGCTTTGCACTTGATTCTATTATTGGAAAAATCACCTTTCGAAACGAAGTGGTAGAAGAGATTGGTACGCCTACAAAGTTAGGAGCAAGTAGTAAGAAGAAGTTAATGGAATTTATCATGGCGCTGGTTCTGTTCTTAATGGTTGTCGTTTTTCTAACCAATGTTATTCAATTCAACTTTTTGTTTGCCGTTACGATCGCCCTTTTTCCCTTTGCGTACATTTGGGCATTATTGTTGAAACGAAAAAGAAGTTTCTTTCAAATTGGCTGGCCCAATTGGAAAAGGCAAACAAACCATTTACATAATTTCATTGTTTTACTGCTAACGCTATCTTTTTTCACAGAAACGTTAAACGCGTCTCCATACCTACGATATTTACAGGACCCCCTTGTGGCACTTGAGGGGCATCAAGTTTACATTATGCTTTTCATCCAGGCTACTTTTTTAATAATGACATTATTAGGCGTTCATCCCATTGCAACAATGGGGATCTTTGGCGGCGTAAGTGAGTTGTTGTTAAGTGCTTTTCCTTCTGTTACGTTAACGATTTTGCTAGCCAGTAGCGCGATCGCAACCGTTCCATCAGCTCCTTATGGCCTTATCGTTACACTAACTTCCGTAGGGTTGAAAATGAATCCTTATAAAATTGTCTTGAAAAACATCTCGTATAGCTTGATGTGTGGTTTTATCGGCGTTTTGATCGCATACTGTACTTTATTTCTTTATTAGAAGGGGAGGTGTAGAATGAAGTTTCAAGAGCAGTTTGTTAAATCCGTTTGTTTTTATTTTAAGGAAGAAGGAAAAGTATGGCTACAGAAATTACCGGAAATCATCCGCTATTGTGAACAAAAATGGTCTCTGAAAATGGAGGATCCTTATCATCTCTCGATCAACTATGTTGCTCCAGCTAAGCTGGAGAGTGGAAAAGAAGTTGTGGTGAAACTAAGTATACCCGGAGCAGACTTTCTTGATGAACTGGAATCTTTGCGCTTGTTTAATCATCAAGGGATGGTTAAAGTTAATGCCTTTGATAAGGAAAAAGGCATTATCATTTTAGAAAAATTATCTCCTGGTCACACGCTTGCGACAGTAGAAAACGATGAGCAAGCCTGTCACGAGGCTGGATTAGTGATAAAAAAGTTCTCTATACCTGCTCCTAGTAAGACTCGGATTCAAACAACAGCCGTTAGAGAGAAGTCGCTTCGAGATACTGTAGTGCAGAATGTGGATGGATATGGACCACTTTCTTCGCATGTCCTTAGGACTTCACTAAGCCTTTTTACGAAACTGAATCAATCAATCGCTCAGTACAAGTTACTACACGGAGATTTTCATCACTACAATGTGCTTGCTTCAGAGGACACTGACTGGGTTGCGATTGATCCAAAAGGATTATTGGGGGAAACTGAGTATGATTTAATTCAATTTCTTTTAAATAAGCTACCGGAAAAAGACGTCTATGAAGTGACCCAAAAACGAGTAGACATCTTCACAAAGGATCTTAATCTAGATAAAGAGCGGTTGCTACTTTGGGGCTATTGTCATACCGTACTGGCGACCTCATGGACAGTAGAAGGCGATAACTATGATAAGCGTTTTTATCAAATGATTGAGATTTTTGAGAAGTTGTATTTAAAAACGTATGGAAGAGAAATAGGCCAGTATGCGAGATGAAGTAGTGGTAAATAGATTTAAAAAGCTCAGAGCGGTTTGCTCTGAGCTTTTGTATGGTGAAACTTATCGCTTTTTAGGTTTAAAAGGCCACCAAATGCCATTCCCAAATGATACCACAACAGCAGGAATGAGAAGAGGTAGAACGATTAGACCGTAAAGTAACAATCCAGTAATAACAATTGTAGCAATTTGCATTAAGCTTAGTACACCAGAAGGCATCATTGCACCAAATGTACCTGCTAATATAATTGCAGCAGTGATGACAACCGTACCCATTTTAGCCATGGATCGATGCATGGCTTCCATAATGCCAATCGAAGCTTCTTCATTAAATCGGTCAAGTAGGAAAATTGAATAGTCGACTCCAAGCGCTATGAGCATAACAAAACCAAAGAATGGAACGGCCCACGTTATTCCGTCATAGCCTAGTAGATTAATAAAGATTAATTCAGAAATCGCCATTGATGTAAAGTACGTAAGTAGAAGTGATCCAATCATCACTATCGGCATAATCATGGAGCGGAAAAGGACAGTTAGGATAATAAATAAACCAACAAGCATGATGATAACCGTTCTTGTAAAATCACTCGTTGAAATGTCTGATAAGTCGCTATTAATACTTGAAACCCCGCTATAAGCAACAGTAGCATCTTCAAGTGGTGTTCCGTCGATTGATCGTGAGACGGTCTCTTTTATTTCACGAACGGTTTGAATGGCCTCAGTTGAATAAGGATCTTCTTTTAAGATCACTTCAAGCGTAACAGCCTTTTGTTCATCGAACGCATACCGTTCAATGGCTGGTTCAAACTCTTCATTATCAAGCGTACCTTTTGGAATGAAAACACCAGTGTCTCGAAGTGCGTTCGAATTCCCCATATTGGTTACCAAATCTGCTGCGTCCTGTAAGCCGTTCTTTATTTCATCCAGTCCATCAATTGATGACCCAACACCTTTTGATAGATCCGAAATGCCACCGCTTAGTTCAGAAACCTGACCTGACTGACCTTGCAGATCGGAAGAGGCACCAGCAAGCCCTTGTTGAATTTGTCCAAGTTGCTGTTGAACCTGACCGAGCTGCTCTGAAGCTGCAGCTACATTTTGTGATTGTTGAAGCCCCTGTGATATGGCACCAAGCTGATCATTCACTTGCCCTAATCCGTTTACTGCCTCTTCAAGTCCTCCAGCGTTACTACCAGAAGGGATTTGACCGTTAATTTGGTCCAATCCTTTTTGTACTTCTGTTAATCCGCTTTGAACTTCATTTAGTCCACTAGTTGCTTCATTTAGACCTTCGGCAACCTGGGAAAGTTGTGAATCAACATAGAAATCATCAATAACCTCTCCGGCAGGTCTTGTAATTGATCTAACAGAATCCACGTCTTCATTTTTCTCAATGTCATTGCTGATTGTTTCGATATAAGGAAGCAGTTCTTCAGTTACAATCGCTTCATCTTGCTGAAGGATCACCTTTACAGGAAGCGAATCTCCTTTACCAAAGCCTTCCTCAATCGCATCAAGGCCTTTCACAGAATCATAGTCACTACCAATCTCATTTACAGTATTAAACGACAGCTGATCATCGTATGTGAAAAGAAGTGGAACCATAATAACGGCAACAACGAGCATCGACCAAATCGGTTTATTTATAGAGAAACGACCGAACCTGGTCCATAGTTTACTATCTTTATGAGACGCTGATTGTTTAGATGGCCAAAACAGTTTATCTTTTAGCAATGCCATAAAGAATGGAACAATTGTAAATAAAACGAGCATTAAGACAGCAATTCCGACAGCAACCCCAACAGCAGATTTAAAGATAGGGAAGTCAGCAAAGCCGATCGCAGCAAATCCAATGAAAACGGCTAATCCACTAATTAATAAAGTACGTCCGGCCGTCTTGTACGTATTTACAATCGCATCTTCAACAGAATGCCCCTCAGTTAATTCTTCTTTATATCTACTTAACAAGAGGATACAGTAGTCTGTGCCAATCCCGAATAAGACGGCAACTAGAAAAATTTGCGTATAATTGGATACAGGAAAACCAATCCAATCAATAAGAAACGCAACAATCGATTGACTAAGGAGATACGTAATACCAACTGCAAATAATGGGATAAAGGGAGTTGTAATGGAACGAAAAACAGCAAGTAATAAAACGAAAATTAAAGCCACAGTTATCATTTCAGTACGCTCAAGACCTTTCTGGGCGCTTTCGTTCACATCGTGATTAATAATCGCTTCTCCTGTGACATATGCCGTTGTATCATCTGGAAGCATGTCTTCCCGAATACGATTTGCTAAATCATTCACTTCTTCATCCGTGCCGTCCACCGTAATAGGCAATAGAACCGTTTGTTTATTTTCAGAAACGAGTTGTTCCGTTAATTCTTCACTCTCAAAAGGATCGAGCACATTTTTAATGAGGGATCCTTCTCCTTCAAGTTCTTCTGCAATAGAAGAAACCGTCTGTTGCGCTTTATCTTCGACGGGTTGATCATAAGTAAACACAACAGAAATCGTTTCATCTCCTGCACCGGCTTCCTCTAGTAAGTCTGCTGCGATTTTAGAATCAGCGTTTTCTGGTAGTTGGAACGTTCCGGCTTCTTCAGCTTGTTTTGTAAGGTTTGGGGATAAGATAAATAAAACGGCGGTTAGCGCAATAAGCGCAATAGCAATTGGCCATTTGAATTTTAAAATTTGTCTCATTTTGCATCTCCTTCTGTTTTTAAAATTGAACTTAACTTGCGAAAGATACGCAAGAATTCATTTATTTCTTCTTCGTGAAAATCATTTAATACGATGTTTTCGACATGTTCATAGATAACTTCATTAAATAAAGCAACAACATCATTCCCTTTTTGCGTAAGCGTGATCGCTTTTCCTCTTAAATCCTTTTCTGAATCGACCGTCGTTAAAAGTCCTTTCGCTTCAAGTTTTTTGTAACGGTTGGAAATCGCGCTTTTATGTACACCTTGTAAGGCTGCGAGTTTTCCAGGTGAAATACGACCAGATTTCGAGATGATTTGAAGCATCTGGAGCTGTTCAGAAGAGTATTCTTCAAATAATTGATGTTCGAAAGATCGTATAATGCGCTCAGTTCCATACATAATGACTTCTTCAAAAAGCTCAACGGCTTCACATAATTTTTTATCCATTTAGTTACCTCCACTAGTTTACCGTCTAAACATTATTAGTTTACCCCCTAAACGAAGATGGTTGCAACTATTAAAGGTTATGCAGAAAAGGTAGCGAACTTCAACTAAATATTGTGAAGGAGCAGGATTAAAAGGAAAGTCTTGTGAAATAGTAAGAAATAATAAAAATTTACAGAATTTTGGAACAATAAACATTGCATTAAAATGTTATCAATATTATGATAAAAGAAATAGAGAGACGTTCGCTAAAACGAAAGGGAGGAATGAGGATGAAGAGCACTGGTGTGGTAAGGAAAATTGATGAACTAGGCCGAATTGTCATTCCAAAAGAACTGCGACGTACGTTAGATATTAATGTGAAAGATCCTATTGAAATTTTCACAAGTGAAAACAAGGTCATATTACAGAAGTATCAAGCAGATATGGCCTGTATGATTACAGGTGAAATTCTAGACGATAACCAAACTTTCGGAAATGGTAACATTGTGCTCAGTCAAGAAGGGATGGCTTTACTACAAGAAGAATTGGAAATGAAATTAGGTAAGAAAAGAGAAGAAATGCTAAATGCCGAATAAGCGATCGTTACATCCCCTCCATAATCATGGAAGGGGATTTTTTTGAAGTTAGAAGGTGTAGATGTGAAAGGAGTCTTTAAGGGCATGTGCGCCATGTCTTCCATAAGAAGAGTTGTTAATTTTACTTGATAAGATAGTGGGACACCGTCAATAACGTAATTTCAACAGTACATCTCGAATGTGGGGATCTTCCATCATGGTGGACCCAAACTTTCGGGTGATTTCTGTTAGCGCAATATCATGATAGAAAAATTCAGTGAAGAAAGTAACGAGTGGTTTTGATTTCGTATGGATCGCTTGCCAATTCGCTTCTTCAATTCCAGCAAACAAAATTTCATGATGATCAATGACGACAATTCGACTTCGCTCCAGTTTTTGGTGATCTGTGTCTGGTATTAGTGTAGTAACATTTTTAAGGTTAGAATGTATCTCTCCTATTGTATGAATTTCCACAGATATCCCCTCAGCTTCTTTTTCCTCCAGTATAGAAAGGTGTTGCTCAATATCATCCGACCAACCAGAAAAGATAATCGAAGAAGATGATAAATGAAGGAGTTCTGAGACGAGGGAGTGAATGGACTGTTCTTCCTTAAGTGTCCACACACGATCATCAGCTTTCTTTTCACGAGATTGAATTGTTTTTAATTGGGTTATATTTTCGTTAAAGTCACGCTGAAGTTTCTTAATTGCTGATTCAAGTGGAAGAGGAGCATAGAGACGTTTTTTTTCTGTTGTTGATTCCAATACCATTCCTTTTTCACTCATACGCCGCAGAACATCATACACTTTAGATCGTGGAACACCTGAACGTTTGACAATGGCAGTGGCGTCGAGAGCCTCATCGATTGTAATAAGTGCTTCATAGACCTGGCTTTCGTATTGCGTAAATCCAAACTGCTGTAGCATGTCACTATTCTCCTTGCTTCTACTGGTCATTTCTTTTAATGATAGCACAACCGTTTAAGGGGGTAAAAGCGACCTTCATTTTCCTATTGCTTAATCACTTGAAAAGAGTTACCCTTTTAGTGGTAACTTTCGAATGAGGAGTGCGAGTAATAATGAATAAACGCGTGTACTTACTTACTATCGTTTCGTTTGTAGTTGGTATGGTTGAACTAATTATTGGAGGCATTCTTGATCTAGTAGCAGATGATCTAAAGATTAGTCTAGGAAAAACAGGGCTGTTAATTAGTGTTTTCTCCATTGTGTTTGCGGTGATGGGGCCAGTCCTACTATCGATGACCGCAAAAATAGAACGAAAAAAACTGACGCTCTTATCGCTTGTTATTTTTCTTGTAGGTAATTTCATCGCCGTTCTAAGCACAACATTTTCTGTGTTAATGGCAGCAAGGATCATTTCTGCAGCAAGCGGGTCTCTTTTAGTTGTTTTGTGCGTTACGATGGCATCAAACATCGTCAAACAGGAATATCGCGCACGAGCAATCGGTGTTGTTTTTATGGGAATCAGTGCATCACTCGTTTTAGGTGTCCCGATTGGCTTAATGCTAGGAAATGCTTTTGGATGGAAGGCACCGTTTATTCTGATTATTGGTCTTACAGTATTAGCAATGGCCGGTGTTGCTTTGTTTATGGAAAAAATTCAGCCAAAACCAGCCATTCCAATTCGTAAGCAAATCAAAACACTCAAGGATAAGCGTATTTTAACTGCTCAATTAACATCTTTTCTGTTTCTAACCGGTCATTTAACACTTTATGGCTACCTCACCCCGTTTTTAAAAACAACGCTTGGATTATCGGGAAATTGGGTAAGTATTGTTTATCTAATCTTTGGAGTAGCAGCTGTTGCTGGAGGAGGATTAGGCGGAGTTGCTTCCGATCGCTTTGGTACAAGGCCAACCATACTAATATCAATTATGGTTTTTGCAGTGGCGATGTTTGTCATCCCTTATACCACGTTCTCTTTCCCACTTTTTCTTATTATTATGGTGATTTGGAGTATGCTAAGCTGGGGGATCACACCAGCTCAACAAAGCTATTTAATCGAATTGGCACCTGAATCATCTGATATTCAACAAAGTTTAAATAATTCGTCTCTTCATCTTGGTATTGCCCTCGGCTCTTCTGTTGGTGCCTATGCTATTGAACAATACACAGTGGAAATGAACGCAACAGTTGGAGGAATGTTTATACTACTAGCACTAGCGTCAGCAGTATTTTCTATGACAAGAGATCGTCGGACCGTGTCATCCTTGTTGAAGAAGCAAGCTGGTTAGTTGCGATAGTAAAAAGGGTTTGAAATAATGGGCATAGATTGTTCGAAAGGAGCGTTTTATGATGAATGTACTCGTTATTGGAGCAAACGGCCAGGTTGGCCAAAACATTGTTAATCTTCTTCATAGCAACAAGGACCATTCCTTGAAAGCAAT
>ENA-ORXC01001677-ORXC01001677.1-marine-metagenome-genome-assembly--contig:-NODE-1677-length-12832-cov-3.147315_pt1 | contig 12832 bp, 11 predicted proteins | sample MGYA00237865_ERZ511478 | MGnify/ENA metagenome assembly ERZ511478 | reverse complement strand
ACGTGCGAATTGTTCCGATTTTAAGGGGTTAAGGACCGTTCCGCAGATGATTTACCAGGAACATGCTTTTGAAGCAACTCAAAAGGGTTATTTTTACCAGCGGGCAAGAGAGTCCGAAAAAAGACTTGCGAGGCGTGCACTTAAAGGGGAGAGGATATGGCCTTCTAAATTTAGCCTGTGGTATTTCCGGCCTTCAGGGGATTGTCCGCCGACATGGTACAATCAGCCGCATGTCGGCCGATTTAAGCTTCATTGTTTTTATGAACCAACAGGTGAAGAGTGTGCGAATATTTATAATACCTTTTAAATATCTGGACTGCCTGATAAACCAGGGCAGTCTTTTTGTTTTCTTAGGTCTGTTTTCGTAAAGATTGTTGTTAAAATCCTAAGGCCGATTTTAACGTAATAGAAGGCCATTTTGCTGGTCGGTATTAAGTTTGCATGCTCTTTTCTCACAAAAGAGTCAACTTCGCGAAGAAAAATAGGTCATTTCAATCCTATTTTGTAGTCAATAGTAACAAAGTTTGAGAAAAGAACCTTTCTTATTGACATAGGAAGTGATTAGGATTAAAGTTAAAAAGGTTAATAGTTAAACAGTTGAACAGTTAAACAATAGAATAGTTATTTAGCGAGGTGAATAGATAATTATGTGTGATAAATCAATCAAGGATTTAGTTGACCATTATATCCATGTTTCTTTTTCGGTCAACAAAATTGCCGAGGGACTGATCAAGGAAGAGATAAGTTCTGACCTGACGAATGACCAGCACTATACACTGCGGTATATCAATAAGGTTGACACTTGTACGTCCTCCGAGCTGGCTGAGGTTTTCGATGTCAAAAAGAGTGCAATCACGGCGATCATTACCCGGCTGTGGGAAAAGGGGCTGATCCAGCGGGAGCGGGATGAAAATGACAGACGCCTGGTCTATCTGTCTTTGACTGAAAAGGGAAATGAATTATTCCAGAAGGCAGAGGAAAGGATTCAGGCACTAGTAGGATCCTTTATTGAAAAATTCGATCAGGATGAAATCGTTCAGTTTCTAAAGACTTACGACAAGTTGAATGACATTTTAACAGAAAGAAAGAGCAGGGTGGAATAACGTGAAATTTATTATTAAGCAGAAATGGTTTGTCATTATTGCGTGGATTCTTGTGGCTGCAGGCCTTTTCATGGCTGCGCCGAATATGGCGGAGCTTGTCCGGGAAAAAGGCCAGATTACCGTGCCAGACGAATATTCATCGACGCTGGCAGGAAAAATCATCGACGACGTAAGGAAACAAGAAGGCGGAGGGGATGATACCCAGGTCGCACTTGTTTTCCATAGTGAAAAGAAATTGACCCAGGATGAGATCAAGGAAGCGGAGAAAGCAATCCGCACACTTGAAGATAACAGCGAGGAAATCGGGATCACCGATCTCCTGACACATTTCAATGAAGACAGCCTTAAGGAACAGCTTGTTTCTGAAGATGGGAAATCAATCTTAACTTCAGTCACGGTCAATTGGAATGACCGCGAACCAGCGGAGGTAAGCAAGCTTCTGTATGAAACAATTGAAGATATCGAAGTCGACCACTATTACACAAGTCAGTGGCTGATCAATGAAGACTTGATGACAAGCTCTGAAGAAGGGTTGAAAAAGACTGAAGGAATTACGGTTGTCTTTATCCTCGTGGTGCTATTGCTGGTATTCAGGTCGGTCGTCGCACCTGTCATTCCATTATTGACAGTGGGGATGGCCTATCTTGTTTCACAATCAATCGTAGCAATGCTCGTTGATCAATTCGATTTCCCGCTTTCGAACTATACGCAGATTTTCCTTGTAGCCGTATTGTTCGGGATTGGAACGGATTACTGTATTTTGCTGCTCAGCCGCTTTAAGGAAGAGATGACGCATAATGAAAGCGTACCGGCTGCCATTGTAGCAACATACAAGAACGCGGGACGTACAGTCTTTTTCAGCGGGGTAGCGGTTATGATCGGTTTTGCCGCTATTGGATTCTCGCAATTTATTTTATACCAGTCCGCTGCAGCCGTAGCGATTGGTGTCGCAATGCTCTTGCTCGGATTATTCACTATTGTCCCGTTTTTTATGGCGGTATTGGGACAAAAGATTTTCTGGCCTTCAAAACAGAGCGCTGAACATGGTGAAAGCAAATTATGGGGCACGGTCGGCAGCTTCTCACTGGCCCGTCCATTCCTCAGCCTGTTGATTGTGGCGGCAGTATGCGTACCATTCCTGTTTTCCTACGATGGGGAGTTGAGCTATAACTCACTGGATGAAATCAGCGGGGATGTAAACTCAATCAAGGCCTTCAACGCAATCGCCGACAGCTTCGGACCAGGTGAATCCATGCCAACCCAGGTCATTTTGAAAAATGACGAAAGAATGGATTCGGCTGAATACATCGAGCTGGCTGAGAGAATCAGCACTGAATTGGAAAAGGTCGACCTCGTTGACACAGTTCGATCGGTGACAAGACCAACCGGCGAACCAATCGAAGACTTCTTCGTATCCAAGCAGGCTGAAACACTCGGTTCAGGACTTGGAGAAGGAAAAGAAGGTTTGGATAAAATCAGCGAAGGACTTCAGGAAGCAGAATCTGAGCTGTCCAAGTCAGCTCCGGAACTGGATGGTGCTGCTGATGGCATCAACCAGTTAATCAATGGAACGACCGAAATTAAGTCAGGTCTTGGCCAGGTTCAGACCAATCTGTCAAAAATCGAAAACGGCATCCGCAAGGGATCTGCTGGTTCTGACCAGATTCAGGCCGGCTTAGCAGAAGCTAAGGCGGGAGCCGAGGAACTGCTCGCTGGATATACGGAGCTGCAGTCTAAATATGTTGAGATGCAGACAGGTTTGGCAGAGCTTGAAGCTGGTTACAAAGGAATTGGTGATGGTCTTGCTGGACTATCTGCAGGTATATCACAGACACAGCTCGAATTATTCAGTCACATTGAAAGTGAATACGGGGCAGATGATGACACATATAAAACCCTTAAAACAAATCTCTTAGATATGCAGAATCAATTAGCCCAAACATCAACAGGTTTGGACCAACTTAATGAGAATATGCCTCAGCTTACAGGTGGCATGGCAAAAGCAAATGAAGCCTTCGCCGATGCTCTGGCACAGCAGGCAAGCTTCGGTCCTGGTCTCCAGCAGCTCATCGACGGAATCGAGGAGCAGCAGTCAGGACTGGACCAGCTGGCTGACGGCCAGGGGCAAATCGTTGATAATTTTCCTAGGCTGACGGATGGACTGACTGGAATCAATGCCGGACAGCAGCAGCTGCTGGCAGGGTTTGGCGGTCTTGGAGGCCAGCTGGACCAGCTTACAGATGGTCTTAACCAGAGTACGGACGGCTTGAACCAGGTATCTGAAGGTCTTGGCTCTGCACAGGAATATCTGGATGGCCTGGCTGAATCTGATTTCAACGGCTTCTATTTGCCGGCTGATGTACTTGAGAGTGAAGAATTCACCCAGGTATTTGATGTTTATATGTCAAACGACCGCAAAGTCATGACGATGGACGTTATTTTTGAAGCAAATCCTTATTCAAATGAAGCCATGGCTCAGGTTGCTGAAATCGAGGAAGCAGTTGAGCGTGCGACGAAAGGGACGAAGCTTGAGAATGCGGAAGTGGCAATTGGCGGCATCACGAGCACGAACGCCGACCTTGATACGATGTCCGGCCAGGACTACTCACGGACGGTCATCTTGATGCTGGTGGGGATCGGGATTATCCTTGTGTTCCTGTTCCGCTCGATCATCATGCCGATCTACATTATCGGCTCACTGATTTTAACTTATTATACGGCAATGGCTGTCAACGAGGTCATCTATGTTGATATCCTTGGATATTCAGGCATCAGCTGGGCAGTACCGTTCTTTGCCTTTGTCATCCTTGTTGCCCTTGGAGTCGACTACAGCATCTTCTTGATGGACCGATTCAATGAATATAAGAATCTGTCAATCTCCGAAGCTATGCTGCTGTCGATGAAAAAGATGGGAACAGTCATTATTTCTGCGGCTGTCATCCTCGGCGGTACATTTGCAGCGATGATGCCATCAGGAATGATGTCCCTGCTGCAGATCGCGTCAATCCTGCTTGTTGGATTGTTCTTATACGCATTCATCATGCTGCCTTTGTTCATCCCTGTACTCGTGAAGAACTTCGGTGAAGCAAACTGGTGGCCGTTTAAAAGGGCATAGTTTTTAAAAATAGTACGCACATGAAAAGAGGCAGTCCACAAATTGTGGCTGCCCTTTTTAGCTTTAACATCCATCCACTCCGCATGATAAACCATCACCTGAATCTCCCATTTCTGATTTAATAATTTGTTCCAGCGCTTCTTTCGATCTCATTCCCGGAACGACCCTGTCACCAATGATAAAGGTAGGGACAGCGGTTATATCAACCTCGTTATAGGCATGGTGAAGAGCCTGTAGATGTGCTTCTTTATATTTCCTAGTTTCCAGTGCTTCACGATACTCCATTTCATCCAGGCCGATCTCTTCGGCAAGCATCGTCAACACCTCGATATCCCCAATATCCAGCTCCCTCTGGAAAAAAGCCCGGAGCATATGGTCGTTATACTCATTTCCTTTTCCTATCTCCTTCGCATACTGATAGCCTTCGAATGCCAGATGAGTATATGGCTGGGGAGACACATCCGGAAGGACTATGTCGATCCCCATCCGCTCAGCCATTGGGTAGACGGATTGCTTCCAGGTGCTTTGCAGATAGTGTTCTTCAGGCTTCAGTGTTTTGTTCGGATAGGGCCTCAATTCAAAAGGCATCCATTCTAGTTCAACATCTTTCCCTTTTATCGCTTCCATTAGCGGAAACTCCGCCAAAAAGCAGAATGGTCAAACGTAATCAGAGTAGATTTTGATATTTAGTGTCATAGCAGCCTCCTGTTCACTTTTCATCATTTAGATTTTGTTTGGATTATACCTTTATACATCGAACCTAAAACTTACAATAATTTTTATTGCCTTAAGCGTCCGGAAACCATAAGATGGAAATATCAAACCTAAAGGGGATAGTATATTGCGTATATATAAATTGGTTTTTTCAGATGCAGAGGTGAAATTAATACTAGAATAGGAGAAAAAAATCATGACAAAAATTCTTTTTCGCGGCCAAACGCTAAAGCTTACAGCAAAAAGGGAAGGGGATACAGAAATCATCGCTTCCTGGGATGAAGACCCTGAGTACCTGAGAAATGTGGACACCGATATTGCGATACCGCGCCCGGTTGAACATTTTGAAGGTGAGGGTGATCCTGGTTCGAACAGCTTTTACTTCCGCTTACGGACGATCGAGGATGACAGGCTGATTGGATTTATCGTCATCCACAGCATCGAATGGAATAACAGGGCAGGGATGCTCGCAATGGGCATCGGCAACGTCAATGACCGTGGTAAAGGATATGGTTCCGAAGCGCTGCAGCTCATTCTTCGCTATGCCTTTCATGAACTGAACCTGAACCGTGTCGGCCTGGATGTCATTGAATATAATGAGCGGGGAATCCGTGCCTACCAGAAAGCCGGTTTTCAAATCGAAGGCAGGGTGAGACAAGGGGTCCATCGTGATGGCAAAATTTACGACCGAATCAATATGGGAATCCTAAGGTCGGAGTGGGAAGCTATCTCCATATAAAAAATAATGGACCGGGCATTTTTCACGCCCGGTCCATTTCATTCCTATTATTCTGAAGCCGTCTTTAACTCTTTAGATGGAACCAGCCTGTCAAAGGCCCAGCCAGCAAGTGCACCAACAAGTGCAGGCAGCAGCCAGCCCAGTCCCTCCGCATATAGCGGCAATGATTTTAGTAGTGATCCGAGTGCCTCTGACTCAACACCGAATGTCTTCAAACCGTCAACTACACTCACAAGTGTTGTTGCAAATACCGCTCCCACATAGACTCCGCGTGCTCCCTTGAAGAAACGGTCAAGGAAGGAGAGGATGACAAGGACGATAGTGATCGGATAAAGAACGATCAACACTGGTACCGAAATCGAAATGATCTGGTTGAGGCCAAGATTCGCGATCAATAAGCTGATCACTGTCACAACGAGTGTGAAAGTCTTATATGGAACCTTTGGCATCATTTTGGCGAAAAATTGGCTTGTCGCGGCCACAAGGCCAACTGCCGTTGTGAAGCAGGCAAGTGTTACGATCAATCCGAGCAGCAGCATGCCCGGCGCCCCGAACATCAGCTTTGCCGATTCTGTTAAAATCGCACCGCCATTTTCGTATTCACCAACTGAGGCCATTTTTGCACCTAGAAGGCCGACTGTAACATATACAAAAGCTAATCCGATGCCAGCGATGACACCAGCCTTCAATGTTTCCCTTACAACCTGTTTGCGTTCCAGCGCTTTTTTCTGCTGGATAGCTCCAACCACAATGATACCGAAGGCCAACGCAGCAATGGTATCCATCGTCAGGTACCCTTCCAGGAATCCCGTAGCAAATGGAGCTGATGTGTATTTTTCAGATACCTGTCCAAACGAACCTTCCAGCTTAAAAAAGCTGCCAATCACGAGCAGGACGATCGCTGCAAGCAAAACAGGCGTCAGGATGCTTCCAATCCGTTCGACCATTTTTGAAGGGTTTAACGTAACCCAGTAAACGAGTGCGAAAAAGACTAGTGTAAACAGCCAAAGTACTGGAGAATTCACTCCGGATTCCCCAAGGAACGGCTTAACGGACATTTCAAAAGCGACATTGGCGCTCCTTGGAATGCCGAAGAAAGGCCCGATTGACAAATACACTGCAGCACTGAAAACGATTGCAAAAGCTGGGTGTACCTTAGAGCCGATTTCTTTTATACCATCCTTAGCCATCGAGATGACAACAACAGTCAATAATGGCAGTCCAACTCCGGTTACAACAAAACCAAGCATGGCTGGCCAAAAATTCGCTCCTGCTTCCTGCCCCAGGAACGGCGGGAAAATCAGGTTCCCTGCTCCAAAAAATAATGCAAATAACATCAGACCGATTGTGAGTGTTTCTTTACCCCTTAAGCTTCCCATCCTTTTTCTCCTCCTAATATAATGTTCTGGCACTGAGAGTATAGGAAATCCGGAACGGAATGTTATAAAATAAAAAACAAAAAACTCGCCCCTGAAAAATAGGGACGAGTTGTTCTCGCGTTACCACCCTGATTCCGCACAAACATGCGGCTCTCATCAACGTACCATCATACGTGTTCCATTTAACGGCGGACCAGCCGGCAAAGCTTACTGGAATCAGGTTTCAGCTTTGCATCTCAGAGATGATGTTCCTCTATAATCTGAACACCGGCTTGCAGCAAATCACCGGCTCTCTGCGGATCAGGTTCCATAAAGGACGTGTTCTCGTCATCGATTTTTATTATTGTAAAATATATTTACAAGAACTATATTAATATTCAGATAATAATATGTCAATACTATTTTAACAGTAAAATTCAGGATAATAAATATCTTGCCCAATACAAGCCCTTAATATATTAAAATGAATAAATAAGAAGTCGAACAGCAGATGGAGTAAATAATATGAATTTGAAAAAGCTAGAGGCATTCATAATGGTTGTCGAAAAGAATAGTTTTTCTGAAGCAGCGGCCGCGCTTAAGAGCTCGCAGCCATCTGTCAGTCTCAAAATCAAAAGCCTGGAAGATGAGCTGGGATTTGAACTGCTTGACAGAGGGGCGGCAGGAATCAGGCCGACTCCTGCAGGTGTGCTTGTGTATACAGCGGCAAAGGACATTGCCAAGCGGTGGAGGATGGTGGAGGGCGAACTCGGAGAATTCCAGGGAACCTTGACAGGCACTCTGACAATTGGGGCGAGTACCATACCAGGAACCTATTTGCTTCCCGGCTGGGTTAAAAGGTTCCGCAGCCTTTTTCCGAAGGTGGATGTCAAAATCGAAATCGGCGATTCGAAAAAAATACTTGAAAAACTGCAGAACCACCAGATTGATGCTGCGATCATCGGGATGAAGGTCGAATCCCGATTGGTAAAAAGCAACCCAGTTGCCACGGACTCGCTGGTTTTAGTTACGCCAGAAGGCCACCCATTAGTCCAAACGGATTCAGCAGATTTTTCACAACTTCAACAATATGATTTCGTCCTACGTGAAGAAGGATCGGGCACTCGCAAAATGATGGAGCATTACTTAGCAGAAAAAGGCCTGTCATTTGAAGATTTGACAGTTGCCGTATCCATCGGAAGCACAGAATCCGTAATCGCTGCGGTTGAAGCAGGACTTGGCATCAGTTTTATTTCAAGGCTGGCGGCAATGCCTGCACAAAGAGCTGGCCGTATTAAAATCGTTGACATGTTTGAACCATACGAACGGGAATTTTATCTTGTGACCCATACAGATGCTGAAAACACTCCGATAATCAGACAGTTCTCAGAAATAGTGAATCAAAAATCGTAAATGAGAGTGAAGAGTCCCTGCTGAAAGAGCTAATGACATTTTTCATTTTTCAATTTATTATTAAGGTAAGGAGAAAGGGGCGTTTAGGATGCAGGTTAAGGTATTTGCTAATCTCAGGGAGATTTGCGGAGGCGTGACAGTCGAAGTGAAGCCTGATGGAGACCGGGTAATGGACGTGCTTGATAAAATGTGCGAAATGTTCCCGGTTTTACACGAAGAGATTTTTACAGAAGAAAAGACGCTCAAGCCATTTGTGCATGTCTACATCAATGGCCGTAACATCGTCCATGACCAGGACCTTCAAACGTATGTAAAAGAAAGCGACCAGTTCGCGCTGTTTCCTCCGGTTGCCGGTGGCTGATATGGTTGATAGAATACTAGAATTCCGCGGAATCAACAGGGATCACCTTGGAATGTATTTTGAAGAGCTGGGCGGCAGGCTCGTGACCGACTCCTTCCCGTTTGTGTATGAGGCGGAAGGATGGAGAGCAGAAATCTTAAGCGAGGATGAGCTTGCTTTTACAAAAACATTCATCGTCAATGCTGTACATATCCGCTTTGAGGCGGAAACCATGGATGAGCTCGAACAGCTGATCAAAAATTACCGTTATAAAACAACCCGGGTAGGCGGGTAGCAGAGGTTTCGGCAGTTTATTGCCGGGGCCTTTTTATTTTTAGTTAGAAAACGATTTTTTGGGCTTGAAAACTTCTAATTTTAGGCTGAAACTGTGAATTTTTCCGATTAGCGGTCGTTTTACACTAATAGGAAAGGGAAATTATACCTCAAAGGAGCCCGCTTTAGAAAATATCGACCACATTTTGAGTTTTATCGGCGAATTTTGAAATATATCGACCACATTTTCACTTTTATCAGCGAATTTTGAAATATATCGACCACTTTTCCAATTATATCGACCAAGTTGCTCCATCCGCTTTTATTCAAGTCGATCAAAAAACAAAAAACCAGGCAAATCGCCTGGTTTTCTTCAAAAATATTAAACTTCTTCTGTAGCTGGAGCTGTTTCTTCGCCGATGATGCCAAGTTCGCGAAGTTTTTCTTCAGTAACAACGCCATCTTTCCAGCCGCGGACATTATAGTAGTCTTCAAGCATGATATCCATGCGAGAAACGAGTCCTTCACTGTTTCCAGAAGCGCCTTCTTCCGTGAAACGTTTTGGCAGGAAGTCATCCTCACGCTTGTTAAAGCCAGCGAGGTTATTGTAATAACGCTCAAGGTTGTAAATTCTTTCCCCTGCAAGCATGACATCATCAGCTGTCATTGGAATGCCAGTCATTGTGCTGTATTGCTCAGCATAATGCTCTGCGTTTTCAGAGAAAGAAGAGAATTTACAGATATTCATAGAGTCTGAGAATGAAAGCAGGTTCTGGAATACATTCAGAAGCTCTGCCTTGCCTTCTGCAACAGTACGGTCTGTTGGCTCAGGAATGCCGGCAATTTCAGATGCGATTGTGTAGCCGCGAAGGTGGCAGGCACCACGGTTACTTGTCGCATAGCCAAGGCCGATACCCTGGATTCCGCGTGGATCATAAGCCGGGATGGACTGACCTTTAACTGACATCGACAATTCAGGAACGCCCCATGCAGCAGTTGCACGTGCAGGACCTTCAGCAAGAATGCCGCCGAATCCTTCACGGAACGCGATTTTGCGAGCGATTTCGATCATGCCGTCTGCGTCGCCCCAGTCAAGCTTCTCTTCAACGATGCCTTTTTCGTAGGCTTCCATTGTGACAGAGATAGCATGGCCAAGCTCGATTGTATCCATACCGTATTCGTTACAGATGTCGATTAAGTATGCGATCGCTTCTGAGTCGCTCAATCCGCTATTCGCACCAAGTGCCCATGCAGATTCGAACTCAAAGCTTTCTACGCGAGTCTTATATTTGCCTTCCTTGACTTCAACCTCGATCTTACATCCGACCGGGCAAGCGTGGCATGTGTTGTTGGCAACGAGAATATGCTCGTTTACCCACTCGCCTGAGTGCTTTTCAGCTTCATCCCAGTGTGTCAATTGAGAGTTGCGCGTTGGAAGCGCTCCCACTTCATTGATCAAGTTAGTAAGGACGTTTGTTCCGTATACGGATAAGCCGCCCTTATTAGGAGCAGTCAGGCCGCCTTCAAGAATGGCTTTAACTGCTTTCTTATTCGCCTGATTGTAATCATCTTTCTGTGCCGGCTCAGGCATATTGCCTTTTTGTGCAGCTTTGATGACGATTGCTTTCAGCTTCTTGTAGCCTGCAACCGCACCAGTACCGCCGCGTCCTGCCGCACGGTCATGCTCGTTCATGAAACCGGCAAAACGCACGCCGTTTTCACCAGCCTGGCCAATTGTCATAACGCTTAGGTTTTCTTCGCCATGTGCATCCTTCAAAGACTGTACAGTCGCGCGCGTGCTCAATCCCCACAATTGAGAAGCGTCGCGGATCTCTGCCTTACCGTCTTCGATATAAAGGTACACAGGCTTGTCACTTTTGCCTTTGAAAATAACGTTGTCGATGCCAGCCCACTTCAAACGAGCTGCTGTCCATCCGCCCATGTGCGAGTCAGTAACTGTTCCTGTCAATGGAGACTTCGTTACCACTGCAAGACGTCCGCTCATTGATGAACGTGAACCTGTTACAGGCCCCGTCATGATGCACAGGATGTTTTCTTCTGACAAAGGCTCTACTTCAGGCCCGTTGTCGAGAACATACTTAACCCCAAGACCGCGGCCGCCGACATACTTTTTGACATCTTCTTCATTGATGCCACGGTAATCGACACTGCCATTTGTCAAGTCAACTACTACTTCTTTGTTTTTAAATCCCCCGAAATTCATCTTAACTAATCCACCTCTTTCATTTAGTATGGATAAAAAATAATACAAGAGGCCTATTTTCCTCTTAATCTTAAGTATAGTGAAAATTCAGCCTAAAAAAAAGCTTTATTTAAAGATATAATGAAATAGAAATGAGGGGATATGCATGATAGAAATGGAGCGTTATTCACGGCAGATTTTATTCAAGCCAATTGGAAGGGATGGCCAGGAGAAGCTATTGAAGAGCTCAGCTGTCATCGTCGGCATGGGCGCGCTGGGGACGGTGATTTCGAATCATCTGGTTCGATCAGGTGTCGGGCATGTCCGCATCATCGACCGTGACCTGGTGGAGCTTTCGAACCTCCAGCGCCAGACTCTTTATGATGAGGATGATGCGCGCGACAACCTGCCGAAGGTCGTCGCTGCTGAAAAAAAACTGAAAAAGATTAATTCTGGGATTAAAGTAGAGCCGATCATCGCAGATTTGACGCTCGACAACGCAGAGGATCTGCTTGCAGGCTTTGATGTCATTGTCGATGGGACCGATAATTTCATGGCCCGTTATCTCATCAATGATGTTGCCGTCAAACATGGCATTCCGTGGGTGTACGGAGGGGCTGTCAGTTCACGTGGGATGTTCGCCGTCATCAAGCCGGGTGAAACTCCTTGCTATCGTTGCTTGTTCCCATCTGTTCCTGCGGGACTGGGTGAAACATGCGACAGCATCGGTGTGCTTTCGCCGATTACGGATATCATCGGATCCTTCGAAGCAGTAGAGGCACTCAAGCTGCTCGTGGGGGCAGAGTCGAATCCGAATCTTGAACAGATGGATATCTGGTACAACTCCTTTTTGCAAATGGACGTCAGCCAAGGGCGCAATCCAGAATGCCCGGCATGTGTCCACCACAATTACGAATTTCTAGATCGTTCATCAGACCAGCAAATTAACTATGCATCCTTATGCGGCCGGAACACCATCCAGATCAATCCGCGGCAAAAAACGAAACAGGATCTGGAGAAACTGGCCAGCACCCTGAAAAATAATGGAGAGGTCAAAGGCAATCCATTTTTGCTCCGCTTCATGCCGGACGAGGAAATCACCATGGTCATTTTCCAGGACGGAAGGGTCCTCATCCATGGCACGAATGATACGGTAAAAGCAAAATCCTATTATGCTAGATACCTTGGTTCATAATGGATGATCCGGTAAAAGCAGGATTCTGGTATGTAAGAAACCTGGGTTCACACGGTCAAAGGGTAAATTCTGATGCAAAAACCTGGGCTCATAACTTTTTTAAAAGGGGAGATTGAAATGGCAGGCTACATAGATGAGTTGAAGAAGGTCATAGGTGAGGAACTTGTAACGGTGAATGAAACGGTTTTGGAGCTCCATGGCCGGGATGAATCATATCACGAACCGCGCCTGCCGGATGTCGTTGTTTTTCCGCAGGATAAAGAGGATGTCAGCAAGGTGCTCAAATTCGCGAACGAGCGGAAGATTCCTGTCGTGGCTTTCGGATTGGGAACAAGTCTGGAAGGACATGTCATCCCGGTGAATGGCGGAATTTCTCTTG
>ENA-ORXC01001676-ORXC01001676.1-marine-metagenome-genome-assembly--contig:-NODE-1676-length-12832-cov-15.180008_pt1 | contig 12832 bp, 12 predicted proteins | sample MGYA00237865_ERZ511478 | MGnify/ENA metagenome assembly ERZ511478 | reverse complement strand
GAACGCGGGGCCAACTGGGGGATCGAGGGCCGAGGGGGACGCTCCCAACTTGGGGGGGGGGTAGAGGGGGTGCGGTAACGGCCGGTAGGCTGCGGCCGCCCCGTCCGTCCCCCATCGGCCCCACCTGCCCCGTTTTTATGGGCCCCTGTACACTAGCAGGGGCGCACCGTCCGCTCCCGCGGCGCGCTCCGCGCCCCCCCCCTGGATGACTTCCCCAGCGGGGCGCGCGTGACGGCCACCCCAGCGGGCGGGGGGGGGAGGCACACCCGGCGCCCCCTCGGCACGGCCTGTCTGGCCCGCCCCGGCCACACCGCCCCCCTGTACACTAGCAGGGGCGCCGCACCGTCCCCAGCGGACCGCGCGTAACAGCCGCTCCGGACTGGGGCCGGCCGGGGGCGCCATACTCGGCGGTCCCCCGCCCACTCCTGGCCTGCCTGGTGTGGCCCACATCAGCCACACGGGCCCCCCTGACACGCCCCCGTGTCCCCCGCACGGTGACGGCGCATGCCCCCTTGGCCCCGGCGGGCCACCCCCCCCACGATCCGGGGCGGCCATCGCCGGCGCCAGCCGGGGCAGCACCCGGGCCCCACACTGGGGGGAAGCCGGTTAGCCGTCTTGACCCGCCCGAAACCCTCGGGCAGGCCCGCCCCCTGGCCCTGGGCCGCCGGGACGGCGATCCTGGGCCGTGGCAGTGTGGGCGGCGCCGCTTTGCCACACAAGGGTCAAGCGCAAGGGCAAGACTACGTTTGGGACCTCCGCCAAGACCAAGACCCCGACCAAGATCCACTGCAAGACGGCCAAGACATGGCCGACACCGAAGCCAACCCCTCCCCTCTCCCAGACACCGACGCCAACCCCTCCCCTCTACCAATCCATTGCGGCCAAAGCATGGCCGGCTCCGACTCCACCGCCCCCCTATCTTCTGGCCTTGACGATGACAACATTGATGAGATATCCCCTGTACGCCCTTCGACACCAACGCCCCCCCGTGTGCGCCCGTCCACACCAACCCCCCCCCCTGTGCGCCTGTCTTCACCAACTATTTCTGCCGACGAACGTGCCGGTCCCGTCGGTGTGAACACGGAGCACTGCGCCGGGCCGGAGCAGGCGGCAGAGGAGGAGCCAGTCCGTCAAGACCCTGTCGGCAACCATGCTCGCGTCCCAGCGACGGGAGGATCGCGCCCTACTCGTGGTGTGGGGTGGATTCGTGACGAGCGCGAGGTGCTTTGCGGGGTCTACGTGGAGGCAACTCTCAACTCCGAGGTTGGAACGGACCAGCGCATGGAGACCTTCAAGAGCGACTACTGCGGTCGGTTCCGCGCTCGGCTGCCTGACTCTCTGCCGCAAGTGGACCGACGCCGCGCGCGCTCAACGCCGGCCATTGACAAGGAGCTCAAGTACAACATCTTCCCCATGGTGGAAAGCTTTAAGAACATGTACATGTCTGTTCTCAACGCCAAGCTCACGGGCAACCCGACGCCTGCGGACCTGATCAACGCCACCGTGGCCAAGTGGAACGGCCTCAGCCCCTACGAGGGCTTCAAGGCCGAGGTCGTCGCAACGCTCAAGTGCCCTCCGCTGCCCTACTGGAGGATCTTGCGACGGCTGGACCGCTTTAGTGGCGCGGCTACTGTGGCGGCCATGCGAGGGTCGCACCGCGCTTCAGGCGTGCACGGTGCATCCGGTGCAGAGCTGTGTGACGAGGACCCTCTGGACGGCCTGACGGACGAGGCCGAGGACCTGAGCATGGGGCCAAGTAGCTCGACGTGCGCGCGGGGCCGGCAACAACGCAAGAGAAGCGTGTTCCAAGAACGGCCTGTCGGACACAAGGCCGCCAAGGCAGCTTCCCGCATGGAGGCTACCCTGCAACGTGAGTCCATCTCCAACACTGTGGCGCTAAACGCGTTGGCCCGGTCGGCTGCTAATCGCGCCTACATTGCCTTCTGGTCTTCCCCTGCCGCTGCCAACTCGGTCGAGGGGCGTCAGTGGTGGGAGCGCGAGATGAGACGTCGGTTGCACGATGCTGATGGCCGTGCCCCCCCCGCGGCCAACGCCAACGCACCCGACCATGATGAGGAGGCGGTATTGCAACGACAGATTGACGCGGCCACGGCTGCGGCCGAAGCCGTCGCCCCAAGGGGCAGCCGCGGAGGGCGTGGCCGAGGGCGTGGGGCCTTTGTTGGACGCGAGCGCGGAGCTGGGCGTGGCGGTCGATGCGCTGAGGTACCTGCCAATGGCGGCCGAGGTTGCCGTGGTCGCGGCGGTGGTCGCCGCGGTGGAGTTCAACTTGGGCGTAGAGGACGCCACAGTGGGCGTGCTTCATCCACCGACGAGGAGGAGGAGACGGTCTCCGAGTCTGACAACGACACAGACGACGCCCCCCCCCTTCATCGCAGGCATCGTACATGCGCCGCAGACCGCGCTGCCGACCACGGCACGTCCCCGCCGCCTCCGCCGACGGCGTCGCCGCCGAGGACAACTATTGAGGCCGCACGCGTGGCGGCGGAGCTGATCTCGTCGCAAGCCATGACTACCGGCAACGATAGCAACGTCGGGAGCGTGGCGCATGGCACGGCAGGCGACGATGGTGAGCCCCCAGCAGGGGAGGGAGCCGAGGATGGTGAGCCCCCAGCAGGGGAGGGAGGAGCCGATGCACAAGACCCCAGCCGTGTCAACTTGAGCGCCAGCGTCTCTGGTGCCCGCCCCCCGCTGCCGCCTCGACGCCGTGTGGCACTGGCTCGAGGCCGCGCTGCGCAGACAACCAAGCGGCGGCGCTTTGAGGAGATGGCCAACGCCGCCGGCTTTGATGTCGACACACGCATCTTGGACACTATGGACTGGGACAACTGGACAGACGGTGGAGACTCTAGCAGCGGCGGTGACGACGAGGAGGGGCCCTAGGCGGACGGCCGCTGGTTTCTGGGCCGCTGGTTTCTGTGCCAAGAACATGGACCTGCAACTGGCATCATGGACCGACTGATTGCGTGCGTATCCTGTTGCTCTGTTTGCTTGAACTGTGCTTTGATGGCCATGGACATGGCCAACCTTGATGATGGACTGTGCATGTGTGCTCTCTTTTTGCTGAGTTGCTCTGTTTGCTTGACTTGTGTCTTGATGGCCATCGACTTGGCCAAGCTTGATGATCGGCGACGTAGCTGTGCTTCTTTTTTTGCTTGGTGATTGCTTTGTACGGCACATGACATGCACGCTTCCATGAGAAAAGGTTTTTTTTTCCCGTCACGGGTTTTTTTTCCTTATCAGCTGTGACATTGATGCTTAGCTTGCCTCGACGTGACCACCTCCATGGTGTGCACATCGGTCGCAAGACGCACGACAAGATGAACAAGAGCACCGCGAATATTCAGTTCCTTGAGAGCAGAGCTGGCTCCAGCTCCAGCTGCTCGGCCAAGTCAACAAAAATCACCTTGGTGCTGGCGTCCGATGTAGCTTGCTGATGCAAACATGCCTAGTTAGGGGTTAGGGACTATTTTGATGGACCTTGCGGTACTTCTGGAGATAAACTATGCAGTTCCATTCTTGCACGCCATGCGCTCTGCCCACGCGTGCAGATTTCGCTGTGTAAGCAGCAAATACACGTACGGGACAGGATGGCACATCTGGAAACCACCTTTGTTTTTTATCGAATGTGCTGAATCGCCTTATCATCATCATCGCGCAAGTGGTGGCTCGTACAACAACAGCCATGGCCGTCACTTTGATGCGCACTGACAAAGACCCCGGTGTGAATGTTGTGAGAGCGAGGCTTAGCATCGTTGGTTCACAGTCGCCAGGACATGAAGGGTGCACATTGAGGCCCAAGGAGCGCGGTAGTAAATGGAAGGGTGGGTGCTAGCTTTCAATGACTACCGCGCAGTACACGGTTCACGGGCGCACAGGCTCGCAACACAGTCACCAAGAGATAATCAATGCATTATCTGTACGCAAACCATCCATAGTCAACAAATATACGTGCTACCCGCCCGTGGTCAGCTGATAGACCTATCACGCGCATAATGTAACCGTAGGGCGAGTGCTTCTAAAGAAAAAAAACCCTGCCCAGCGGGAAAAAAAAACTTTGATCCACGGCGCCTTCCCCTCAACGAAGCACGTCCTCAGCCCGACTTGATCCCTCGCTCAACCCACCTACATCTGGCAGTCGCAAGTAGGGGGCTAAGAGGCTGCCGCGGTCGGCCCACACGTGCTCTGCCAAGTCATGGAGCAAGGAGAAGTGCTCTTGCGTGTCCTTGGCCTCTTTCTCGGCCATTTGCATGTACCTCGCCGTTCCCATCGGGGCGCCTTCACAGCCACGACGGTCATTGCCTCGACCGTCAGAATCAGGCACAGGTGCGCCCCATACAGAGCCACAGGTTGGCCCATCGTCCTTGACAAAGGCCGTCCCATCTCCACTGGCGCCTTGATCGTCACAGTCGTGACGTCCGCTCCTCGCGCCGCGTACAGCCGCCGCCGCCGCCATGCGCGTTGATGCAGTAAAGCCGTGACGCCTGTGCTCCACGGCCATGTTGTGGAGGATGGCCACGGCTTTGGCCGTGTTGATGAGGCGCGGCAGCGTCATGTTGCGTGCCGGAGACTTAGTGATGAACCATCGCGACCACAACACCGCGTACAGGCGCTCCGCGTCCTTTCGCACGGCCTCCTGCAGGCGGTTGTACACCTGGGGTTGTCAGAATACCATTTTCTGGCCTTAATGGGACACGGATACGCCGCGTTCCACCGTCTCCGAATAAGGATAATTCTCATCCCTCAAGATTAGGATGAGAATAAAACCTCACCAAGCCGGATTATTACGTGGAATATATTCGGATTCGAATACTAATGTCGTATCCGAGTATAGTGGCTTACATCCGATCGATGACCTGACTAAAGCAACAGGAGCCGCACTTGGGTAACAGAACAGGAGTAAACTACTACTTGAGAGCTGTACTTGTTTTCAAAGTCCCAACTGCCCCCATACAGGCGCTTCCACAAAGCATGCAATGAAGTACGATCGTCGTTCTGTGCTGGCGTTACAGAGGTTTAACACCACGTAGATGGATCTGAACGATACCACGGCTATCGCCGATTCTCTCATGTACGCTGCTGGCATCCGGCTCTGTGCGGCCTCTTTGTGTCCGGTGCTGGCGTGTGCCTGCGGTCGCTCACCTCCTCAAGGTTTCCTGCAGCCGGTGCTCTCCACTGCTCGCGGCCAGCAACAGCCGGATAGCCTGGGCGCTACTTTCGCAGTTCCACTAGAAGCCGGCGCTTGCGCCGTCGCCGACCACCAGCCACGTGACGACCGGACGCCAACCTCAGTCTCGGAGCTTTTGGACACACTTTCAAAGGCCTAAAACGCGCGTGGGATGGCGGAGGTGTGAAAGTCGCCTCTGGCTGTCGGCGGGGCCCCGTTTCGCCCAGTTTCTTCGAGACGGAGACTGCAGGGGGGCCGGCGGACTAGGGAAATCTGGCGACAGCCGTGTGCATGACCCTGCCGACACCTCAAAACACCGCCATGGCTCTGGACGGCGTGATGCTGGAGGCGCGAAATCTGACGCCGTCGTTTTCCGGCACTGCGCCGTCGTTCTCCGGCACTGCGCCCTTGCCCGAGATAAACGTTACGACGGTGGCCGGGGGGTGCGTAGGGGCGGTTATGTCATCCACAGCCGTTGGCGGCACCCCTCTCCAGCTCATGAATGGCACGGCGGCTCGGGGGCGGCTGGCGACAGAATGGCAGTGACGGGGAGCGTCGCTGCACTCGTTTCGAATGATAATGCGCCGGAGGTGGCTGAGGTCGCGGACGTGTGACAGAAGGCGCCGGCCGTCAGCGGCGCCCCGACCCGGCCCAAGTTCTACTAGGCAGCGAGGGAGGGAGCAGCGGCGGCGGTGGGTCATATGGTGGTCGCTGTTGGCGTCCCTTCGCGAAGAGGCTCTGTGACTTCGCGAATATTGGGCGTAACTCAACATCAACAAGCACAGCATATACGGTACGTACTAGTAACCGGAAGACGAGCGATTCATTGTCTTGCGAGTGTCCCATCCATGTCGCCGTTCTCGCATCAACTGCATTGCTGCTTGCTGTACCGAAATGAGCGAGCAACCCCACGAGAAGTACGAACCCGCTGGCAGATTCCTGACTAGGAGGCTTCTGTCGCGACCCGCATCCTCATCGGAACAGATGACTGACACCAAAAATCACCACTCTCCGCTGGCATTCCGTCTTCGCCGTAACCGTGACCTCGCCGAAAAGCGTCTCCAAACATGGGAGACCCCATGCCGATCGGATACACTCGAATATAATAAATCGCCACAGAATACGATATAAGTTGCCGCTTGCGCTGTCTGGAGGATTATTATACGCTCGGACAGAAAAGCATACTCAGATCCGAATATGTCGTCGAAACCCATATTCCGGATTATTAAGGATATAATGCCTGGATATAGTCCTCTGAGATATATCCGTGACAACCCCTGTTGTACACCTGTCGTCGAGGCGTGTCGGGCTTGGAGTAGGGCTGAGCAAAGATAGCGTATCGGGGGTAGCCTTGGTCGGCCGCGTAGAAAAGCAATCGACGAGAGCGGCCGTTCAGTGTGTAGTTGTAGATCCTCGGTGGCCACGTTCCATCGTTAACGTCCAGCATCAGCGGCGACGCGGCTAGCACGTTCTTGTCGTTGTAGGCGCCCGGGCACCCCACAAACAAGTGCCAGATGTACAGGTCCTCGTCACACACCGTCTCAATCACTACGGAGATCTTGCCGTTGCGGTCCTTGTACTGCCCGGCGAGGGCCTTTGGGCACTTGGCCCACGTCCAGTGGGTGCAGTCGATAGAGCCCATGCAGCCCGGCATGCCGCGGGCCGCGTTGCGCGTGAGGATGTGCTCCAGCTCCTCGGCATTGGGACGCCGCAGGTACGTCGGTTCCCACTTGTCAATAATAAAGTGCGTCAGGCGGCGGGTGTACATATCAATGGTGGAGCGGGAAAGGCGACAGTACTCGTCAGCGCGGTCAAAGGGCTCTCCATACCCAAGAACCCTCAACGCGGCAGACACCTTCTGAATGGCATGGGCCTGCGGGCGACCGGTGGCGTTGACAGTGCGCCTCCACATGGGCTCGTTGCAAATAGCTCGGAACAGACGGTTGAAAACCGGCCGTGGCAGGCGGAAACGCTCCTCAAACGCGTCCTCGCCGTAGACCGGTGGCGCCCCGTCCACACCAAAGTAATCTCGCAAAATGGCATGCGCACCTAGGTCAAAATCGCGAGGCCGGTTCGGGCGACGGCCTGGACGGGAGCCTCCAACGCGCTTGCGCAAGCGTCCGGCTCGCACCGAGAGAAGCGCACGGCGCACAGAGAGGGTGGCTCGAGCCCCAAGCACGACGGCCATCTGCAGCTCATCCTCAGCTACATCGTCGTCCATGATCCACGGGCCCGGCGCGGGCCGGAAAACTCAAAGCGGGATGATGACGGGAAAATGAGAGAGGGAAGAAGACGGTGCCCACGACGGGAGCATGTCGTCGAGCACACGACGTCGGCGTGCGTCGTGCGGTGCGCGTCGCGCTCCCGGTGCCAGCCGGCTGACGGTGCATATACCGTGCCCAGGCGTCCTGGATAGGTGGTGCCCCCTGTCACCGCCACCCCCACAATTTGGACACTGTGATGGGGGTGCGTCGAGCGCGACCCGCCCTCCACCTGGCCAATGAGGCCTGTTCAGTGGGGTACAGCGGGGGGCACCCCCTCCTGCGCGCCCTCCTGCGCGCCCTGGTGGCCAGGAAGCGAGGCTCTCGACCCGATCGGCCACCCAGAGGCGATCAGCCACTACAAGCAGAAACAGGTCCGCCAGCCGCATGACACAACGTGGCGACGCGTTGGGAGCGACCGGCCTCCACGGGGCCGTCATGCAGTGCATGCGAATCTCGTCAGTTGACAGCACGCGGCACGCTTGCAAGAGTGGTCCTGCTGGTGTTTCTCCGGCTCGTTATGCGGCCTCGAACGAGGCTGTGTCGGATGGTGGTCTGGAGTGAGAGCTCCTGTACGGCCCCTACGTCCAACATTTTGGTTGCACAGATCGATACTCGGCAGCGAAACGTACGCCACTCGCCTGCGATGTCACACGATGACTAGTTTTAGGTTGGCTGATATTTGACCGGGGTCGGTCGCGTGATGGGCACGAATCACCACCGCGTGATGGGCACGAATCACCCGGGCCGCCGACGGCCCAGCGCCAAAACCAGACGGTGCGATCAAGAGTGTCACACGTGGTGACCATCACGATCGTCTCGGAGCCCTCCTGAGCCAGTGACAGCGCTCCATTTCGCCTAAAACGGGCCGGCCCCGTTCGGACCGGTCGGTAATCGGCCTCTGACGTCCCCAAATCTGGCTTCTATGAGGAAGCCCACCCTTGATTCGCGACTGCCTCCGAACTCACCTCTGGGTTATCCGGTTGGACTTATCTCGGCGCTGTAAATCATTTCTGGCCCGTTTGCGGAAGTTCTGCATACGGGACGTTGTCGGTGGTGCTAGTTTCCGCATATTGTGCCACGTTAGACACGTGGGGACACGTGGTCCATATTTTTACGATAATCGCCATTGTTGGGATTGCTCTAACAATCATCAGCTCCTGGCACATGCATGGTTCTCACTCGAGAGCGGCGAACGGCAGCACCGAACAGAATCGCATTCTGTTCGGGCTCTGTTGCCCGAACAGGCCGCCCAACAGAAGGGCGTTTGTTCGCCTGTTGCCCAACAGCCGTGCTGTTCGGCGCTTTGTTGGGCCGCCGCCAGTTGCGACGAAGGGGCGGCGGCACCGGGGCAACGCGCCGGGAGCCGACACCGTGGCGATGCGCGGAGAGCCGACACCGGAGCAGCGCTGACGTGTCGGGAGGGGAGGGCCGGAGCGGGCGCAAAGCGGCGGTGCGTCGGAAGGGGCGCGAGGCGGGGGACGCTGGCGGAAGGCTCGCCGGGGTGCGGCGGGCGCAGGGACTGGGGAGAATGCGCATGGAGGGGCAGTGAGCCCCGGCAGGGAAGAGTTGCATAGGACTGGCGACCGGTGGGAACAAGACGGGGGCCACGGTGGGCCGGGAGAGGGCGGACGAGTAAACCAAGGACATTACCCTCATAGCTGACCACTGTGAGTGACTGCAGGGGGAGACGACGTCTTCCTCGCGCAGGTGTTCTTCTACATACACGTCGCCCCTCCTCGAAGTATGCTAGCTAGACACTACACCAACACACCTTACATTGCAAACTTACACATGGCCGAAATCGTAAGCCGTCGGACACGACCGGCGTCAGGGAGCATGCGTGGCCGCAGGATGACCGGCACTGCGATCGCCCGGGTGCACCCCCCCGTGTTGCATACGTCCACGGCCCACCCGGGGCCCCTGAGGCATATAAATCTGCCCTCCATGCGCCCGCAATCGCTCAAAGCGCAGAAGGGCCGGGGAAACTTGAGCTCCAGCGTCGGCCCCGTCTCTCCGTCCATGACCGCCCACTCCTCATGGGCTGCATTAAACCTTGTGGCGTTGAGCCACTGGTAGGATATGTTGGTGCTGACGGTGGCGCTGCTCCGCAGTTGGCCGCCCCCGCCGCCGTTGGTGGCCGTCACGGTGAGGGTGACAGGTTTTCCTAACTCCGTTGGCGGCCACAGGATCCCCTTCAAGATTGGGGGCTTCATGTCTTGCGCCACTAGCGGGGGTGTGGCGGTAGAAACGGAGAGGATGGTGCCCCCCGTCTCCAAGGTGTTTGTGGAAAGAATTCGGGTGGGGGCCGCGGGGCACTCCTTGCGGCTCGCCTCCACGTAAACGACGGCCCCGTCGTCTGCGGTCGTCACCGCCACCTGGGTCGTGATGGTTGAGGAGCCCAGCACCGGCGCCGACCGGCGGGTGGTGTTGTCCGCCCGCCGCACTACCGTCACCAGCCGAAGGTCTTTTAGGGAGAGCGAATAAGCGCACGCCCGCCAACTGAGTGCCACCGCCTTCACGCTGGTGGATAGACGCACCCGGTCGCCGGGCGCCAACGCCAGCCGCCGCGGGGGGAAGGGGTTCACCAGCGTGACCACCGGCGCGGCCACCAGACCATCCGGGTGCTCGATCAGGGGGGAGCGGGAGCAGGCAGGCACCCCCTTGGCAGCAGGCACAACACACGCTTCTGCATACCAGGAGCGGGGTGCACACCGCGGCACCATCTGCGTCTCGGTACTTTTCGCAGCAGGCGAGGCCCCCCGCGCAATCATCTCCATAGACTCCGCCTCGAGCGTAGCCGGCCCCGTGGCGTTGATGGGCGTCGACCAGACCTGCAAGCGAAAGGCGTCGACGATAGGGGGGGCTCCGGGAGAGGCTTCACGGGAGCACCCAGTGTATCGGACGATAAAGCGCCACCCGCGACAATGGTATGGCCACACGGGATACTGGCGCGACACCTCGATGCCGATGGCCCCGCACCCGGGGGCCATAGTCGGGATGGGCAGGCCAGGCGGGGGAGGGGGGGGAGGGACCGCCGGCGACGTCGACGCCGGTTGCGCCAGCAGTGGCGGGGGCGGCGGCGTCAGCGACGGCGGCGCCCCCCCACCCCCACGCCCACCATCACGAGCCCCGCCGGCAATGGCCATCCGCACTCCCCCCGCCTCCCCTACCGCTGCCGCCGGTGCGGACCCCCACACGCTCCCGTCCGCCGCTACAGTGACGCCGACGGCGGCCGCACACACGGCCGCGACGGCAGCGCCGACGGCGGCGGCGGCGGCGGCGGGGGACCACCGGAGGCGCCACCGCACGGCGGCGGGGGCCATGGCGGTCGAGCGGCGGCGTCGGGGGAGCCGCGGGAGGGGGGGGGTGGCGGAAAGAGCGACGCGGGCGGTCGCGTGGCGGCGGAACAGGGCTCGCTGGGGATGCCGATCACACGCGACGGGGGAGGCCGCGGTAGAACGATTCGGCGGGGGGCGCGGAGTGGGTGCAGGCCCTGGGCAGCTGATTGGCGGCCAGGACAGGGAGGAGGGCTGTGGGGATCCAGTGGCTGTGGGCGCGCGGGAGGTGTGCTCGTGGTCGCGGTGGTCACGTCGGTCGAGCTCCCCGACAACGGCTCATCTGGCAGTTGTGTCAAATAGGAGTAGCACCCCCTTTCATATATTCTGCACACAAGTGCACAACGACGGAGACTTTTAAGGTGGAAGTTCTGGTCTGAATTTCTCCGATCGCTGGAACATCATAAACCGATTGATCATTCCCAACGTGAGCAGCTCCAAGTGCTGAGCGCCCCCCCCATGACTGTGCCCCGCGCGCGACACCTGCTTGTGAGGACAGGTCGCTATGATGCTCTGGAAAAAGCAGGAATCACGGTCCGAGGCATGCTCTGCTGAATACTGTCGGAGTTCCTAGAGGCTTTGGCCTGCGGTTCAATCGCCGGGGTGGGCCACGGTTACAGCGATCGGCCAAGCAGTCGCGTCTGTCGTCCCGAGCCGTAGGCAGTCGCACCCGCCAGTGTGAGCCGCCCTTTCCCTTCGACGCGCGGCTGAATCGTCTCCTTTCGAGCGTACCGACAGATGAGCTGATGATGGCAGAAGGCAGAGTGACCACAATACCGCGGCAGGGCGAGTTATCTCTGCTGGGTTTGCTCCCAGGCACCCGTCGTATTCAAACCGCCGGCAGTCCAACCGCAGTGCGAGCGTTGGGCCTCCCGTTTGTGAGTGGATTGTCTGCCAGGGCCCGGTCCAAGTACGAGCGTCAAGGGGTTCTGAACATGACGCCAGTGTAGTCTGCGTTCTTCCAATCGTCTGTCGATAATGCAGGAGAGAAACGTGCCAAGGGCGGATTGACAAAACTGCTGGCATCCTACTACGTCCTCGCGGCAGCTCGGGCGGCACCCGCGTTCCTGCAGCTCCAATTGCATGGGCCGCCTGCGGCGCGGCAGGGCCCTCCCCACCCCACCACATCCCTCCCTTGTTCTCACCCATGGCTAGCCAGGCGCAGGTCAGCGGGTCGGGGCCCCACAACAGCGGACCGAGTTAGACGACGACGGGCCCAAAGTAGCCCAGCGACCGTGCGACAGCCCCCGCCCCCTTGGTGGGGAGGCTCGACCACCCCCCGCGTGGGACAGGTTCGGCCAGCCCCGCTACCTCTGGTGAGTTGGGCATTGGCGCCCGCTGCAGTGCGTAGGGGCTGATCGCGGCCGCGCCCGTCGCGGGCACGGTACGAGGGATGGCGCGGCGGGCGATGGCCGAGGCGGCCTTCTCTTCCCGCGACCACGCGCGGATGTAGTTGATCTTAAACGTGGCCGACCGCCACGTCGGGTCGGGCAGGCCAAACCAGTTGGGCATCGTCTCCGAGTCAAACTTGAAGGCCAGCGCCCTATGGGTTCCAGAGGAGTGGGGGGGAAGGCAGTTGAGGAGGACAATGGGGCGGGGAGGTTGCGCCAGAGGGCAGAAAGGTTAGACCGGTGTCTCAACCGAAAGCAGGACCGGTAGGGGTGGACGCAAGTGGGTGCCCGCAGAGAGGCCGAGTACCGCGGGAGTAGCCCTCCACTGGATGCCTATGGAAAAGGACCACCACCCCTTGCGCAAAAGCAGGACAAGACACGTACTGTTGGTGGTACACATTGTCCGTGCTGCGCACCGGCCGGCCGTTAAAGTACCAAACAATCGAAGACTCGTCCCTGTGCACCCCGGACAACCGCATCAACACAGGGCACAGGCGCAGCGAGCAGGGCAGATACAGACCCAAGAAAAAAACGTGTTAGTCGTCCGCCACGGATGGAAGCGGTGGGTGAACCGCATGTCATGCAGGAGCGGAGCGCGGGGACTCGTGCTTGCGACATCCGGCCGGTCGTCGCAGTTCCTTGATGGAGCATGCTCGA
>ENA-ORXC01001674-ORXC01001674.1-marine-metagenome-genome-assembly--contig:-NODE-1674-length-12842-cov-5.154485_pt1 | contig 12842 bp, 15 predicted proteins | sample MGYA00237865_ERZ511478 | MGnify/ENA metagenome assembly ERZ511478 | reverse complement strand
CGCCAACGGCCGACTGGGGCTCGCCAAGGGGCGGCGGCTGGGACCGGCCGTGGGCCCTGCCGCGCCACCCCCCGGGCCCTCCTCCCTGACAGGGCGGCTCACGGCATGTCAGGTGCGGGTGCGTGAGCGGCGATGGCGCCTCGGCTGGGCCGAATATGGAGCAGCTGGCCAGTCGGATAGGAAGCCCCGAATACTGGGGCCAGCCGCAGCCGCAGGCGTGTCGTTGCCGCTCCCAGACGCGCCGGCGGCCACAATCCGAGCGCCTGCCGCTGCGGTTGCCGGCGTACTCAACGCTGCAAGGCGCGCCGCACGTGCCGGGCGCCGTGCCGTCCGCCGCATCGCAAGCCGCGCAGCGCGCCGAGCGGTGCTGCGGGCCACGCTGAGATGTGTGCGGAGCGCCGCGCTCGGGACGTCCTCTGCCTGGTCAGCAATGGATGTCCACCAACCGTCAGTCGACAGCCACTGCCCGACGCCAGACGCCTCCCGGCGTGGCGGAGGCTCAGAAGTCAAACCAGACGGCTCGGCCCCCATTGCTGTCGTCGAGGCCGCCTTATCCGCCGCCACATCCGCGGTTGCGCGTGCTATTGAGCGGCTCTAAATAGACCGTGGCACCGGTGATTCCGCAGCCGTAGCCGGTGCCGTTGCTGCCGCCGCTGGCCCACCCACGGTCGAGGCCTCTGCTGGCGCCCTCCCCCCGCCCCCCGCATCGGACCGGGAGTATCTGGCCGCTGTGCGGAACTTGGTGCTGGCCTCGAACGCACCAAAAACCAGGTCCAGAAGCCGCCGCTCAGATCTTCTTTTCAGACAGGCAATGATGCCCAGGTGCAGAGATTGATGGATGGATGTACAATTGGGTGGAACGAAGAAGAACTTGACCCTGTCGGTCTCCAGTTCCTCGTGAGCCCCGCAATTGCCCGACACGAGGGCTACCGGATGCGATGTGCGGGTCCGTACAGTCGGCAGGAAGACAGCCTAAAACCAGGACTTGAATATGACGCCGTCCATCCACGCGTTCTTTTGGGAGAAGTAAGGTAGTTGGCACAGCCGACGGGGTGGTTTGAAGCACGATGGCTGTATGGATTTGCCAATGATGGCGATAGGAATCTTGAGGATGCCGGTGGCGCTGCAAGCCAAAACGAATGTTACACCATATTTGGCCGTGATTGCCTTAGTGCCCCGTGCCTGCCATCGCTGGCCCGCCTTGACGTACGCTCGGTTTGGGATTCACATGAAGAACAGACCCGCCTCTTCCATATGGTAGATTCGGTCCGCCGGGTACGACTCGAGTTCCTTCCGGATCTCAGCGATGTGCGCTGCAGCCCCCTCGACGTCGGCGGAACCCCCTTTGCCTCACAGTGCCACGTTGTGAAAATTGTGGCGGGCCGCCCAGTTCTGAACAAAATGGGGGGACCACTTGAAGCCCGTCACGCCCAGCCCCATCGCAATCCTCCGCGACCGAGCCTCCAAAAGACCACCCGACACAAGCAAGTGCCGCCCGCCCACGATTTGAAATGCCTGATACCAGTCCCACAAGCCTTGTGAGACTGCCTCGACGTAGGAGCGACGCTGGCAGGTCCCCGACAGGTTTTCGGACGCTGCTGCCAGCCGCTTGAGATCCTCTTTGTTTTTGTAAATGGCTCGGGCCTCTGACACGCTGCTGTTGAGCCGAAACATAGCCAGAGTTTGGGGCCATGTTCGGCCAGCGTCCCTGATGTCAATATGTGCGAGCTTTTCACCTAGAGAAATAGGAGGTCGTGGCTTACGCCCCTCACCTGACCGTGGGCGCCCAAAGCCCTGCCCAGCTACACCCGAGCCACGCCCAGCACCTCCCCGTCCACCACCAGCGCCGGCCCGCCCGCGCACCGCACCGCCGCCCCGACCGTGCCCAGCCGGTCCTCCACCTCGTGCGACATCGGCGCTTGCCGCTGCCGCCCACGGCGCGTCTGAGACGCTCATAGGGTCATCAGTGAGCGCCGAAGCCGTCGCCGCGGTCGCTTCCAGAGCGGCAACGCGGATGACCTGTGAGGTCGCGGGCGACGGGCTTGGGCAGACCTCCTCTGTTGCAGCCACAGCAGCCGCAGCGGCAGCGTTGCTCAGAGGACGCCATGTTGGACGGTCCTGCACGATGGAAAGAAACTGTTGGCATAACTACAGTGGAAGCGCATAGATTCCCACACGCCACCAAAAAAAGCAGCTCGAGGAGACGCGCAAGCACATCTAGATCACCCATCGAGAAAAAGTAGGTAGCAAAAAAGCAACGGAAAAAAGAATAACGTAATCACGTCTAGCGCTTAGCGGCTAGGATTCTCCTGCTACCGGCCGACACACCAGATCACTATCAAACAAAAAAATAATCGAAGGCGGACCGCATGCCCTGCACACTGCCAGAGAGCTTAATGTGGGAGGCCTCGGCGTCAGAGCAACGGCACGCAATGCCGACCCACCTGCGGTCGCGGGAGGGGGATGTCGCTGCGGTGCACCAGTGGTGGTGGTACCGATAACTGTAGGAATGAAGGTGGTGGAGCCGAAGACGATGGAGCGGACGACGGTGCGGCCGATGGTGGGACCGACGACGGTGGGGCAGACGACGTTGGGTCCACGTCAGCGGGTGTGCGCAATGAGCGATGCACCCGTCAGGTAATTCAATTCCTCGATCGGACTGTACGCCAGATCTCGATCGCGAGATCCCTCCACCGAGCCCGTGGGATTTTCCGATCGCGATCCTCCCAGTTACATAGCACGTGACATATATCTGGAGCGCGTATAACCGGATAGAGACTGTACTTTCCGATCTCGCTCGAATGCCAGCCAGCGACCCAGCGTTGTATAGTTCGACCCGAACTTTGCCGAAGGCCGCCGTCGTGCCGAACATGCGCCGCACCCCACCCCCTCCACCATCCTCCGCCGGTCACGACCGCCGGCGCCGCGTTCTCCATGCCGATCGTGGGCATACATTGTCCTTTGGCCTGCACAGAGTGTCTCACAGAGGTACGTAGCCGTGTCGTACAGTCTGAGTGGTTCGGTTTTGTTTCCAGGGGGAGCGGGGCGGCGGTGGGGGGAGGGGACGGGGCGGCCAGCGGGGGAAGGGGGGGGCACGTCGGTGCTCAGCGCATGGCCGGAGGCGCGATCGCTCATGTTGTGCTGTTTGTCTCTTGGTAGTTTCATCGTATAATGTTGTCCCTCTCCCGTGCGTACGCCCTACTGGTGGGGATCAAGGTCATGTCTCAGCCGATGGTGTGTGCTTGACTCGTCCATGTGACCCCCCCTGCCTTCTTCGTGTCCGCTGTGCTTGTTTGCGTGTTTGGGTCTTGTCCGGCATCCCTTTTGTCGCTGAGTATGGCTTCTGGCGGGCCGTGTGGACGGCGGCGGTGGGAAGGGAGAGCGTGAGGCGTCATAATTTGTTTTACATCGGATCGCGCTATTAAAAATACACAGGCAGACGCGCCGTTTTTTTCTTACCTCTTCGGCCACTCCCCCTCTAAGTGGGCGGCAGTCTTGCCCCGTCCTTTGTCGGAGCTAGAGCAAAGAGCCCATCTGTTGCGCGACTTGGGGGGGTGAACAGGGGCGTGGCGAAGACGAAGACAACGACACGCGAGCAGCAACAGACAGCCAATCAGCAATCGAATTTGATGTGCGAGGATCTGGCGTTGCAGCCAATCAACAGGTGCGGAACTGTGAACAGGTCTCCTTCGGACAGACGGCGTGTCCAGTGGCCCGACAAAGGTCGTTCGGGCCCCCCCTGCAGACCCGTCGTTTCCCTCTGTTTCCGGTCGTTTCTCGTGGTTTCTGGTCGTTTCTCAGGCGTTCCGCCTCAGATCTGCGTCGATCATCGGCTCTGGGCCGCCGCACGCTTGCAAGGGAGGCCCGAAGGAGGCAGAAACGTCTCAGAGACAGGCACCATGACAAGGGAGGGATGATCCTTCAACGACCTTCAACTCTTTTCAAGCTAGGCTCGGACCAAATCGTCCGCAGCAGGGCGGCCGTGGCACCATCGACTTGATCATTTCTCTGACAGTGTGATTCTCAGTCAGATGGTTCCAAGCACTTTGCCTCAGATGTAGTTTGATTTTGTCCTTAAAAGCCGTTAGTCCGTACTTTGCACTCTTGTTCTCGCTCCCCTTGTGTTTGTGTCCCTGTTCGGATCGGCAAAAATTAGGGTGTCTGCAATACAACAAAGCAAGAACACAACAAAGACACACACGGCTAGCTAAGAGCACCACAAAGCGGACATGCGGGTGTTCATGTGATTTCCGCAACGCATGGGGGTACACATAAATCCCATTGGATATTTTCTCACTGTCAAACGGGAGCTCTGCAGCACAGTGGTCCAATGATCATCGGCTTAGAATTTCTGAGTCAAGAATAATGTCTCGTTCGCGTGGATAGCTTTTTTCTCTCGAACGGCTCTGAAACTCCACCAAAAGTTTTCAATATCCAGACTGTGCACCACTGTAGACGCCTTCAGAGGCAGAGCCACTGGGACAGAAGCCAAGGATGCCATTTTAACAGAAAGGCACGGCCCGATGAGTCTTTCCCGTTGCCCGTGACACAGTACATGAAACTAAGAAGTAAATTTACGTTCGCACCAAGGCTGCCACCGGGTCAATGGCCTCTTCCTCACCCACCAACTCATCATTGGCATACTCATCGGCCGAGGAGAAATCCAGCACCTCTCGTGCATTGAAGGCATCCACACACCGCATGGCCCCCCCGCATGTCTTATTACCCACAGGCACATCTCTTTCTCTGCGCGGGAAGTTCGTGCCACAGTGCTCCGCTGGGCGTCCTTACTACCCCGAAAGCGCCCATCGCCTGGCCGCGAGGCCAGGCGCGCCCCCTTTGTGTTTGAGGCCCAACGCCGCTGGCCATCATCCAACTTGAGTGAGGCCACCGGCTGGCCCTGTAGTGCTGCTTGCTCCACGAGTCGCTTGCACGCTCCGAGAAAGGAGTGAGCCGTGCATCGTGACTGGGCCCTGTTGAAGAGTCCGTACCAGGCCGCGAGCGCCTGCTCGCCGTTGGCGCCGACGGAGCCAAACCGCTACAAAAATGAAGACGCGTGGTTGGCGAGGGCATGCAATTTGGAGGTTACGCTCAACAATGGGAAGGCCACCGGAAGTGGACGTACCAAACCCCGTGAGAGTCGCGTGAAGGACTCAACTTCCGCCAACGGAACATCCGCGGCAGTGTTGAGCGTCCCAAAGATTGCCGCACAGTCGGCCCACCCGCGTCTCAGGGCGGCCAGCATATCTCCGGACATGTAGGGCGCCAGGGTCCCGCATATCAGCGGATACTTGGCCAAGAGTCTGTGGCCCTCCCGCCCCTCGAGAGCGCCACCATGGCGGGGCACGGGGCTGACACCAATGTCCTGCATTAGGGACCTTCCAAGGGAGGTGGTGAGCACAAACGTCCTTGCCCCGCTCTTTTCGTACCCATACGTGAGTCTTGTTAACGCCGTTCTTGAACGCGACGGAAATGTCCGGGGGTCTTGAAGTAGCGAGGTGGTGGTTGATGAGAGTATACAGCCTTGACAGCTCAGAACCGGACAGCGAGTCATATCTGGCCAGCACGGCTGCAAGGTACCGCTCAGACGACTGCCATGAAGAATCCTGCAGGACATTTACCGGGGCCCTCCCTGCGACTGCCACGGAGGCACTCGTGACCGGCGGAGCATGCGTCTGTCCAGAAGGGATGCATGGACCTCACCTTCGCTGTAGACCCGTAGCCGGTGCTTGGCTAACCTCTACTGCTGTAGACGTCGTTACAGCCGAGGACCAACCAGTGGGGTCTGTGACAGCGACCAGTACTGGTGTATTAGCAAGAGTCTTGAGCTGTACAGACAAATGTTGGACCCCAACAGCCGCCAACAACGGTTCTTGTCGTATAAACGGGGCCTCTGGGACATCTTCGGTACTTTCATCCGCGGCCAATTTCCTTGCGGCTGCTGACACGGCGCATGGTTCAATGGCTGAGCGCGGTGGGGTGGGGGGTAGAGACGCAAGCATTTAACGCTGAGGAGCTCGCTTAGCACTCATCTTGCAGCCCGCACACACCTTAGTGCGGTCCGCTGGTGAGGAAGCGCATTCTTGTTCCGCTTAGGTGGTTGACCAGAGGTGGGACAAAATGCCTGCACCTGGCGTGTACTCGGCAGGGGATGTGGCTGTTGAAGCGCTCCTTTGGCTTGCACACGCGTCCCACTGTTTGGATACCCTTGCACGGCGCCGAAGGCGAGAGTTTTCGCAGGAGTTGCCAGCTACAACACCCACCCCATATGGCAGCACGCGTGTGCGTCTGGCTTTGCGGCTCCCTTCCAGCACCGCCGCTTGGGCGTGAGCGGCCAACTCCGCAGGTACATGGGCGACGGCTCATAACTACTCGTCTGCGGCCGCGCCGGGGCATAGGAAGGCGCGCACACATATACCGCAAACAAATGGAATTGGCAAATCTGTGAGAAGGTGCATGATGCCTATTACTCTTTCTGCTAGGTCCCTCAACACACTACAAACAAATGATGCAACAAAGTGAAACTGCGGGCGGAAAGGATGGAGAAAAGTGGCGTATGTGTCAGGACCAATGCCATGGTATGGTACGGAAAAGCGAGAGGGCACCCACATACGGTCCCATGCTCGAATTGACCCCCATTCCACGCCCATTACAGTAGTGTGGTCAAACGGGAATGAGGCAGCGTGCCTCACACTGCTCCATCGATGTCCGCACGGCCAACAGGGACGTACTTCGAACACTCCACCTCTTCGTTCTGGTCCATGACCGATGAGGTCCAGATTGTGCCAGTCCATCAGTCCAGCAGGAGGGCACAACCTCCTCAAGAGACGCGAAGTCACTAAGGGAAGCATGGGAGGTGTCGGGGAGGGTGGTCGATGTTGGAGGTGGATGGGACTGCGGTGGTGCGTTCGACGAGAACAGTGACGATAGCGGTGGGCCAGGTGGTCAAATTACTCTTCGCTCTGTAAAAATGTTACGAGCGTGGCGTTGAGGTGCCAAAAGTATTTCAACCCATATGTCCGCCCGTATCCAGGCGTGAACAGCTGAAAATAGCAGTCCAGGAGGCTGCCGCGCCAATTGCTACAGTGCATACCGTGGGTGAGAGTCGACGACACGACAATTGCACCTCCATCCGCCCATCAATAGCAGTTGCCGTCCATCACGAAAACCACAGCCTCGCCAATTCTTGAGAGGCAATGTGCGGCCTCAGATGGGATGCCGCCGTCAGCCAGCCGGAGCACATCGAGAGATGCCGTGTAGGGCCCTCCTGTCTCAGATGCGAGCAGCGCCCCCTTTCTCACACAGCTCTGATCCACATGTTTTGATTTGGTGGCATCCCACTGCCCCCAGCCGCTACACCGAACATCTCCCTCCACCCCTGTCCATCCCAGTCCACTCCCCTCTGCCACACCCGCTCTACACACCGCTCCTGCCGGACCCCCACACCTTCGGCCCCCCCTCCGTCATCATGATGCCAGTAGCGGCGGACTATGATCGCAATTTCCAGCCCCCGGCGGTCTGTGGTCCCGGGCCGGTAGCGCTCCCGAGCGCCCCGTTCCCCGTGCGCCGCCTGCCTTTATACCCTTCTCAATCGTTCCAAATTCCCCTTGGCCAACGGCGATACCCTCTCCCCCTTCGTTTACCACTTTTCCCCGGATGCTGTCATCCAACCCCCCCTTCCCCACAGCCGCCAGCTGCCGCAGAGCCCCCATATACATCGGGTGGGGCCATGGGGTTGCGTCCGCGATTCTTTCTATTTTCGCCTGTGCTGGGCTGCGGCCACCCCTCGGCTTTTGATCTCCCCACGCGTCAGCAGGCCCCCAGCTGCTTTCCCGCCCTGTGCTTCCGGCACGACGCCAGGCCGCGTCTCCTTGTCTCGGAGACTATTGCTGCATCTCCCACCCCCTGTGTTCGGGGACCTGAGAGGGGTGCCGCTGGCATTGCTGTACCCCAATGAGATCTGTAGCAGCGTATCTGCCTCAGGCTGGGCGACCGGTAGTGGTTGGACCGGTGCGTGGGGCGGGCGGGGACGGCAATCGACGTAGACGGGGAGTTTGCGACGCTTGCTCCGAGTGCGGTGCCTCGAGTAAGACTGCTGTAGTTTGGCTGCGTCTGCGCGTGCGTAGGGTCCAGACACAGGTGTCTGTTCGAACGCTTGGCCCTCTTCAGCCGGTTCATAGCTTGCAGGCTTCGATGGGTGGCCGTGGCAGTTTTTTCCAATCAAGTGAATTGGGCCGACCTGTCGCGTATGAGGGATATGCGTGATGGTCCAGGAGGCCTACAAGATACCTTAGAAGCGTCCAACCGTTGTGCGCCGCTGGCACGTACGATTAACGAGTCGTGCCTCGAATTGACAGCACCCTGCGTCCTGACGGCGTCCCACGCCGGTTTTGTAATGTTCATCTAGGCTCTATAGACGAAGTAGCATGCCCTGATGCTCCAGCATGCAACTATGGTCCAGCAAACACACACGACGGAGTGGAGATGTGACGACAATTCTCGCCAATATGACATTGAGGGGTTAGACAGAATGTGAAGGAGGCGCCTGTGGGGTTAGCGCCCCATTTTGCCTTTCGCAGCACCCTTCAAAGTACGATAAATCAGTCTCTCCGAGAAAATGCTGTTTTGCTAAGGATGTGATCAGAGTTTCCTTGCGTCTGCGCATGCAAGACAAGTGCAGTAGGGCTGTGTGCGGCAACGACGTCACTAATTACATCCAAAAAGCTGAAGAAATCATGGATGGCAGTGGAATAGACGCTCGGTGTGTTTCAATTTAAAAAACATGCCGACGGGAACGACCAGAGGCAGGCAGAGATGCGTTGGCCTGGAACCCACTAGATTGGACAGTGTCAGGGTGAACATTCCATGGACTGGATTGGGCAGTGTCGCTTGCTTGCGATCTTCCGTCCTTCGCTGGCTCTGCTTCATCCGTCCACGGGTGCATTCAGCCGCAGCACCTCCCCACTGCGACCTCGCCTCAACGTCGCCCCAGGAGCTTAATTGTAACTAAGTAATATCTATTCCTATGGCACGACCAAATCACGCCCCTAAGTTTTGGGGCGTCAGGGGCGTGACACGCGCAAAACACAGGACATTGCGCGCCCCAGGCGCGCAATTTAGCTCTCCCAGGGTGTGCTGCACAACCCTAGAGAGTAGGGTGCTCTACACGTGAATGAGATCGACCGCTCCTGGTTTGAATGCGCAGATTGTGAGACGCGATCAAGATTTGACCGCTGCTGTTGTCAAATCACTATCGTACGGCAACTGTACCACCCTACTGTGGTGTACTGGCCAGTACTGCCCGTCGTAATTTTGGGCTGGGGTGAAATGGTCATAGTACACATATGGGCATGTGTACTAGCCTCGATCCTCCACAGTATTCTTCCAATTGGGGACATGCATGAATAATCGCGTTCTGAGAACTGCATGCTTTGTAATACTGGCCAATGATGCATCCGGGAGGAGGGGTGGCTATCATAGGCACCCCCCTCACGGCCTGTGTTGGGGCCCTGTCGGGGCGGACTGCCAACGCATAGGCCCTGAAGCGTGGCCGACCACTCCACTGCAGCGTACTCCACACTGAAGAACGTGAGCGACGCACCTAGTCCGCGCAACATATGCCCACCCTAAGCACATACGGGACGATCTGAGAAGCACTTTCGTGTGGCACAGTGGATAGACCACGCCACCATCTCCCGGTGCGGTACGTTGCTGCACGACATGGCGTTTCAAAGAAAGTTCAGGCGCCTTCCGAGGCGGGTTCCTGGGCACGCATTTGTCGCTCCTTGGGATGATGTGCACCCGCCACCCCCACCCTCCCTCCTGCTCTCCTCTGGCGCTCGATGCCCGCGCCCACACCCTCCCGGAGCCCCACGCGACCAAGGTGTCTCCACCGCCACGAAAAAGGAAGCAAGTAGATGCGGACAAACGGAAGCAAAAAGATACAGACAAACAAAAGCAAGTAGATGCAACCAAACGGAAGCAACTAGATGCAGAAAAAAGAGTCGAGTAGCGTCAAAAATATATTCAAGCCATACTAGGAAGACGCTCTGCCGGCGTCACCGACCTAGGAAGCCGGAAGCCATGATCCCGCCAGCCATGCGGCACCAATGTGATCGGCGGCGCGTCCAAGGAGTTCTCTTGGGGCGCCGGATCTGAAGGTCTTCTTCCGCTTCCCTGGAGGAAAAGAGATAGCGGGGCACGCGGGACGGGGCACGCCCCGTGCTGGCACCGGAACGCCAAGGCATGTACCACGCGTCACCCGCGTCGCTTGCAACCCCGCCCATCCCAGCTGATGCTGGGCCCAACGACACCGACGAGGCCGCCGACCCCATCGGCGGCGCCCCCCCAATATCCGCCGCCGCCTTCCCCCCCACCTCCGTCCCCTCCACCGTCGCCCCTGCCCGCATTCCCACCGCCATCGCCAGAATCATCCCCACCGCTATCCCCCCCACCACCCCGCCCCCGCACAAGCACCGTCGTCCATCCCCTCGCTCCCTTCGGGGTCGTCGTCCTGACTTTAAAAGACCAATACGACGTTTACTGACTGCTGGACTGGCACCCACTTCTCCACCAAGAAGCGAAACGACTGCAGCTCCTCGGGGGTGACGTCGATGTCGAAGAACGTTTGATCGTCCACGATCACGTCCAGGGAGAACTTGGGCGACGTTACGCCAGGGCGATTAGTCACCATCGCGCGGTTGTCCTTTTCTTGGTTGGTTTTCAGAATCCGTTCCCATGAGTCATCACACTCGTCCACATTGAAGTGCAAGAAGGTCAGCTCCTTTTCCCACACCACCCTGGCCAACTGGATGACGCCTCCATGCAAAACTTTGTGACTGTGCTTGACGTACAGGACTTAGACACTGTCGTTCGCATCGTTTCGGGCACACTTTACTCTCGTGCGCTCTTTGGTCCTCGTGAGCGCCTTGCGCTTCATGCGTACAATGGCCGTGACCTCGTTGGCCACGTCCTGAATGTATGCCGCCTCAAGTAGGATGCGACACTGCGAAAGATGAATGTGTGAGCATAAAAAAACAGAATGGGCAAACAGGCACCAGCCCCAACCAAGAACCTAGTAATTAAATGCAAGCAGGACAATAAGTGAACCATAGCACATGGGGGTAAAAGGTCATGGAAATCATCAGTACAGAGCCAACCAGGAGCACGACGACTGGGCGGAAATCTACAGCGACAGCCAAGGACACGGATTGGACACAATGCTCAGTGGCACACCCACACCGTACATGACGCCCTCTTACACCACTAGTACATTTCTGAGTACAAAAGCAAGTGTGGAAAGCACAATGACAACAGGTGACTGACCTTGCTCCCATTCGGGGAAGGTTTAGAGCTCAGCGTCCCGGCTGTAGTGGGCCACAGCCGCCAAGTACGCCGTTAGCCCCTCGCGCCGCCCCGTATCCTCCAGAAGGTATCGCTGGCCCTTTAAGAAGCGGTTCTATGCCGCCTCAGACCCATTACAGCCAGTAGAATCACTCCAGGCTCGCAAAAGTGCCTCCTTAAAGTTGCAGTGAACATTGATGCGGGTGTTTCCCAACCAAGGTCTCAGCTTTTTGGGCGATGGCTTGCCGAAGCTTTTCGCCGACACCATGAAGTGCTCCTTCAGGAATTCTTGGACGCCCGTCATTCTGAACCGTCCGACCTCCATCACCACCGACTCAGAGAGCTCATTGTATCCGCTGAGAGAGGAGAACACGACGTCGGCGCTGCCCGGCGCCAAAAAGAGGGTGTGGAGCTTGAAGATCAGGCAGCTGCGCAACGATTGGATGCGTGGCTTTCGGAAGCCACACCCAGTGTCGTCAGAAGAGGCGGCGTCCATGCCCACGCCCTTGGAAGCTGCGGCCCGCCGACGACTCGAAAGGAGCACATCTGGCCGCCGCAAGACTTGGCGTCAGGCGGCAGGCGGTTTCGGCACGGCGTTGATCTCATTGTCCGCGTTCACATGCCGGACGGCCGGCATCCTAGGGGCGTCCACGCGCACGTGTCTTTTCCCGAAGGTGTGCATCACGCCAACGTGGACGTGACCAACGCCGTCGACAGAAATGTCGGGCCCGTTGCCCGTCCCAGGCTTGACTGCCCTTTCCTTGGCTTTTGCGCTTGATGCACCAAAAGAGTTCGCCATTTCTTTTGTGGCCAGCGCGGTGACAAATGAATGGTGTGCCAAATGTTTCGAGCTCAGCAGCGCGTTCGCAGAGGCGGGATCCCACGCCGGGCGGGCGACGGAGACAGAAACCCCTGTTGACTCTCCAAAATAGCTTTTCAGACGCGGTGGCAGCCGCGGTAGCCGCCATTTCTGTCAGTATATACCTCGGTGAACACTAAGGCAAATAAAACAAACGGGCAGGGGCGCAACGTGCAACTTCTTCATGCCACCGGAAAACCGATCGGCCGCCTTTCTCGCAGTCGACGTGCTGCCACTGGGTGCGCCGCTTCTCCTCTCCAACACAGAAAAACGTCCGCTACTGCCTACTGCTGCCCCAGTAGTTGCTGCAGCAGTTTTCCCAGGCACAAGTCCGCCGCGAGAGCCTGCTTGCGCCGATCTACTATCACGAACTGCCACCGAGGCCGGAGCAGACGTCTCAGGGCCACGTCCAACAGAGACCCGCGCCGGTGGTACACCAACGGCGGAGACGGCGGTCGCAACAGCCACAATGTTCGTGGCGTCGGGGGCCACAGGTGCAGCCGCAGACGTCGCCGGCTTGGGGGTGCTCGTGAGGATTGACGGTGTGGTCGAGCGAACACGAGCGGCTGGGCTACCTGCTACGGGAGTTTCCACCGCGGGTGTTGCCCAGGCCGCCGCCGCCGCCCCGTTAGCCGCGGCC
>ENA-ORXC01001672-ORXC01001672.1-marine-metagenome-genome-assembly--contig:-NODE-1672-length-12849-cov-15.192687_pt1 | contig 12849 bp, 10 predicted proteins | sample MGYA00237865_ERZ511478 | MGnify/ENA metagenome assembly ERZ511478 | reverse complement strand
GTAGGATTGACGGGGGGCACGTCGCGGCAGTGCGACGCGTTGAAGTGCCGCGACTCGCCAACAGAAGAGCGCAGCATCGTCGCAAACATGACGTCTGGAACGGGAGGCTAGACGGGAGAGTCGTTCGCGGATGGGCTGGACGGGAGCGGTTTCCGTTCACCCCCCCGTTCGAGAACGAGAGTCCGAACGGAAGGAAGTCCCGTTCAGCGGAAACCACGAGAGCTTCTGGCCGTTTCCTCGGCACCAGCGGATCGACCACGAGGTTGATGCTTAGGCCACCGCTAAATCGGACCAATGGAAGCACTAGTATGCGTCGTTCGACCGATCTCCATCTAGTGGGTGACAATCTGGGGCCTCGTGCCGTAAAGACGAGGCAATTGCGTCTTTTTGTCCACCCGTTGCCGATGCATTGGCTGCACGGGACCGCCGATTACGGCGTTGTGCTCTGTCCACCGTCGGCGGGTCTTCGTCGTGACAATGAGAGACAACACCCGACTCCCTGGGGCACCTTGCACCGCGGCGTATCTATGCCGACAGTCGCAGCTCGTGCCGGTGAAGCTGAGCTGCCCCGATGGTTCCAAACGCGATAGCGGCACCCTCTTTGCCTGTGCCTCAAGAACAGTTGCCCACACTGTTGTTCTTTCCAAAAGCTGTGCATGCCGATTGTCCACGATCATCGCCTCTGACAAAAACCAACAACAAGTGCTTGATAATGCGGCCCGTATCCAGCTCTAAAAAAGCACCAGATGCACACACCGTAACGACCAACCAGAAACTACGAGACACACGCCAGCAGCCGGTTGCCCACCGTCTGCGCCATAAACGGGTGAGGTCCCCCGCGTCTCTTTTTCCCACTCTTTGGGGGAAGCACTCTGACCCACAACTCCAACAACACCGCCCCTCGACAGCGGCCAAGACCTACAGACCGGGAACCAGCTCGCGACTGGTCCACGGGAAAAAGACGTTCACAAAGTAGCGGGCTGCACGGCGCTCCGTCGGCGAGCTTGCCTGGTTGGCCGCAGTGGCGCGCAGACCAAGCCGGTCACCAAGGTCCGCCCAGTCGACCTGGACGTCTTCGGCGCGGAGAAGGTCGGTGGCGTCCACGACCTCCAGCGCGGGGTACTCGTCGGTGCGAGCAGCAAAGTCCCATGCCAAGCGGATGCAACCATACCGCGACAAGACGCACTCCGGTCGGGGAGCCACGCGGCGCATGCGCTGCAGCACGACGCAACTACGCGTCGCCGCGCCAACAGAACGCAAAACGAGGCACAGCCGCCCCCAGCGTTGAGAGCCATCCGTCCCGAGGTAGCGCACAAATGAGTGCCAGGGCCGACCAAAGAAGGTGTCGGCGGCTCGCAGGTGTTGCATCGTCGGCGGCGAACCCCACTCGAACTTCGCCATGATGCGCACGGTGTTGTGCACTGTGACGTGCGCGTCGTCGTCCAGGTCGAGGACGTCGCCCAGTGCCGCCAGGCCAGCGGAGGTGCGGAGGTTGCCGACAGCCGCCCGACGCGCACGACCCGAGAAAGGAAGAGGACTCGTGTCACGCGCGGACGTGGCAGCGAACGCAATGCGGCCAGCAGAAGACGCACAGCCACTCGAAGCCGCAGCCCCTGCACCACCGCCGCCCCCATCACCATCCCCGCGGCGAGTACCGTTGCCGCCCCCGTCCGTCGATGCATTGACCGTGTCGGCAGCCGAGCCGACACCCGCGGACGTCTCGGGGTCGTCCTCATCTGCATCCACGAGCTCTCGAATGATAGCCGACTGCGCCTCATCGCAGCGCATCATTTGCAGTGCCACCCCGGGACCGCGCTTGTTGCTTCGCTGGAACATTCGCTTACAACTTCCGTGCAGCTTCTCGTTGGTGGAGGTGTCCCCCTCCCACAGGTTACCGCGTGCCCGCAGCTCGTCTGCAAGGTGATGGATGAGGCGGTGCAACTTGGTTGTGTTGACATGTCCATACAGCGTCTGGACGGCGTCGACACCCAGCTCCTTCGCCATCTCGTCCATCTCGCTGACCTGAGCCTCGGTGATGATCTGCGGGTTCGCCGTGTTGTCCCCGAAGAGCATGCCGCCCAGGCGCGCGGCGCGGCAGAATGTTTCGAGGAACGCATCGTGGACGGCCATCCCCTGGAAGTGTTGCTTGTACGCGCTCGTCGACGCCAGCTGCTCATCAGGCAACGCGCTGACCGGGTCCTCCTCCACAGCGAGGTCGTCGCCCAGCACCGCGCGCCAACCGTCGTCCACCTCACTGGTGGCGTCGCTCGCAGCGTCACTGCCCTTGTCGGAATCCTCGTCGCTGGGCGTGCCGCTTGAGGTACCGGAAGAGCTGTCAGAGTCAATCACCCCGGTGTTGGGCGGTTGCCCAGTTGGCGCCACTGGCGCTCCATCCAACGTTTCGGGCGGCCGCACAACAGCAGGTCCGATGGCGCCAGCCACCATAAACGGCCAGAAGACGCTAAAATGTCGCCAACTCCGGCCGGTCATAGTTGCCTGCGGCTCACTCATTGGCACGAAGCAGCCGGGTGGCGCCGGTGCTGTCTTGCAGTTACGCCCGAGCTCCCAGCCCCGCAGGTTGATGGCATCAAGTGTGTCGTTCACGGTGCCAAGCCGCGCCATCCCGTTCGCGCCGCAAATCGCATGAAGCACCATTGGCAGGCGTTGGGAGAGCAGGCGCAGAACGCCCAGCTTCCAGACATGAAGCAGGTCGAACGACACGATCTTGTACAGGCTTGCGGCGCCCGTCGACAAGCCGTGCATGGCTCCGAGAGCGGGCACAAACGCCAGAGCACTGTGCTCTTCCCCGAGGGCACGACGACGGCTAGGTCGCGGGTCCCTGGCTCGCACAATTGCCGCCGCCAGCTGCGCATCCAGCGTAGCAACGACGTCGCGGTCCAACGCGCGGACGCCCAGCAAGCCGCCCCTGGTGCGCCTGTCCTCCAGGCAGGGAGAACAGAAGAAGCGGCACTGGTTGCCCATTAGGGCCAATATGGAGCGCTCCTCGACTTGGTCGACAACTAGCCCCGTGACTCGTGGCACCAGCAGCACGTACCCGTGTCCGGCCACCGTTGCCGTCACGCCCTCCTCGCTGGCTCGCACGAGGTGCCGCAGAGACACGGCCAGGCACCGCTGCAGCAACTCGTTCCGCGCGTCACTGACCTTGAGCTTGGCCTTGGCGCTCCTGCCAACAGCCTTGGGAAGGTGCTCCAAGTAGCCGACGGTCTCCCACCGCCCACCGCCGTCGAGAACGTTGACGAAGTTGGCCCTCACGGGGAAGATATACTTGGCGCCCGACCAGGACACGAGCGCCTCGTCGGCATGTAACTGCACCGCCATGACCTTGGCATCCACACCGTGAATCCGGCGCACGTCTCGGCTTTCGTCCACGTACAGGTCTGCATCGAGCGTGCCTCGACGCTCGAAATCGTCGGGGACATTCCACCCCTCCGGACGCGCCGCCGGCTCGTTGTGCTCAGCGGACATCTCGGCGCCGAAAGAGACGGTCCCAGCGGCGGCCAGGGCGTCGAGTCCGGCTTGCAGGATGTCACGGTAGTAATACACGTACGACTTCCCATCAATCTCAATAGGCACGGTCATCCACCGCCGCAGAGCCAGGACACGGTTCTGCTCGTGACGCGTTGCCGTGAGGAAGCTGTGCGGCGACGCAAAAACAGCAGAGACCGGTCCGACCGCCAAAGTACCGGCAGTGGCTTCGCTCTCCACGCCGCGCAGCGTCTGGGCGTAAGAAACGTGGTCGCGACGCGTCAGCCCACACGCACCAGCCGTCATGGCGAACCGTAGCGCCCCACGAAGCGCAGGAGTCGAGAACCGCGACGGTCGCGCTGCCCACCAGGGCGGGACGACCGGCTTTGAAAGCAGCGTCTCCGACATCGCGTCGTAGTAGGCGCGGATTTGGGCCGCTGTGCTGCTCATGAAGACGTGCCGCACCATGGGCGCCTCCGGAAGGGCGGCCAGCAGGTCCGCGGCAGCGTCGTCCAGCGGGGGGCCTACCTCGGCTCCCGAACTACCACCTTGGCTGTCGCCCGACGCCCCCAGCACGTTGGGTGCGTCGTTGACGCCGCGGTCGGCGCCGCCGTCCGTGTGCAGCCACGGGGGCTCCTCTTCGTCCGTGTCGTGGAAGAGGCTCGCCACGGCGGGGGCGCCGCTGCCGTCCGAGGCGTCAGCAGACGCTCGCATCTGCGTCCCCTCCTCCGTCGCCGCCGTCAACATCGCCGGGCTGTCGACAGCGGCGGGCGCCAACAGTAGCGGGGGTCCAGAAACGCCAGCCATGGCCGCCAACGACGTACGCACGAGGCCCGTTTGACGCGCGGCCATGGCAAATCGGTTCTCATTGCGGTGCGACGCCTGCACGTGCCGTGCCACGTTGGCCGGCGATCCGTAAGACATACAACAATAAGGGCAGGGGAAGACCTTTGGGGATACGCCGGCAGGGGGTGTCATGACGACGCCAGCCGGGTACGCACAACGCGCACCAGAGGGAGTCGCGGCGCCGAGCGCTCCAGCCCCAAGGGGTGGGGGATGGGGGGGCGGGATGATGGATGAGCGCAGGGCGGATACTGACGCACAGCTGCTGCGGCGGTGTCCGGCAATGGTGTGGTGCCGCCAGAAAGAGAGCAATAAACGACGAAGGGCAGATACATATAGGGGCCCACGGACGGGAGCGCGGTCGCTCGATGCAATTGTTAGTCACTGCAACACGCTTCTCACGCCGCCGACGCCCCCGCTGAAGCTAGCGTGCCACGACGCAGGTGGAGCCGCCCGTGAAGGCACCGCACGCGAGCACCGTTGCATCCATATGGACATCCTCAACGCACCAATGGGACTCCCTCAGTGTACGCCCCGACCGTCCGCACAATGGTGTCACAGCCGTTTGCGGGAGGAGAGGAACTCAACCGACCGTCTCGTCGGCGGTCGAAGAGGACGGTCGTCAAGGAGCACCCCGTGCAGACCCTACGCCACCACCGCACAATCGCCGTCGCGCGTGGATCGCGCCAGTGCCGCACTATCAAAGTGCTCCTGAAGGCCCTAGCGTGGTCTCAATGTGCAATGCGCCGGATGTGGCTGTGCGGGCTCGCGCAAGACCGGCGGACTAGCGTGTCGTGCAACAGGATACAGGCAAGTGCCTCACAGTGAGCGGCCTTGAACCTGCCGTGTAACCTGACCGGGCGCAGAAAGGTTCGCCACAGAGGCGTGCACGCGAGCCTCACCGCCTCAGCAAAGGTCTTAGGGACAAAAAGATGCAGCAACATGGCGTACTGCCAGCAAGCGCGTCAGTGGCAGTCCCGACGCGACCTTCGAGCAAGGGGCTGGAATCGGCGGTACCGCAGGACACGCCTTGCGCACTACGGCATCGCTGCCGCTGCCATGCGAGTCGCATGCTCGGCGCGAGGGCCGTACCGCGAGACGTTCCAACAGCGCCTTTCCCTGAGGCACCACAAAGGCGCCCTCACGCCACACACCAGGGGCCTTCACGGCCGGGCCAATGGTAGCCGCCAGCAACGGACCCCTCCCCATAAAAGTAAAAGCTTCATGCCAAGGGCGCAGTCGCAGGTGCCTCAAGGGAAAGCGTCTCAAAGCATACTTACAAGCACACGGGGGGCCGATGAACGAGGTGCCGCGGTCCCGAGTCAAACGCGATCAGCCGCCGGCCGCACACGCCCCAGGCCCTTCCGCGCTCTCGTTTGTGCAGCACATCCGGCTACAGCAGACGATGAAGTTCCCACCGGGCACTTGGCGCAAACGCCGACGATGCCGGGTGGGAAAGTGCCGTGAAGCGCCGTGCGCCGATGCGAACAAAAGCGAGCAAGCCTATCCCCAGAATTGGACCTCGAATTTCGTGCATGGACGCATCAACGTCCGCACCTATGGGGGGCTATCGCTCCCTTTCTGGGGCGGGATCCCATGAGGTCGGGCTGTGAGGATTTAGCCCCCCTCGCGGTATCTAGCGGATAAATAAATATGTCAGCGAGAACATTTCATGTTGAAAGAAATGGTTAGTTCATGTCATTCTGAGAACCATCGTCACACTTCTCCGGCTCGATGGCATTCGCCGATCTGGCGCTGGCTCGTTGCCGAGTTCAGCACCAAGCCGCCCAACCTTGCATCGGCAGTGCTGCTCCCTCTGCGGCTGGGCACCGATCCGTTGCCCCGTGCACCTGCTGTCTGGTGCCAATCGCGCCTTCCGAGTACGTTGAGGTGCCTTGCTTTCACCCCTGCTCTTTCCGTGACCGCCGTGCAGCGGGTGAGCGTGCTGTTCTCAGGACGTTGTTTGGGGGTGTCCCTTCTGGGCGGCGGAATTGCCCTTGCGCGATGCGCTTTCCGTAGTGCTGCTCGTCGCCCCCCGTGCTGCACCATCGGTGTTTTGCACGTAGCAGCGCACCCCCCCGCGATGGCCGCTTGTGTGCACTTCGGTCTGGGCCTGTGGAGGCGCCGGGATGCTATATGATCTGCGGCCACTGGTGCCGAGTTGTGGCCTAACGCTGTCTCATCCCGCTGCCCGCTGCACCTCCCCGCCTGGGTCTACGGCCTACCCGCGTGCCGTGCCTCCTCGCCAGCCCCGTCCACCGTCACTCCCCAACTGTCGTGCCTCGTCCTCCTGCCTCGTCGCTCGCCACCCTATTCCCCCCCCCACCATCATGTTCGGGATTGTCGTCACCAACGTTTTCGCGTTTGTGCCACCGCAGGATGGATCTTCAACGCCTGCCGGCTCCACGCCCGTCCACAATCTAGCCGGCTTACGCTACGTGGCCGAAATGACGACGCGTCCGCTGGGCCCTCGCGGGCGCCCCTTGTCGCCACCGCCGCGACGTGGTGCGACGCATCCTGGCGGTATGCCGCTGCTGGACCAGGTGCAGTATGGGCTCGGCGTCGTGAACCCTTCACAGCGCGCGTACGAGTTGTCACCGACAATGGCGCAGCTGCATGCGGAGGTGGAACGGGCAGCTCCTGCTACCACGCTGGCTGCACGCGACGGAGCGAGGGGCATCGCTGGGGCCTCGGTTCCCGGAGGGTTCCTGCCTAACAGCAACCGCGTGTTGGGATCACCCGACGCGCCCGATCACGTGGCGATGACGTCGTTGCCGTGGATGCGCTCGCCTGAAATCCCCGGGCCTGCGGGTGGGGGGGATTCCATGGACGATGGTGCCGACGGCACCCCGGGCGCGGGTCCAAGTACGGGCGTTCCGCGCCCGATGGCCGGCGCGGTCGTTTCCCTTCCCACGCCGCCGCCACGTCGTGCTCGGCCGCCGCAGTGCCGCCCGCCCGCTGGCTCATCTCCTTCTCGCCGTCAATCCAAGAGCCCTTCTCCGACACGGGCGCGCCGCGCGTCCCCTTCGCGCACGGGGTCACCGGCGGCTGGTGCGTTTGGCGCGGCGACGACCGCTGCCGGCAGCTCGTCACCACGTGTAGCTCGCAGCTGCCCCGCCGCTCGGCTCGCGGCATCGAGTTCTGGAGCTGACGACACGATGGCCGCGCAGGTTGCAGCTCTCAGCCGGAGCAGCGTCCTCGGATTTTCGGGACTGCGTCGGGAAATGACCGCTCAGCGTAAGGAGCTTGCGATTATGAACAACCAGCAGCGGATGCTCATCAAGAAGGTGGACGGCATTGCGGTGCTCGCGGACAGGCTGAACTCGGCGCTTATGTTCCAGCGCAAGGCTCTCCACGACTTGTCCGTGGGCGTGGGCAAAGTGATGGCGGAGGTGCGGTCTACGAGCGCGCCGGCTGCTGGCGCACGTCCCTTGGAATCTGTTGCAGGCGCAGTGGAGCAGCCACAGTCCCACGCTAACGTCGTCGTGCAAGATGCGCAGTGGATAATCCAACTCCGCGCGCACATCAACGAGTACCTGACAACCACATTCACCCAGCCGGGCAACGCGGCCGATGTGTGGCCAACGACGCAACATTTCAACGAGCTCTCGCAGAGCTGGACGGCGTCTCGCCTCAACGTTGACTTGAGCGCTGCGCGAGCGCTCTTGGAGCGCCGCTGGCGGCTCCCACAGCGGCCGCGGCGCTCATCAACGGGGGCGCAGGAGAGCGGAGCAGCTCCCGCTCCCGCGCTGGTGAGGCCCAACACAACCATGGGCTTTCGGTACGTGAACCGCGCTGTATCACACTTCTACCAGAAGCTCGGAAACAAGGCGGTGGCGGCGTTTCTCACGGTCATCAACGATGAGAAACAAATCGGGTCCCTGCGGCGCCTCCGCGGGACGCAGACCAAGTACGAGGTCGTTTTGTCGCCAGCGGAGGCGGCGCCGTTGATTGTCGACGACGCCTTCTTGACGGACTTTACGTTTCACGCGGCCGTCGTCCGTGCGTTGACGGTTGTCTTTTCGACTCTCGGCGTTCTGCGCCAGTTTTCCGAGGACGCGACGGTGACTGGTGGCCGGCGCGTCCTTGCGTGCCGCACGGCGCACTTGGCGCTCATCACTATGAAGATTCGTCAGCACATCAAAATGCGTGCGACGACAAACGCAGGCGACGAAGAAGAGGCGGTAGTGGCCGTGCCCGGCCTCAACGCGGGCCATAGGGCCGAGTGGGTGGAGGAGCTGTCGACAGTCTGCACCGTCTTCTCGGCGCAGGGTGACCGGGCGTGCAACGGACTGCGTTTGACGGACGGCAAGGACACGCACCGTGCGGACCCCGTTTACCGCACGCCGCGGGGTAACGCCAACGCCGCCGCTGCCGTTGGACGGGCATCACCTGCTGCTGCAGCGGGAGAAGATGCCGCCGACGCGGCCGCCACGCTTGCCGCGTGGGGCGTCATTTCCAATGACGATGACGACGAGGCCTCCAACGGCGGCCGTGACGTCGAAGACGATGACCTGGACGCCGCCGTTGAGGCTGCGCATGCGGCCGTCCGTCGGTCCCTTGAAGAGGAGAGCGTCGACTAACGGTAGGTGTCCCTGGCACGGGTGGACCGCCCTCTTACTGACCCTGTTGCTCTTGGGATTCTTGTGCGTGAGTTTGTTTGCGTGTTGCGTCGTCACGTATTTACAACGTTTCTGTCTTGAGTGCTCAGGTCTTGCTCCACTCGACCTCGTTGCCTCTGTGGGTGGGTAGCACCCTCGTCTCATTGTATGAGTTACTTTTTTTGGGCAGGTTGGGATGCGGCACCCGACCCCCGGACCCTGGCCGCTAGCGGAGTGTACGTCGTTTGTGTATCTGTTCCACTTCATGCACACTGCTGCTCGTGACCGCCTCCCCCCCATATGGGGCGCAGTGCACTCCCAGGCCTGCTACGGAGGGCGTTCGCAAAGTACAAAAATGTAGCGCAGCTGAGCAGCACCAGGAGCGTGCAAACAAAAAAATGGCCCCGTACAGCAGCGGTGCGGCACCAGCCCCCGCCCCGCAACACTAAATGCACGTGGGCGGCAATGGATTTTGGCCACGCGCCATCGGTCCTTATGTCGCCTCGCTTAGCACATCTAAGCCTGTACGTGCGTCAATCTTGTGAGAGGTCTCGTGACCTGGGCCGCGCGCCTGAACATGTATGGAACGGGAGTCCCTACTGTTCACGAACAGCGGCCTGGACGAAAGCCCGAACGGGAACAGCTCTCGTCCAGGGCGTCGATTTTTCTGACGATGCGGCCTCAACTCGCAACCCGACAGGGAGACATAGCCACAGTCGGGCGCGATTGGTCGTCACATCAAAGGTCAGGACAGATGCCAAAGCCAACGGACGGTGGAACGGTGCAGTGCGTCTAGCGGCGCGTCCGACGGTGCGTGCTCGCGACAGATGTGTACTCGCGACAGGTCTGTACTCACTACAGGTGTGTACTCGCGACAGGTGCGTACTCACGACAGGTGTGTACTCACGACAGGTGTGTACTCACGACAGGTGTGTACTCACGACAGGTGTGTACTCACGACAGTATTGATCCGTCCAGTTCATTGGTCCAGCACAGTACAACCAATACACCAAGTAGTACCACTAAAAAATAAGGTAGCCCCTCTCTTCAGTTATGTAAATGCAATCAGCACAGTGCTGACAACAATGCGTACCGCACCCGGCTGTACTCCTACCCAGGCTCAGTGCTGTCGAGCACGTCCGGGGAGCCGTCTGTTGCTGACCCAGTCCAGGGTGTTCACGGTCAGTTGTCCGTAGCACACCTTTCCAGCACTAATCTGCCAATACACGATCGAGCAGCATTGGCCAATGCATGTCGCGCTGACAGAGACTCGAGTGCTGATTGGTACAGCGACGACAGTCAATGAGCTCGTCCGTACCCGGGAGGTGTACCCACGCGGGCCCTCGAACCAACACCGTCACAGCCGTCACCCCGACGACCCCCTCCCCGTGTGCTGTTGCAGGCTGCTGCACGGCCTCGACGGAGCGGGCCCGCAGCGGGCCCGCGCCACGACGACTAGACTCAACGTTGCGCTCTTGAGAGCAAGGGACGGGCGTCACCGTCATGGCCCGTGGACTGATGACTCGTGGGCTGCTCCCGTTCTCCCGCATCGTTCGCGGCTGTTCCCTCTCTCTCCTCCCCTTCCTGGCCTCACCCCTTCCGCCGACACCCCCTTCCCCCTCCAGCCCATCCACCCAGTCCCCCTTCACGCTCCCCGCCGCCAGGAGGTATGACTCTGTTGGACGACGTTAGTCGCCTTCTTGAGGCCGCTAGCCACGAGCTGGCGGCCGCGAATGCGGGGCACGTTGACGGTGTGACCGACGGCCCGGCAGCAATGCCCCCTGTCAGTGGTCCGGCAGTCACCGGCTACGTTGCCGGCTCCGGTGACAGTGAAGGTCTCCATTGCGGCCACGTCGGTCGTGTCGGCCGTGTTGACGCGGGCCATGTCGACCCTGCTGGCAGGCTCGCCCCAGCACCGACCGCCGCGTCGGCCTCCATGCTCGTCAACGGCCTCGTTCTTCCACCCACGCCGCCTTTGTTGCCGCCGTTTCCTACCCTGGGGACGCCGCTTCCCGTGCCGGACATCACGCCAGTGCCGCTGACGGACGGGGCTCGGGATCCCGTCGTGTCGCTCGACACGATCGCGGCAGCCGCCGCGAGGCTGGTTGCGGCCGTCAACATGATCGCCACCGCGAGGGCGGGCACCAACACGGGCGCCGCCGCTTCCTATATTGGCGCCACCAGCACGCACGTGGCAGCCCGCCTGGTGGCCGCCGCGGCCCCCGCGGTCGCCGCCGACAGTACGGTCGCCCCCGCCGCCAACACGGACGCCACCGTCAACAGGCTGGCCGCTGATAGCGCGGTCGCCCGCACCGTCCCCGCGGTCCCGCCCGCTGCCAAGACGGTGGCCTCCGTCAGCACGGGCTCCCCCGCTGCCAAGACGGTCGCCCCCGCGAGTACGGTCGCCCCCGCTGCCCCCAAGGTCGCCCCCGCGAGTACGGTCGCCCGCGCGAGTACGGTTGTCCCCGCCAGTACGGTCGCCGCCGCCAACAAGGGCACCCCTGCTGTCAACACGGTCGCTGCCGCCAACACGGGCGCCTCCACAGCCACCGCGGACGGCCCCGCCCCCCCCAAGGCCGCCACTGACAACACGCTCGCCGCTGCCAGTACGGTTGCCCCCGCCGCCAAGACGGTGGTCGCCGTCAGTACGGTCGCCCCGGCCACCAACGCGGTCGGCGCTGCCAGTACGGACGCCGCTGCCAGTACAGACGCCGCCAACAACACGGTGACCACCGTCAGTACGGGCGCCTCCGCCAAGACGGTGATCACCGCCGAGACTGTGTGCGTCGCCGCCAACACGGTGGCCGCCGCCAGTGCGGCAGGAGCGGTCGACAGGCCGGCGTCGGTGGCCAGTACGGGTGCCGGAGTGGCCGCCGCCGCCAATCCAAGCGCTGGTGCCGTCATCGACATCGGCGACGCGCGCGACGCAAACGACGCAAACGACGCGGGTGACGCAATGGATGTGGATGCGCCCTTGGCAGCGGATGAGGCCAACCCAGTCGGTCCGGCGACGTCGTCTCCTCGCTCTAATGTCACCAACACGCGTGATTCAGGTCGCATGGGGACGCCGGCGGCTGGCTCTGGTAGTAGGAGTGCAAGTGAGAAGCGGACAGCAACTCGCAACGCCAACGCCAACGCCAACGCCTCTCACCAACTGTGCGTTTGTGCTGCTTGCTCCACTCTTTCTTTTACTCTCCTTCTTTCGTGCTACTTTCGTACTGCTGCTGCTGTACTGGACGAGGTGGTTGTTGGTATATCATATGCAAGTACTGACTGGGCGTGTCTTGGACGCTTGTGCTTCCCTCCCTCTTGTGGTTTTGTGATGCAGGCAAGCGAGGCTGGACTTCAGCTGCTGGAAAGGCAGCAAGCAAGGCAACCGGCGGTTGCTCATTGACAGCAACCCCGCTCCTCCCTCCAAGTCACCATCAACCCCGTCACGAAAGCGCACGAGGGCGCAAGCGTTGGCAGACGAGTCGAGCGCCGTCGTGGCCGCGCTCGAGTGGACGCGTGGCGGCACCGCGGTTCCTGTCGCCCCTCCCGCTTGGAGCCCTACTGGCGGGGACGCGACGCTGTATGCGTACATCTCCGCGCACAACTCCTATATCGCGGCGATGGCGGCGTCTTCCATGGCCGTAAACTCGGAGGTGCCCGTCGGCGAGGTGGGCCTGGTGCATGACGCGTCCCCCCCTGCGAAACGACAGCGCCAAGGGGCCTGCGACGTGGACGCGGGGGGCCCCGCGGGTGGTTTCGTTGGTTCTTGTGGTTCGGCCGACGCGGGCGGTGACGGTGGCGCTGGCAAGGACGGCGGCGGCGGGAGTGGCGACAACGGCGGCGCTGGTGGTGACGACGAGGGCGGGGGCGTCGTCGGCGCGGACGTGGACGTTACCGACAGTGGTGAAGTTGGCGTCAGTCGTGCTGC
>ENA-ORXC01001671-ORXC01001671.1-marine-metagenome-genome-assembly--contig:-NODE-1671-length-12851-cov-5.750822_pt1 | contig 12851 bp, 9 predicted proteins | sample MGYA00237865_ERZ511478 | MGnify/ENA metagenome assembly ERZ511478 | reverse complement strand
GCCGAGAATAATACCACAGAGCCCCTCCTTTAAAGGAGGGGTATTATTTTTTGAAATAAAATTCAAATAATATTTGAATATATTATGTTTAAACAAAGCTTCAGTGCAATTACTGGGCGAATTGTTTCGAAGGGGTACGCAGCACATAACCCTAAGACAACAGTTACCAGAACTGTTCAAAGGAGAAAAAAACGCAAAAAATCTAACCGAAGTTATATTTTTTAAAGCAAAAAGCGTTTCCATTTACAAAACTCGAAACGCTTTTTGTATTGGTGAATTATATATCACCTTGTGTGTGATTCCTATGTGTATAAATATAAACCATGAATTCCCCAAAATTTGCAAATCATCACCACTTTTCTATACTAAATATTATGAACAACGATACGCAAAAGGTTGGAATATCAATATGAGTCTCAATCCTACTGCGAATGTGGGGAAAGAGTAGTAATGTGAAGTGTGGTATTTTCTTCAATATATAGACATATTATATATATTATGCTATAATATATATGTAATTTTCTTTTTAACCGGTTGCAAATCCATAGAAAAATAGGGCTAATAATCCTTTTTTCTAGAAACTAGAACTTTTTTACAAATGAAAAGATTTCTTGTATTTACGCTTATGCTGGCTAGTTTTTATGTCAGTGCTCAACAGCTCAGATTTGAAACAGGTGTTCAAGCTGATGATTATGTGAGTCAAATCAGCACTACCTTAAAGCTTACTCCTGATGCTGTTAATTGGTCATTCGGTGCACAAATGTTTCATCGCTTGATTATGACTCCTGATATTGATTCAACATTGTATTATGAAAATTGCTTAGGAGCCGGTGTGGCTTATGGATGGACATCAGTAAGCTCAAATAAGTTCGGTTTTAAGTTGAGCCTTTTGGGAAGATTCTCTACAAATAATTTTGATAGAGATGAGCTTGCTGATTTTATGGCGGGTATTTACGTTAGATTGAAAAAAACAGACGATGGGTGGGAACAACAGTTCATCTATCCGTGGCTCAATTTCGATGTAGATTTTGCCGCAGTAAATGGTTTGTATCAATATGATTTTAAAAGCGGTATTGAATTTGAAGGACTTACGGACAATGAATTGCACGAATTTTTTATTGAGTCAACAGGTCACAATTATATGGGTGACAAATACTTAGACAGTGGTTGGCATCTTTTAGGATTTGGTACATCGTATCAATACCAAATTAATCGTCGTAAAAGTCAGTGGATTGGCATAGGCACAACAATTGGACGTGCTTTTTATGATGGGCGAGATGAATTTGGTTTTGAATTGGAAATCTCAGCAAGATTTTGAGTAAAGTCTAAATGTGCGACAGAGTTAGCTTTCAAGTTAACTCTGTTTTTTGTTACTTGAAATTTGCAAATCATCCTTGCTTTTCTATAATCAAATTATGAACAACGATACACAAAAGATTATTTCGGTTACCAAGACCTATTCATTCGAGGCGGCACATCAATTACCGAATCATGCCGGGCAGTGTGCACGGCTCCACGGGCATTCATATCAGCTAGAAGTTACCGTTACGGGAGTGCCGAAAAGTGCAGATGGGAGTTCTGATGAGGGGATGGTTATGGATTTTAAAGATCTCGGGACTATTGTGAAAAAGGAAGTGATCGAGCCATTTGATCATCAATTGATCAATGATATGGTTGATTATGTGACGACGGTGGAGAATCTCGCCACAGATATCTATGATCGCCTCACGTCTGCGGGATTGGATATTGCTCAAGTGCGTTTGTGGGAAACGCGCAAAGCCTATGCGACCGTGCAAAAGAGGGTGTAAAATATTTGTGTCATTTACTTTTATCAAATATATTGTAGAATATATACACTCACATCAGATAGGCGCGTTTATTCTTGCAATATTGAAGAATAAATGAGGAACGTCCGAACACACGCACTTTGGTGCAGCAGGGTAGCGGGTAACCCCCGTCCGAAGTGATTCGCGAGGTGCGAGCAGAGACGCCCCGACTGAAAAGAACGGGCATCCGCAGTGGATGAGCTCTATGGCGACATAGAGGTGAAACGGCTAAATCCTTATCTGTGTGCAAGGCCGCGCTGGTTTTCCAGAGAGCCGCTCGAGTCATTCAGTAATGTATGACCTAGACACATGCCTATCCACTCTATTTTTAGAGGAGACAGAATTCGGCGTATCGGTGTGAGTATCAGAGTATCTCGTTGGCATATATATGTCATGCGGGTTTTTTTGTTTTCCCCAATAATAGTTTACTGATATCTGCTGATGCTTGGTATAATGTGTATATAAAAGCACTATCTATCTTTTTCTTTTGGAAAGGAACGGCAGGTGTATTTGTTTGTATGTCGACATCATCACGCCCTACAACACGTTCGCGTGCTATAAAAAAAGAAAGAAGACGCCCACATCGCTCGCTTGTTATTTCTTTTTTTAGCCTTGCCTTGCTGGCATTTGTTATTTTTAATCTCATTGGTGCCTTTGTGTACAAGACTAAAAATACCACCTACGCCGACAGGCATTTCGTCACGGAGCCTTAGGTTTTGTAAGTAATGAATAACATAAAGCACTTCTTATGGCATCTTTTCTTTCTACATTATCACACAAATCGCACAAGGCTCAGTATTATGTTGTCAGCTTTTTTGCTGCTCTCGTATTTTTCTTGAGCATCCTTTTCGTGCAAGCTCAAGGTGAGAAAGAAATTCGCATCGTTGATGAACTCTCAGCTCTCGAGCGCCTCTCTTTGAAAGTGTACTGTCTGACCGCGAATTGTGATAAGGTCCAGCCGTTGGATGTGATTGTGCGTGAACCAGAAGTATTTAACCCTCAAGAGCCCCTAGAGAATGATTTGAATTACATCGAGCGGGCATCATTGCGTATTCACTGTAGTTTATTTGAGTGTGAGCAGCTCGTGCAAGATGCTGTCCCTGTTAATACGAATATAAATTCAAATTTAGAAGAAAATGCAAGCGAATTGAATATAGGCGAAGAGGCAACATACACCATAGTTCCCGAAAATGACCGTACAACCGCTATTTCGCAGGGTGCCACTGGTCCACAAGGTCCAGCGGGAATTGGTATCGTTGGTCCGCAGGGGATTTCTGGGATTATGGGGCCTGTAGGTCCGATGGGTCCAAATGGCCCCCAAGGCGCAGATGGTGAATCGGGACGAAGAGGAGGTCGTGGTCCAGCTGGTCAAGACGCAACTGGATCTGATGCTTTTAATTTGGACGAAACATCGGCGATTTATGATAATGGTGATCATGTAGAATGTCTGAATGATCAGAATCTCTTGCAATGGTCTGCGACTCTCGATGCATGGACGTGTATTGCGCCTGGTACTGGAGGTATTGAGGCTCTCACTATTATTCAGGCAAATCTTGATGGGACCTTTAGTTATTTTGATGAAAACGGAAATGAGACCGTGATCAGCGTGAGCAACCTAGAGACACTGACATCACTTAACGCGCTCGTTTCAGGTAATCTCATCGGAGAATACACAAACGAAAATAATACTGTGTATCAATTTTTTGAAAGTATTACTGATATTGTAGAAAATAATGATGGAACGTTCACGTTTTATGACGAGACCGGCGCACCGCATAGTATCGATATTGCTAATCTTGAGACCGTCACCACTCTTACGAATTTCCTTGCTACAGGAAGTCAAATTGGTACCTATACGAATGAAGATGGCGTTGTTATTGATTTCAATGAGTCCATCACCACTTTGACAGATAACGGAGATGGCACCTTCACCTTTACTCATGAGGGAGGAGGCACCTCAACCCTTGATGCGGCGAGCTTAGAAACCCTCACTACATTGACCAACACCATTACGGGGAACACCATTGGAACCTACACTGATGAAGACGGTGTAAGCTTTGACTTTGATGAGTCCATCACCACTTTGATTGATAACGGAGACGGCACCCTTACCTTCACGCAAGAAGGAGGAGGCACGCAAACAATTGATATCGGGGCTAACATTGCTAACCTTGAGACCCTCACCGCCATCACCAACACCATAGCGGGTAATCGTATCGCTACATATACTGATGAAGATGGAAATACCTGGGATATCAATGAAACCATCACAACTATTGTAGACAATGGCGATGGATCTTTTGACTTCACCAATGAGAATGGCGACACCGTTACCTTTACAGAAACCTTAACCACCCTTACCAACTTCCTCACATCAGGAAACCAAATCGGTACGTACACGAACGAGGACGGCGTGATTGTTGACTTTAACGAAAGCATTACGAGTCTTGTAGACAATGGAGACGGCACCCTTACCTTCACGCAAGAAGGAGGAGGCACGCAAACAATTGATATCGGGGCTAACATTGCTAACCTTGAGACCCTCACCGCCATCACCAACACCATAGCGGGTAATCGTATCGCTACATATACTGATGAAGATGGAAATACCTGGGATATCAATGAAACCATCACAACTATTGTAGACAATGGCGATGGATCTTTTGACTTCACCAATGAGAATGGCGACACCGTTACCTTTACAGAAACCTTAACCACTATTCAAGATGAAAATGATGGAACCTATGATTATTATGATGAGAATGGAAATCCTTCTGAAATTGACACCAAAGACTTCGTCGTTGATGCTTCGTCTGCAATATACAATGATGGCAAGATTGAATGTGTCAATTCAGATGAGTTCCTACAATGGGATGGATCGCAGTGGGCTTGTGCAGAAATATCGGGATCAGTATCAGGGGTAACAGATAATAATGATGGAACATTCACTCATACGGATGGTAACGGTGGGGCACCAACAATAGTAGATACCAAAGATTTCGTATATGACACAAATACGGTGGAATATATTGATGGTAAAATTCAATGTGTGAAAGACGAACACTTCCTCCAATGGCAAGGTGCTCCAGATAATGAATGGATATGTACTGAACTCGATATTAATTTCCCAGAATATCAGGCTGGAGATGGGCTGGTGTTGAATGCTGATACTTTTTCTATCAATCTCTCTACTGATGATACTGGATCTGGAACAGAAAGTAATTCAGGTCTAGAGTTTGCAGTCGACGGGGGGTTGCAGTTGCTGGGCGGTTGTGATGATGGGCAGCATCTACAATGGGATGATATTGACGCAGTATGGGAATGTTCAGATATTATGGTGGATGCGTGCCTGATCGGTTCAGCATATGTAGGTACTAATGGGACACTAATTAATTCAAATGGAATTATAGATAGCTCTACAAGGAATAATTCTGGTGAGTATATTGTTAATTTTGACCAGGCCCTCGCCATTGATGAATATACTGTTCAGTTGACTGCCCATGGAACCCAGCCGGACACAGGGATCAGTGATGTCATCATTAATCTCATTGGCAAAGGCCCTACATCTATTGAAGTCCATACAACATATGGTGATAATGGCGGTGGTGAAGATGTTGGAATTGATATGCCTTTCGAAGTGCTCATTCATGACCTTGCCTGTGACCCTACAGCATTAGGTGGGGGTATGGCTGAATTACCGGTATGTAGTGATGGAGATATCTTGCAATGGAGTGACGCAGTGAGTGATTGGGAATGTACACCACATGAACAAGAAGTTCCATTTGTGTACGAACCTGAAACATGTTTACAAGATAATACTGCGAATCAAACCATTACGATCGAGGGGTTCCACTTTGATCCGAATACCTCATTTGCTATTCCAGGATTGGCTATTACGAATGTGAACATTCTCTCCCCAACAGAAGCAGAATTAACAATTGATACGTCAAATGCAGGTACTTTTGATATTATTGCGAATAATAGTGGTGCATTGAATACGGATGTATGGACAGGGAATGGGCAGGGATTCATTGAGGTATGTAGCCTAGAGTCTTGTTTAATACCAAATAATAATGTTGCATGGGAAAATGTAGAACCTCCGGCTGATGTTTCTGTAGATGTTGGAAGTATTGCACCAACAACTAATGCAGGTGGATGGAATAAAGGGGCGAGCTTCGGTACGGTGCCAGCCAATACAGATTTTAAGCTTGACTTTAATCCTGTTCCAACAGTAGCTGGTGCTGGCTACTCTATGTTCGGCGTAAGTACTATTGATAGCAATCAGAACTATAATACTATTGGATATGCAATGTATTTTTGGGGTGATCCAACAACCAATGGAAGGGTGTATGTTTATGAAAACGGAGCAAATAAAGACCTGCAAGATACTTGGACATCAGGTGATGAGTTCAGTGTTCGGAGAGTAGGTACAACTATTGATTACCTCAAGAATGGAACAACATTCTATACATCATTAATATCCAGTGCAACATCTATGGTGTTTGATAGTTCAATAAACAGAGTGATTGGCGCAAAGGGTATAGAGATGTGTTACGGGGGTGATTATTAATGTTAGTTAAGTGTAAAATATGAATTTTTTTAAATATCAACAAAAAAATAAAGGCATGATTATTTCTATATGTTTACTCTGCTTTATTTTTGGTAATACATCAGTTTCTGCACAAGAATCTGATCGATCTCAAAATAGAAATCAAGAACAAATACAACAACAAGAGATTGAATTCATTCAAGGGTCGCATCGCCCTGAGGATCGTATTAATCCACGTGCACACAAGACTCCCCCTGTCATTTTTTACACCATGCCTAGTGCTGGTGACCCGGCACTTCTTGATTTTGATGAAAATGGAGATCTTATAGTGTCAGATGATACATCTGGTGGCGCATTTAATACGATTGTTCAAGAAGGGGAAAGTTTTGATTCTTATTCTCAAGAAGAGCTCGATGCCATGAATCCTATCGAGAGAATGCTTGTGGGTATGAAGCGCTTTGTGTCTGAAGTGGTGTTTACTGCCAAGACGTATTTCACCAACATCGTGCACTTTATTGCACCGGTGAGGTTCGATGATCGGGTGACCTACGCTGATAATGATTTCGCAGGATATGCATCTATTGCATCAGGTCTTTCACAGGTGGAAATTCTTTTTGAAAAGCCTTTCGAATCAGCACCTATAGTTCATGTGACACCTGTTGATGCATTCTATCAATTGAGCATTGCGGATGTGCGCAAAGAAGGATTCACCGTGCGCACGAAAGATAGAATGGTTGATGAGGATCTTTCGCTTCACTGGATTGCTTTTCACGTTGAAGACCCTCGAACCATAAAGGGTATACTCCCAGAAGAAACAGAAGAAACAGAAGAAACAGAAGAAACAGAAGAAACAGAAGAAACAGAAGAAACAGAAGAAACAGAAGAAACAGATTCTTCTGAGGCCGAGACCAATGAAGTTGATACGGAGGAGGTAGATGATTCAAATTCTGAACCTGAAACAGGCATCGAAGAAGATCTAAATACGCATGAAGATTCAGATGCAAATAATGAAAACGAATATGATCAAAGTGAAGAGGTATCACAAGATCAGGATGAAGAATCTGATTCAGAAGAGCTTGTTGAATCTGAGGAATCTAATGAGGTTATCAACAGTGATTTAGATGTTGAGGATGATATAGTTAGTGAAGAGCAAATGACAGATATTTCTGATACGACAGAAGACGATAGTTCTGATGGGAATGCATTGTAAGGCAAAAAATGGTGCTCGCACTAATAATCATAACTAAATATCTGTATCGTCTATGGCAAACGAAAAAGAAACAACAAAGAAAGAAGCATCTTCACCCAAGAAGAAAACTTCAACTCGCTCAGTAGCAGCAAGTAAGAAAGGCACCAAGAGTGCTTCTTCGGTGAAGAAAAAAACATCTTCACCCAAGAAGAAAACCGCGACTCGCAAAGTAACATCAACCAAGAAATCACTTAACAAGCGAAAGACTACCACAAAGAAAAAACCCGTTAACACTGCATCTCTTCCAAAAAAGCGCACCAAAGCTGCAACAAAGAAGACACCAAAGAAGCGCATCCTCAAGAAGCCTGAAGTAGATTTAGACCTTGTTAACGTGATCACTCAAGATCCTCCACGTACCAGTAGCATTGAGCATAATTCATTGGCTGAGGCAATGGAGTCAGGCGTACATGGCAGTCTTATGGCCAAAGAGATTGGTATTGGTGTTGATAATAAAGTTCAAGCAGAGGTTGCTCAGGATTCAATGATTACAAATAATTCAAGATATCTCAGATCATCTCATTGGATGAAGCCAGTAAGCCTCCTTGTCTTTATGAGTGCTTTCTCACTTCTTTTTGTTGGATTCGTAAATGCGAATCGACATATTGATGTATTGAATAAGGGTGAGATAGAGCTTTCTTCTGAAACAATTCTTACTCCTAGTGTGCCGGTGAATGCCACAGCTGCACGTATTATCGATGAGGTCTCAGCACGATACCATGTTCCCGAGAGCGAGGTACCTCAGGTGGTCATTGTAACGCAAGCATTAATGCTTCGAGAAAAGCAAGAATTTTTTACTGATGTAGAAAATGGTGATAGATTGCTCCTATATCCACAACTTGCAATTATTTTCCGCCCAAACACTGGTAAAATTATTCGTGTAGGACCAGTAAATACTCAACCTGATCAGAATCAAGATGCCCAAAGTCCCGTTGCAACATCGAAAAGCGTCTCGTCAGAATATCGTCACCCAGTTCAAGATGCGCAGCTGCCTGGTAATCCAGATGACTTTCTAGAATATGCGCAGACAGAATTGCCCAAGATTCTAGAAGCGAGGGTGGATGAAGAAATCTAAGTCATTTTATAAATGCAAAGTATCTACTTGATTTTTATTAAGCACCTCTGGTATACTTTCACTACGCTACAGATTCGTTTTTCTTACGGTAGGTAGCGCACTCACATAGACGTTTGTTGGAGCTCGCGGCTATCTACCGTAAGCAACACGAACATAGTGATTGTGAAAACACCCCAAGACATTCAATGTCTTGGGGTGTTTTCTTGTGTGCCATGACGTAATGCGGTACAGTATATCCTATTCGCATACAGATATGGATATGCAAAATGCGTGTAAAAAAAAGAAATCAGACAAGAATTTAACACATATTTCAATCTATGAAAAATTTATTTAAAACATTATTTGGTGATGTTTCGCAGAAGAAAATGCGAGAACTCAAATCCCGCGTCGCAACAGTTAATGACTTCGAATCTGAGATAAAAAAACTTTCAGATGAAGAGCTCAGGGCTAAAACAGTAGAGTTCAAAAAACGCTTGAACGAAGGGGCTTCTCTCGATGAAATACTTCCAGAAGCTTTTGCTGTGGTGCGTGAATCAGCATGGCGAGTCATGGAGATGCGCCATTACGATGTGCAACTGATTGGAGGTATGGTGCTGCATGAAGGCTTGATGGCAGAAATGCGCACAGGTGAGGGTAAGACGTTAACTTCAACGTTGCCCGTCTACCTCAATGCCCTTGAAGGAAAGGGGGCACACGTGGTCACGGTGAATGATTACTTGGCACGTCGCGATGCTCAATGGATGGGTCAGATCTATGCATTTCTCGGAATGACGATAGGTATCATTAATGAGCAGAATCAGGCGTTTCTTTACGATGCAAGTCATGATGAGGATCTAGAATTAGATTCTCAGCGTGACGAGCAAGGCTCAGTAAAAGTCTTTTACGAGTTCCTCCGCCCATGCACCAAAAAGGAGGCATATGATGCAGATATCACCTATGGAACGAATAATCAATTCGGATTTGATTATCTGCGCGACAACACCGTGCGCCGGAAAGAGCAACTGGTGCAACGAGGGCATCATTTTGCTATTGTTGATGAAGTTGATTCAATTCTTATTGATGAGGCGCGTGTGCCATTGATTCTTTCTACAAAATCTGCTGAAGCTGAGAATTTATATAAAAATTTTGCGATGATCGCAAGGCAAATGCAACGAGAAGATGACTACACTGTTGATGAAAAACAGCGTGCTGTTGAATTGACTGACGAAGGGATTGAGAAAGCTGAGAAGTTATTAAAAATTGATAATTTATTCACTTCTGAAAATATTAAATTGGTACACCATCTCAAAACGGCGGTGCGTGCTAATGCAGTATATCAACGAGATAAAGACTACGTAGTAAAAGATGACAAAGTCGTTATTGTGGACTCGTTCACCGGGCGCATGCAAGATGGTCGTAGGTGGTCAGATGGACTCCATCAGGCAGTTGAAGCAAAAGAGAATGTCACTATTCAGGCTGAATCTCGAACCATGGCGTCTATTACCTATCAGAACTATTTTAAATTTTATACAAAACTTTCAGGGATGACAGGGACTGGAGAAAGCTCAGAGGAAGAATTTCGTAAAGTATACGGCGTTGATGTCATCGTGATTCCTACAAATAAGCCAATAATTCGGGATGATCAAGCAGATCTTATTTTTCAAACAGAAAAAGGGAAATTCATGGCAATTGCGAAAAGGGTAAAAGACCTTCAGAAAAAAGGGCAACCAGTTTTGATTGGCACCGTTTCAGTCGAGAAGAATGAACTCCTCTCAGCTCACCTCACGCAAGAAGGAGTAAAGCATCAAGTCCTCAATGCCAAGAATCATGAGTCAGAAGGGCAAATCATCGCCCAAGCTGGTGCAACTGGAGCAGTAACCATCGCAACGAACATGGCCGGACGAGGAGTCGATATTAAACTGGGCGGCATGCCAAGTGAAAAAGAAAAAGAACAAGCAATCAAAGATCTTGGGGGATTGTATGTGATTGGGACAGAGCGACATGAGGCACGACGCATTGATAATCAACTACGTGGACGATCTGGACGCCAGGGTGATCCAGGAGCGACTCAATTCTATGTATCGCTCGAAGATCAGCTCATGCGTGTTTTCGGCGCTGAACGCTTCCAAGGAATGATTGGAATGCTCAAGCTCCCAGAAGATGAAGCTATTCAAAACAAGATTATCACGCGTGGACTTGAGAAGGCTCAAGAAAAGATCGAGGGATTTCATTTCGATGCGCGTAAACACACGCTGTCTTATGATGATGTACTTTCTCATCATCGCGAAATTGTATACGGACGTAGAAAGAAAATTCTCTTTGACGATAAAGAATACAAGAAAGAACTTTATTCGCAGATCTTTGCTCATGAGCAGGGCCTCGAGAAAAAAGTGGGAACATACCGCGAAGAATTAGGCTCAGAGAATGTTGATACTATGATCAAAGATATTGCATTATCAATCATTGATCGATTGTGGATGGAGCACTTAGAGGTAATGAGTAATACTCGTCAGTCGGTGAATCTGCGTGCATACGGGCAGCGTGAACCAATAGTCGAGTATAAGAAAGAGTCCAATAGGCTCTTTGGTCAGCTGGAATCAGTATGGATTGATGAGATTGCGAATATTCTCAAGCATTTGGATGTTGCTGCAATTAAAAAGGCACAACAAGCACGTGTGACAAATCAAGAACAGAATAATAATGAAAGGGAAGCATCTCCGTCAGAAAATAAAGAGAAAAACGCACTTCAGCAAAAGAGCGATCGCGTAACCATCACCAAGGGCCGTGAGGTAAAAGAGGTAAAGAGAAAGAAAGTTCAGCAATGGCTTGATGCAGGCTGGGAAGTGCGTGCATAATCTCTTCGCCCAGACTCATCATTGAATTAGGGCAAGATCTTATACTGTTCTTAAATAATTTTTATATAGACGTATGATAACAATAGTTTCAGGAAGCCACAGAAAGAACTCACAGTCAGTGAAAGTTGCAAATTATTTGAAATACCAACTTGAGGAAAGTGGATATAAAAAAGAAATACAGGTTATTGATTTGGCTGAATACGAAATTCCGTTCTGGAACGAGGGCGTATGGGAGAATTCTCAAGAATGGCAAGAATCATGGGCTCCTGTTGAAGATTCTTTGAAAGAATCCGAAGGAATTGTCTTGATTTCTCCTGAGTGGGCGGGAATGGTGACGCCGAAACTGAAGAATTTCTTGCTCCTTTGTAGTTCAAAAATAGTAGCCCACAAGCCAGTCCTAATTGTAAGCGTCTCATCTGGGATCAGCGGCAGCTACCCGGTTGCTGAATTAAGGATGACAGCTTCGAAAAATAACAAGATGTGCTTTATTCCTGAGCATCTTATTATAAGAAACTGCGAAAAGATTCTAAATAGTAACAAATCGAAAGATATAACAGAGCGAGAGGCGAAACTCCGCACACGCATCGAATATACTCTGGGTGTCTTTATTAAATATTGCGATGCATTGAAAGGATTCAGTATAGATGTCAGTGAATTCCCGTATGGGATGTAATGAATGGCGTAAGCGTGATCTTCTAGGCACCCATGTGTGTTATAATTGTATTTGGAATACAGAGTAATTTGTATTTTGTATTATTTAATAAATAGTTTAATTATACATGTGTTATGTTCTAGTGCTGGCTTTTGTAATTGCGTATAAATAAATATAGATTCACCGACGTCATGAATGTATATTGCAAGCAAGAAATTAGCATAGAACTAGATATAGTGCATATTTCCTATTATGACAGGAGGTAAAAAATGTGGACTTAAAGGTATTGCCATGATCCTTGTGGTCATCGGTGCTTTGGTTTGGCTTTTAGTAGGGCTTCTTAACTTCAATCTTGTTGATGTATTAACGGGTCGTGCTGTGTGGATTGAGCGGTTGATTTATATTGCCGTAGGACTTTCGGGTATTTATTTGCTTATTGGGTGCGGTTGTAGGAATTGCAAAAGCGGTACATGTTCAAATGGGACGTGCACGAAAGAGAATGGAATGATTGGAGATACTTCTGCAAAACAAGCAATGGGCACTGTTGCTGACAAGACCAAACATTTCGCAGATGATGTGAAAGATATGGCTGGAAAGGCTGCTGACAAGGCGGAGCACTTGGCTGATGAGGCAACTGACAAAGCAGAGCACATGGCTAAGAACGTTGCG
>ENA-ORXC01001669-ORXC01001669.1-marine-metagenome-genome-assembly--contig:-NODE-1669-length-12861-cov-3.461514_pt1 | contig 12861 bp, 14 predicted proteins | sample MGYA00237865_ERZ511478 | MGnify/ENA metagenome assembly ERZ511478 | reverse complement strand
GCCGCCCCCCGCCGCAGACGAGCCAGCGCGCGGGGGGGGTCGGCATATGCGGCACGCTCGCCGCGACGGTGCGCACGGTCAGGGCGGTGAGGGTCGCGGCCCCGTCCTCGATCGACAAGCCTGCCATCCGCTCCCCCGCCAGTGAAAAAGTGTTGCGATCCAGCGACTTGGGGGGGATGCGCGCGGTATAGGCATCGGTCGCGTTCTGGCGCAAGCGATCCTCGGCCACCCGCCCCCGCGCCGCCGCCATGCCGTCCCGGTCCAGCGGCTCGCCGCCATGGCGCGCCATCCAGTCGTTCACCAGCGCGTTCCCCGGCCCGGTATCGAAGGCGAGCAATGCGCCTTCCTCCTCCGGCGCGTCCCTGGCCGGATCGACCCAGGTGACATTCGCGACCCCGCCGATATTCAGGAACGCGAGCGGCTCCCTCGCCCCGACATGCCGGGCGAGGGCATGGTGGAAGAACGGGGCGAGCGGCGCACCCTCCCCGCCCGCGACCATGTCCGCCGAGCGGAAATCGGCCACGACGGGCAGACCGGTCAGGTCGGCGAGGCGCTCCGCCTCCCCGATCTGCACGCTGCGCTCCGCCACCGGATCGTGAAAGACGGTCTGGCCGTGAAACCCCAGCAGGGCCGCGTCGTCCCGCAACCGCGCCCGCAGAGCAGTGACGGCGGCGAAGTGGATATCCGTCACCGCCCGCGCCGCCCCGGCCAGATCACCGGCCCCCGCGCCCCCCGCCGCCTCGTCGGCCATCACCCGCTCCAGCAGGGCGCGCTGATCGGCGGTGTACGCGGGCGTCACTTCCAGCGAGGGTCCGAACGCCGCGATCCCCTCGCCATCCGTCCGCAGCATCGCCGCATCCACCCCGTCCATCGACGTGCCGCACATCAGGCCCATGGCCCATATCGATTCGAAAGAGGTCATCGGGGTTTCCCATGCGCGCGGAATAGCGTTAAGACGCCCGTCGAAACTAGGGACCGCCACCATGACTTACCAGCCGAAATCCGACTTCCTGCGCGTGATGAGCGAACGCGGGTTCATGAAGGACTGCACCGATCTCGAAGCCCTCGACGCGGTGATGCTGAAGGGCGGCGTCCCGGCCTATATCGGGTTCGACTGCACGGCGACCAGCCTGCATGTCGGGTCGCTGCTCCAGATCATGATGCTGCGCTGGTTGCAGAAGACGGGGCAGAAACCCATCGTCCTGATGGGCGGCGGCACGACCAAGGTGGGCGATCCGTCGGGCAAGGACGACATGCGCAAGATGCTCGACGATGCGGGGATCGAGGCGAACAAGCGCGGCATCTTCTCGGTGTTCGAGAAATACATGACCTTCGGCGACGGGCCGACCGACGCGGTGATGATGGATAATGCCGAGTGGCTGGACCGCCTGAACTACATCGATTTCCTGCGCGAATACGGGCCGCATTTCACCATCAACCGGATGCTGTCCTTCGACTCGGTGCGGCTGCGGCTGGAGCGGGAACAGCCGCTGACCTTCCTGGAATTCAACTACATGCTGTTGCAGGCGTATGATTTCGTCGAACTCTACCGCCGTACCGGGTGCCGGTTGCAGCTTGGCGGGTCGGACCAGTGGGGCAATATCATCAACGGGATGGAGCTGGGCCGCCGGGTCGAGGGGGCCGAGCTGTTCGGCATCACCACGCCCCTGATCGCCAAGGCCGACGGCACCAAGATGGGAAAGAGCGCGGACGGGGCCGTGTGGCTGAACGCCGACATGCGCAGTCCCTACGAATTCTGGCAGTTCTGGCGCAACACCATGGATGCCGATGTGGGCCGCTTCCTGCGCCTGTTCACCGAATTGCCGCTGGACGAGATCGCGCGGCTGGAGGCGCTGGGCGGGTCGGAGATCAACGAGGCGAAGAAGGTGCTCGCGACCGAGGTGACGACGCTGTGCCACGGCGCGGAGGCGGCGGCGCAGGCCGAGGAAGCGGCGCGCGCGACCTTCGAGCAGGGAACGCTGTCGGACGACCTGCCGACCGTGGCCCTGACGGCGGAGGAGATCGGCGACGGGATCGCCATCGGTCAGCTTTTCGTCCGCGCCGGCCTGTCTAAGACGGGCAAGGAGGCCAAGCGCCTCATCGCCGATGGCGGGGCGAAACTGGATGACGGCGCGGTGAGTGATGCGGGGACGATGCTCGTGGCGGACGACTTCGCGGGCGGTCCGCGCAAGCTGAGCGCGGGCAAGAAGCGGCATGCGCTGGTGCGACTGGACTGAACCGGGGGAATCCGGCCTTCCGGAATGCCGGTGCGTATCGGCATTTCGAAAGACGAATATCCTGGGAATATCTTGGTTGCGGGAGCAGGATTTGAACCTGCGACCTTCAGGTTATGAGCCTGACGAGCTACCGGGCTGCTCCATCCCGCGCCAAGGAGGGTGTATCTAGTCGGGGTCGGTCGGCTTGGCAAGGGTTTTGTCATTCTTTTCCGCCGAGTCTCAGGAAGTCGTAACGAGTTTCGGGCATGACTGTCCCGGACCCGCAGGCTTTGGAGCGTTCACGCATGTCGATTTCGGATATCAAGGCGGTGGCCCGGCCGCTGAAACCCTATCTCCAGCCTGCGCTGACCTGGCTGGAGCATCAGCAGATGCCGGCCTCCGCCAAAGCCATGCGCAAGCGCGACCTGTCGGGGATCGAGCGCCCGGATGCGGGGGCGGCCGCCACGACCCGCGCCGCGCTCGACTGGCTGCTGATGGCGCAGAAGCAGTCTGCGACCAACGACGACGGGGCCGCGCGCGACTACAGCCACACCACCGGCTGGGCCGCCAGCTATCCCGAGACGAGCGGGTATATCGTGCCGACGATGCTCGCCCAGGCCGACTTGCTGGGCGATGAGGCCCTGCGCGACGGCGCGCGGCGGATGCTGGACTGGCTGGTCGCGATCCAGTTCGAGGAGGGCGGCTTTCAGGGCGGCACGATCGGACAGGAGCCGCGCGTGCCGGTGACCTTCAATACCGGCCAGATCCTGATGGGTCTGGCGGCGGGCGCGCGGGTGTTCGGCGAGGACTATGCCGTGCCGATGCGCAAGGCGGCGGACTGGCTGGCGACCACGCAGGACGCGGACGGCTGCTGGCGGTCGCACCGCACCCCCTTCGCCACGCCGGACGACAAGGCGTACGAGACGCATGTCTCCTGGGGCCTGCTGGAGGCGGCGCGGGTCGAGCCGAACGCGGCGTGGTCGGCGGCGGCCCTGCGGCAGGTCGACTGGGCCTTGACCAAGCAGGCCCCGAACGGCTGGCTCAGCGAATGCTGTCTTTCCGTCCCCGACAAGCCGCTGACCCATACCCTCGGCTACGCCCTGCGCGGGATTCTGGAGGCGCATGCCTTCTCGCAGGACGAACGCTACCGGGTCGCCGCGCGGAAGTTGGGCGGGGCGCTGGTCGGATGTCTGGGCGAGGACGGATTTCTGTGCGGGCGATTCGATGCGGCGTGGCGCGATTCGGCGGACTGGGTCTGCCTGACCGGCACGGCGCAGGTGGCGCATTGCTGGCTGATGCTGTCCCGGATCGACGAGTCGCAGGATTATCGCGGTGCGGCGAGCCGCGCGCTCGGCTATCTGCGCCACCGCATCGATACCGAGGGGCCGGAGGAGACGCGCGGTGCAGTGGCCGGATCGTTCCCGATCCATGGCGATTACGTACCCTACGGCTATCCGAACTGGGCCGCGAAGTTCTACATCGACGCGCAGCAACTCGCCGTCGACCTGGGGGTCGAATGACCCCGACATTCCTCTTCGGTTTCGAGCGCAGCGGTACCACGCTGCTGACGATGATGGTCGGCGCGCATCCGCATCTGTCCTGCCCCCTGTCGGTCACCGGCACCTGGTGGGCCTTCGCGGATCGGCTGGAGGAGTTCGGCGGGTTGCGGACGCCCGACGATATCCGGCGCATGGTCGACGCGGTGGCCGATCACGAGCGGCTGAAGCTGTGGAAGGTGGATTTCGACCGCGAAGCCCTCGCCGCGCAGATTCGCCCCGGCGAGTACGGCGATCTGGTCCACGCCTTCCACACCGCTGCGGCGGAGGCGGAGGGCAAGGCGGCGTGGGTCAATATGGATATCGTCACCCTCTTCCGGTTCGAGGATGTGGCGCGATTATTCCCCGCCGCCCGATTCGTCCAGATCGTGCGCGATGGCCGCGATGTTGCGCTGTCGTTCAAGGGATACCGGTTCGGCGGGCTGAACGCGCTGGAGGTGGCCGACCGCTGGTCCCGCGCGACCGTCGCCGCCGACCGCATCGGCCATGCGCTGGGGCCGGATCGCTATCTGCGCATCCGCTACGAGGATCTCGTCGGCCTGCCGGAGCAGACGCTGGACCGGTTGTGCGACTTCACGGGGCAAGCCTACGACCCCGCCATGCTCGATTACGCGGGCGATGTCTCACGCAAGGTTCCGGATGCGACCCGCGACCTGTGGCCCATCCTCGACCGTCCGCCCCAGACCGACAAGATCGGGCGCTGGACCCGCGAGATGAAATCCTCCGAACGCTACGTGATCGAGGAAGCGGCGGGCGAGGCGCTGGACCGATTCGGCTACGAGCGCAGCGGCGCGGGATTCTCGGCGGGGGGCGAACTGCGCGGCGCGTGGTGCTATCTGACGCGCGGGGCGCGGCTCAGGCGGCTGACGAAACGCTAGAAATCCTCCGCGTCCTTCGCGATGGCTTGCCAACCCCTGTCAAGGATGGTTGAAAGGCGACAAATCTCGCGAAGGGCAGCGCCATGGACAAGTTCACGACTCTCGACGGCATCGCCGCACCATTGCCGCTGATCAATGTCGATACCGACATGATCATCCCCAAGCAGTACCTGAAGACGATCCTGCGCACCGGCCTCGGCGTCGCGCTGTTCTCCGAGATGCGGTACGAGGACGACGGCTCCGAGAAGCCGGATTTCGTGCTGAACCAGCCCGCCTATCGCGATGCCGAAATCCTGGTCGCCGGGGACAATTTCGGCTGCGGCTCCTCGCGCGAGCACGCCCCCTGGGCGCTGCTGGATTTCGGCATCCGCTGCGTGATCGCGCCCAGCTTCGCCGACATCTTCTACAACAACTGCTTCAAGAACGGCATCCTGCCCATCGTGCTGCCGCAGGAAGAGGTCGACAAGCTGATGGACGATGCCGGGCGCGGCGCGAATGCGCGCCTCAGCGTCGATCTGGAGAATCAGACGATCAAGGGACCGGATGGCGGCACCATCGCCTTCGACGTCGATCCGTTCAAGAAGCACTGCCTGCTGAACGGTCTGGACGATATCGGCCTGACCATGGAGAAGGAACAGTCGATCTCCGACTTCGAGGCAAAGCGCGCCACCCGGATGCCGTGGATGAAGGCGGATGCCGCCCGGGCCGCAGGCTAGGGGCGCGGTCATGGCCGCCGCCCGCACCGTCTTCGTCCTCAACGGCCCCAATCTGAACCTGCTGGGCAAGCGCCAGCCCGAGATCTACGGCACCGAGACGCTGGCCGATGTCGCCACCCGCTGCACCGCGCGGGGCGAGGCGCTGGGACTGACGGTCGCCTTTCACCAGTCGAACCACGAGGGCGAGATCGTCGAGACGATTCACCTCGCGCGGGACGAGGCCGCCGCCATCGTCATCAACCCCGCCGCCTATACCCACACGTCGGTCGCGATCATGGATGCCCTGCTGGCCTTCGACGGTCCCGTGATCGAGGTGCATCTGTCAAACGTGCATCGGCGCGAGGACTTCCGGAATCATTCCTATGTTTCAAAAGCGGCGACGGGCGTGATATGCGGGTTGGGTTCGCGTGGATATCTTCTGGCGCTCGACGCGGTGGCCGACCTGATCGGGGCCGATGCCGGATGACCTGCCGCCCCAACAACGAGAGGCCGTGCTTCGATGAGCAGTGACAAGACCGAATCCGATGTGGCCTTCATCCGCGCACTCGCCGCGATCCTGAAGGAAAGCGATCTCGGCGAGATCGAGGTCGAGCGCGAATACGGCGAGAACGACGAACTGCTGGTCCGCCTCAGCCGCCAGGGACCGGCCCCCGTGGTCGCCGCACCGGCCGCCTATACGCCCGTGCCGTCCGCCAGCGCCGCGCCCCATGCCACCGCTCCGGCCCCGGCCCCCGTCGAAACCGCGCCGCCCGATCCGGCCAATACCCCCGGCATGGTCCCCTCGCCCATGGTCGGCACCGCGTATCTGGCGCCCGAGCCCGGCGCGCCCGCCTTCGTCGCGGTCGGCGATACGGTGACGAAGGGCCAGACCGTCTTAATCATCGAGGCGATGAAGACGATGAACCAGATTCCCGCCCCTCATGACGGCACGTTGCGCGTCATGCTGGTCGGCGATGGCGACCCGGTCGAGTTCGGGATGCCCCTCATGGTCATCGAATAGCGCCGATGTTCGAGAAAATCCTCATCGCCAACCGGGGCGAGATCGCCCTGCGGATCCAGCGCGCCTGCCGCGAGATGGGCATCGCCACCGTCGCCGTCCATTCCACGGCGGATGCCGACGCGATGCATGTGCGCCTCGCCGACGAGAGCGTGTGCATCGGCCCGCCCTCCGCGACGCTCAGCTATCTGAACGTGCCCGCGCTGATCACCGCCTGCGAGATGACCGGCGCGCAGGCGATCCACCCCGGCTACGGCTTCCTGTCCGAAAACGCCTCCTTCGCGCAGATCGTCGCCGAACACGAACTGACCTTCATCGGCCCGACCGCCGAGCACATCACCATGATGGGCGACAAGATCACGGCCAAGGACGCGATGAAGCGCCTCGGCGTGCCGGTCGTCCCCGGCTCGCCCGGCGAAGTGACGAGCGATGCCGAAGCACTGGATATCGCGGGCAACATCGGCTTTCCGGTCCTGGTCAAGGCGACGGCGGGCGGCGGCGGGCGCGGGATGAAGCTGGCCCGCAATGCTGCCGAGATGTCGACCGCCCTCTCCACCGCGCGGTCCGAAGCGGGGGCGGCCTTCGGCAACAGCGCGGTCTATCTGGAGAAATACCTCGGCAAGCCGCGCCATATCGAAATTCAGGTCATGGCCGATTCCCACGGCACCGTGGTGCATCTGGGCGAGCGCGACTGTTCGCTCCAGCGCCGCAATCAGAAGGTGCTGGAGGAAGCCCCCTCCCCCATCCTCAGCCCGGCGGAGCGCGCGGATATCGGCGAACGCTGCGCCGTGGCCCTTCGCGAACTGGGCTATCTGGGCGCGGGGACGATCGAGTTCCTGTACGAGGATGGCGGGTTCTACTTCATCGAGATGAACACGCGGTTGCAGGTCGAACACCCGGTGACCGAAATGGTCTACGGCGTCGATCTGGTGCGCGAGCAGATCCGCGTCGCCTCGGGCCTGCCTCTGTCCTTCACGCAGGCCGAACTGGTCCCCCGGGGCCACGCCATCGAATGCCGCATCAATGCCGAGAACGCGCGCACCTTCGTGCCCTCGCCCGGCACGGTCAACGGGTATCACGCGCCCGGGGGGCTGGGCGTGCGGATGGATTCGGGGCTGTATGCGGGCTATCGCATCCCCCCCTATTACGACAGCCTGATCGGCAAGCTGATCGCCCATGGCCGCGACCGCGACGAGTGCGTCGCGCGTATCCGCCGTGCGCTGGCCGAGACGATCATCGACGGGGTGGACACGACGCTGCCGCTGTTCGAGGCGCTGTTGCAGGAACCGGACTTCCTGTCCGGGGATTACGATATCCACTGGCTGGAACACTGGATCGAGGGATTGTCGACCCCCGCATGAGTGACGAAACGCTGACGCTGACTCCGGAACTGCTGCTGCAGGCCTATGCCGCCGGCATCTTTCCGATGGGGTCGGAAGACAGCGATCGGGAACTGTACTGGGTCGATCCGAACGAGCGGGGCATCATCCCGCTCGACGGCCTGCACGTCTCGCGCAGTTTGCGCAAGACGATCCGGCGCGGCGGGTTCGAGGTGCGGGTGGATCATGATTTCCGGGCCATGATGCGCGATTGCGCGGCGCGGGAGGAGACGTGGATCAACGACACGATCCTCGATCTCTACCACGCCCTGCACAAGCGCGGCGCGGCCCACAGCGTCGAGATCTGGCGCGGGCCTGACCGCATCGGCGGCCTCTACGGGGTCAGCATCGGCGCGGCGTTCTTCGGCGAGAGCATGGTGTCGCACGAACCCGATGCCAGCAAGATCGCCCTCGTCTGGCTGGTCGCGCGGCTGCGGGCGGGGGGGTTCCGGCTGCTGGACACGCAGTTCACCACGCCGCATCTGGAATCGATGGGCTGCATCGGCATTCCGCGCCGGCGCTACCACGCGATGCTGCGCACGGCGCTGGATCACCGGGGCGATTTCGGCGTGCTCGACGGGGCGGCGGATGCGGAGACGGTACTGGGCCTCGCGCAGGCGTCAGGGTAGGCGCGCCTCGAACCGGATGCGGATATAGTCCGCCGTCCAGTTCCCGTCCGAATCGCACAGGGCCGGGCGCAACAGCGCGACCGCCTCGTCCCGCACCTGTATGCGCAGATCCTCCGGCACGCTGGCCAGCACGGGGGCCGCCAGCGTTTCCAGCCACCCGGCCATATCGGACGGGATCGGCGTGGGGCGCGGGATCAGTTCGATCCGGTCGACGGCAAAGCCCCCCGCCTCCAACCGCGCGCGGTGTTCGGCGCAGGAGGGGAAGTACCAGATGCCGCCCGGCGCGTTCCGCTGCCCGGTCGCCCGCTCGATCACCGAAGACAACGCCACGCGAATCGCGGCGACATTGCCATGGCCGCCGAATTCGGCGACGAAGCGCCCGCCGGGTTTCAGCGCCCGGGCAACCCCGGCGATGACCGCATCGGGCCGCGTCATCCAGTGCAGCGCGGCGTTGGAGAAGACAGCGTCGAATTCCCGGTCGAAGGCCAGCGCATGGCCGTCCCCGACCCGCGCATCCAGCCCCAGCGCCTGCGCGCCCGCGACCATATCCGCACTGAAATCCGTGCCGACCACCTCGGCCCCCGCCGCGACCAGCCGCCGGGTCAGCGCCCCGTCACCACAGCCGAGATCGAGAATCCGCTCGCCCGCCTGCGGGTCGAGCCAGCCCAGCACCCCCGCCCCGAGATCGGAGACGAAGCGCGCATTGGTTGCGTAGCGGTCGGAAGACCAGTGGTCAGTTCGTTCCGGCAACGGCCTTGCCGATCAGGTCCAGCAGGCTGACGGACCCCTGCGTCCGCTCGATCGCCTCGCCGGGTTCGAGGAAATATTCCGATCCCCCCGGCTCGATGGAGACATACGAGCCGCCCAGCAGCCCGTCACTGGCGATCTTGGCCGACGAATCGCTGGGCAGTTTCACCCCGTTGCGCATCGCGAAGGTGATCTGCGCCTGATAGGTCGCCTCGTCCAGCGTAACGCTCTGCACGGTCCCGACCTTCACGCCGGAGACGCGCACATCGCCCCCGGTGCCGATCCCGTCCGCCTTGTAGAACTGGGCGGTGATCGGATAGCTGCCCCCGCCGCCGAAATCGGCGTTCGCGCCGGCGTAGTACAGGAACCCGCCGGCGACGCCGATCACGACCGCCCCGATCAGGGTCTCTACGATATTATTGGCCATTGCCGCTCTCCTCGGGCGTCACTCAGTCCGGAACCCAGGCTGTATACGGCTTTTCGGCGGATGTCGCCTCCCGGCCCAGCGCCACGAGGCTGCCGGGGGGGCGATAGGCGAGGTCGGTGCCGGTCAGGTTGGGCAGGCGATCCTTCTGCCACGGCCAGACCTGGAGCGGTTCCTCGGTCGGGGGATGCTCGAAGGTATGGTGCATCCAGCCGTACCACTCGCCGGAAACGTTCGACGCCTCGACGTCATCGGCATAGATCACCCAGCGCTTCGAATCGTCGGCATTGCGGTAGTAGACGTTGCCGTGATCGTCCTCGCCGACCTTCTCGCCGTAGCGGGACGTGAACAGCGTCGTCCCGATGGTCGCGCCGTTCCACCAGGTGAAAATCTTGCTCAGGATCGACATGACCGCTCCGATTGTCCTCGTTCTGCGCGCAGTGTATGAAACCGCGCGCGGAACGGCAATCCTTTCCGGCTATGCAGCCATCAGATCGCGGATGAGCTGCGCCTTTTCCTCCGGATCGAAGAAACCGATGCGCTGGTAGGCGATGCGGCCATCCTTGTCGATGATGGCCACTTCCGGGGTGCCGCGCGTGCCGTAGAGGATCATGGTGTTCGGCAGGCGGTCGTCGATATCGTGGCGGTCGTTGCCGACGGGGTGGCCGAAGCCGGTGTCGTCGACGAACTTGCGCAGGCGGCTGACGGTCTGGTGCTGATGCCCCTCGAAGACGGTATGAATGCTGACGATCTTCATGCGGTCCTGCGCGATGTCCTGCGCGAAATCCTTCTCCCATTGCAGGGTCGTGGGGATCGAGAAGCTCTTGCAGCCGGGGCACCAGAGTTGGAAGAAGTCGATCACGACCACCTGTCCGCGCATGTCCTGCAGGTGGACGGGGGGCGAGTTGATCCACTCGGCGATATCCCATTCGGGGGCGGGCGCACCCACGGGCAGGGCGCGCAGGGGCGTGACGGGGACGGCGGCGGCAGCGGCGATTCCGGCGAGGGCGCCGCGACGGGTCAGGGTCGGCATGGGTATGGGTCTCCGGTCAGGCTTGGGGGCGATGGCCACACAATGGTGGGCCGCGCGGCACGGCGCAACGACTGCCGCGCCCCCTCACGGACAGGTGACACGGCGAGAGAATGCCCTGCCGCCGGAACGAATCCGGGGGTCGTGCATTGGGAACACAGCAGCAACACGACGACGGGAGATCACCATGTCCGACACCACCACGCAGGAAACCGGCATCGACAAATCCGACATCGGCGGCAATGCCGAGAAAGACCCGGATAACTGGGTGACCGGCGACGAGGCGATGACCGGCGCGCAGAAAAGCTACCTCGCGACCCTCAGCGAGGAGGCGGGCGAGCCGATGGACGACACGCTGACCAAGGCCGATGCCTCGAAACGGATCGATGCCTTGCAGGAGAAGACGGGGCGCGGAACGGGGTAGCGCCCCGGCACGCGCCGCGACAGCAGTCGCCGGACCCTGTTCCGGTCGATCCGCCCGGGGGTGCGCATGAACCGGCGATGTTGCGGGGGAGGACCGCCCCCTCAATAGAAGCCGAACGCATCCCAGACATCGCCGAGGGTCGCATTCTCGACGATGAGCACGTCGCTGTCGCCGTAATGGATCACGGCATCGTCGCCCTGCATCGCGGTCGTCAGGTCGCGCCAGGTCGTCTGGTGATCGGAGAAGACGATGCGGTCCTTCCCGGCCTCGAAATCCGTGATGACATCCGCGCCGTCGCCCTGGCGGAACTTGAACTGGTCGCGCCCCGCGCCGCCCGCGATAATGTCATCGCCGGTGCCGGCGGTGATCAGATCCTTTCCGGCCCCGCCGGACACGGTGTCGTTGCCGCTCTCGCCGAACAGCATGTCGTCGCCCCTGCCGCCGGACAGGGCATCGTCGCCATCGCCGCCGGAGAGCATGTCCGCCCCGTCCCGACCGATCAGGGTGTCGTCGCCGCCATAGCCGTAGAGGCTGGACCCGGCATGTGCCGCGCTCAGGATATCGCCCCAGAACTCGGACCCGAGCACCGTCTCGATCGAGACGAGGGTATCGCCGGCGGCATGGCCGGCGGTGCCGGTCCCCGCCTCCAGATCCACCGCCACGGCGGAGGACGACGACCAGTACGTCGCGGCATCGATGCCCGCGCCGCCGTCCAGATGGTCGCCATCCTCCGCCCCGCGCAGGATATCGTTGCCCGCACCGCCGAACAGCGCGTCCTCGCCGCCCAGCCCGCAGATGAAGTTGTCACCGGCGTCACCGGTCAGGACATCGTCGAAATGCGATCCCCGGACATACTCGATATCGACCAGAACGTCGCCCTCGGCATCGCCGCCGCTGGCCGTCATCGCTTTCAGGTCGATACGAACCGCCGTATCCGAGTCGTGGTAGTTGATCGAGTCCAGCCCGCTGCCGCCATCCAGCAGATCGGCCCCGGCACCGCCGTCGAGGTAATCGTTCCCGCCCCCGCCGTAGAGCGCATCGTCGCCCGCGCCCCCGTGGAGAAAATCGCGCCCGCCGCCTCCGAACACGACATCGTCGCCCTCGTAGGCGAAGAAGACATCCTCGCCGCTCGTCCCCTGAAGGGTCTCGGAAGATTTGCTGCCCCGGAAAGTCCTTGCGAAAACCAATGATTTTGTCATGCGATCAATCCATTTAAATATTTCTGATGCATTTCAATATTTCGCTCGATCCCTTAACGAATTCATACTTATCAAGTAAGCGTGAAGATCTCGGGGCATCAATCGATCCGGAATTAGAATAAATTTTTACCGATATCCGCGACGCGAAGTTCCGCCGCCGGTCATCCGGATGCCGCCCCCGTCGCCGGTCCCCTACCCCGCCCCGTGACTGCGATCATAGCCGTTTACCGGCGGCGACGCCCATCCGGCCAGCGCGTCGTTCACGGGCCGATACATCTCCACCAGCAGCGGATGGCACCGGGCCGTGTCGCTGCTGTGGGCGGCGTCGCAGGCACCGCCCGGGCAGGCGGACAGGCCGCCGATCAGGTCGATCTCCGCAAAGAATTCCAGATGGTCGCCGGGGCGCACCGGGGTCGCCTTCATGAAATACTGCTGCGTGTCGGGCGTGAAGCCGGTACACATGAAGACATTCAGCACGTCATGCACATGCGCCTCGATCGCGCGCACGTCCTGTCCGGTTTCCTCGGCCAGGGCGCGCACGAGATTGCTGTGACAGCAATGGTGATAGGCCGCGCCGCCCAGCAGCATGGCAGTGTAGGGGTCGCAGCGCGTGCCGATCACGTCATGCACGCTGCCGCCGAACTCGTCGAACCCGTACCAGTCGAG
>ENA-ORXC01001667-ORXC01001667.1-marine-metagenome-genome-assembly--contig:-NODE-1667-length-12876-cov-5.648488_pt1 | contig 12876 bp, 14 predicted proteins | sample MGYA00237865_ERZ511478 | MGnify/ENA metagenome assembly ERZ511478 | reverse complement strand
TCCCCGCACGACAGGTCGGTCTCGGGCGGCGGCACGCCCTGCTCGCGTAGCCAGGCCTGGTACTTGTCGGGGCTTGTCTCCTTCCAGTAGTCGCGGAACGTCTTGGCGTCTTCCCCAGCCTTCGCCTCCCACTTGGAGAGGGCCTCCGCGACTGTGCCGACAGAGAATAAGAGGAGCTCGCCAACCGCCCGCGCTAGGTCGCGGGATCCGTCCATGGCGCGCCGCGCGAGGAGCAAGAACTCCCAGATGAACACCACAGGCTGGATGTGGTCGAGCAGCCCCATCCACTGCGTGCTCCGCTCGCCCTCCATGATCTTCAGCGCCAGCTCCTTGACGCCGTTCGTGTTGCACCCCGCGAACACGTTGAAGGCTGGCTCTGCAAGCATTGCAGACACAAACAGCCGCACCTTACGCCACCGGTCTTTCTCAACGACCACGTTGGTGGTCGGTGGGAAGGCGTCGGCGAGGGCCACGCACAGGAGCATGCCGCGGCGGGGCGGGGCGGCGGGCGCGGCGACGCCGCCGTCGTCGGAGTCGGACGAGGAAGAGCTGTCCTCGTCGCTGTCGGGGGGGTGTGGGGAAGGTGGCGCCGCACCCGGAGTACCCACCGGGGCACGGCGAGGAGGCGGCGCCGCACCCGTACCACCCAACGGGAGACGGCGAGGAGGCGGCACCACACCCGGACCACCCAACGGGAGAAGGCGAGGAGGCGGCACCACACCCGGACCACCGGCCGAGACACCACGAGGACGGCGAAATGGGTCCGTAGCCCGCGCTGGGTAACGGCGAGGAGGCGGCACCGGAGCACCGGGCGGGAGACCACGAGGTCCAGGTAGAGGCGCGCTACCAGAAGGAGGAAGAGGATGCACAGACTCGGCAGGGAGAGGGAGAGCGGGTGTCCTGTTATCAACGGCCGCGGGGGCAGACGATGGCGGCGAATCGACGGCCGCGGGCAGCGCCGACGAAGGCATGGTTGTGCTTGCGGCGGCAGCGATAAAGGAGATAGGCAGCAGGGGGAGTTGATGGTGCGCATCGGCGGCATGCAGCCACAGCTGCGGGAGCGGCCAAGAGCCGTAAAGGCAAGGGGTAAATGGCGGGGGCTGATCGTCGGTGGAGGAGAGTAGGGTAGGCCAAAAGAGTCGGCGACAGAGCGAGCGAGGGGAAAGGTGGTGGAGCGGGCGTCACGGCGAGAAGAAGGTCAGAAGCCGGAGACAGGCAAACATACCAACAAAGGAGGGGCCCACGGGCGCAGAGCTCGCGGCTGGGATGACCAGGTCAAGGAAAAGCGGCGAACACACCTAGCGGCCACGCTATCGCGACCGAGGAGGCACGGACACAGGAGCGTCTGCGCCTCTGGAAGGTTGCCGCTCAGTCCGTGCGGCGGTTGGCGCCCGTCCACCGTCCGAGTGGTCCCAGGTTGGGCGCAATGGCGGCCAGGGCGACGGCATCGGCGGTCCATAGATGACCACCGCGGCGATCCCAGATGTCATGGTGGCCACAGACACAAAAGGAGCGCAGCCACAGTAACTGCGGGAGGAGCATGACAGGGGCGGTCGCCGGGGTCGCAGTCCGCGAGAAAGGGGCCGTCAGTTGCATGTCGAGCAGCAGGAGGGGGACCCTCCACAGACGCGCCGCCCGCTGCGGTCCCGCGTTGCCCCGCCAACCACTCACTCCCGCAGCCGCTCGCCGCTCAACCGACCACCCGCCCGCCCGCCTACTCTCCTGTCCGGAAATCCGCCCTGAGGGGTCGCAGCCGACGGGTGGAGCCACAAGGGCACCGCCGCTGCGCCTGGCAGCCAGGGTCGAGCCACTGTCACAAGAGCAGCCACACTGCACAGACGGAAGCTGCCAGAGGACCCCTGCATGCGATGCGCAACAGTCCCCCTTCGCTGTCGCCATGCAGCACGGGAGCCGGAATATCTGCTGGATGCAAAGTGCGCTCGAACTGCGCTTCCGCCACCCATGTCGGCACGCTGTCATCGCCTCTCCCCCCCCCGGCTGGAGGTGTTCGAGGCAGACGTCAACCCGTCGCGGCTATTGCCTTGAACGATCATCATTAGTGGAGTTTCTGCTATGATATTAGGAAGTACCGGTGATCTTCGCAAATTGAGTGTGCAATGCATTCTCACGGACGTGAGAAGGCATCAGTCAGACACCAAGCAGACACAAACTTGACACGGAGCGCTGTGACTACGGGCGAGGGCCCCAGGAGGCGAGCTGGAAGCAACGGCCGACTTGTGTGGGACAAGAGCGACACTGCATCTAAGACACTGTTGCCGGACAGCTGCCTGTGCAAGATGCTTTGACTGTAAATAAAGAAACAGAGGAAGCCAAAGACATAGCCAAAAAACTTGGAATACAACCTAGCAGGTCGTGCCTTGCTGCTGGACGTTGGGTACCAACAGGAGCGGCGGACACGCTTAAACCATGAGATGCAGCCTTTGAACACGGGAAGCATCGGGATACATAGGACACACGCTAGTAAATGACCACATAAAAAAACATATACAAGAGTAGAAGCAGGACAATCAGGCACGAAAAGACAGAGAAGCAACGGATCGCACCGCTCTACAAGAGGGTCATCGCCAAGAGCTCGGCCGCAATCCGCCGCCGGTAGTAGTTCATGCTACCCGTCATTCTCTCGGGCGCTATGCCACGTGAGATGTAGTCCATCCTCTTCAACACAAAATCGCCACAGTCCTTGCCGTTGTCTTGCTTCCTGCAGCGCACCTTGTGCTTCCGCCACCTGCCGCGGGGGTGACCGTACGTCCGGGCGTCATCCTGCCCCCACTGCACGATGCATTGAAGCATCCAGTCGCTGGCGGATCCCAGCGAGTCGTACGTGTCCACGACGCGCCGCTGTGGGTGCACGACAGCCAGCAACCAGTGGATGTTGGCCACGTTGATGGGAATCAAGACCGTCTCGTACTCCTTGAAGTCGATGTCCCTCGACCAGCGGGCGACCGCTTCGGAGTTGTACGCCTCGTCCCTGCCCGACGTGAGGGTGGTGAAAAAGAACATGTTGAAGAAGTGGAAGCGCAGCGGGCGCTGATCAACCGCCCCCCACGTGGCCTCGCGCCGCTGGAGCAGGGAGATGTAGGCGTTCATCGCCTCGTCATGAATCATTACGGTGGGCGGCACCCTCCTCAAGTCCCACAGCCGCAGCGGGATGTTGTCCATGACGAGAAGCGGCTCTTGGTCAGCCGGCGCGGCCTCGGTGCGACCGTGGTAGGGCTTGAGCGGCGCGGTGACAGACACCGCGTGGGGCGTGAGGGGCGAAAAAGGATCCATGGGGTCGCACACCGTCAACCTGTCAGCGCCACGCGCCGTGCCCTCCGAAATGTAGGACCGCGGGGTCTTCCATGTGTCGGGCGTGCACCGCACGCCATTGTCGTCCCTCTCCACGTCAGCATCCCCATCTGCGACCGGAGGCACGGGGGCGGCGTCGCAGGGCCCGCCAGAGTCCACGCCAGATAACCCCCTCCCGATGCTGTAGTTGACGGTCACGGCCAGCGACAGGTGCCTTGTCTGAGCGATCAGGCCCCCCGCACCGGCACCCACAGCGTCGGCGCTGCCGTCGGGCGAGCCACTTGCTGCCACCAGGTCAACCGTAGACCCATCTGAGCTTTCCGCCTCGGGGGCCAAGTCGTCTGCTTCGCTACCATCGCTGGCTGCGGCGGCCAAGTCCGCAGCTGCTCCGCCCGCGACCACCGGCGGACCGACTCCCGCGCCGGGGGCGCCTGCCGCCGCGGCCGGCGCACCCGCCTCCCCCGGCTGCTCCCCGCTGCTCGCGACCACCTCCCAAAAGAAGGAGAAGAGAGTGGACGATGCCCACAGCAGCGCGGCCGCCCTCGCGGGGCCGGTGCGGGCGGAGATGGAGACGCGGCCCTCCGTGGGGCGGGCGCCAAGCCGGGCGGCTTCAAACACGCGCCACGCCGTCGCTTCCGCACTCGTCAGCGCCGTGTCATCCTCCATGGTGGCACGCACTCGATTCCGTACGACCCGCCGCACCTTGGCGCTGCGTATGGCGCAGGCAAAGACGAGAGAGAAGTCCACCCGCGGGGCGTTCATGGAAGGCCGCAGCATCTCAACAACGTGCTCCTGAAGCACCGACAGCACCTGACCGTCGCAAATGACGCAGCGGAAGCGGCCGCCCATGCGCTCCTCCGCGCCGCAGTGGTGGCACCTGAAGGCCGCTTCCGGGATGACAAGCGTGCTTGAAAACTCTCCGCAGGCGTCCGACAGCAGCTGCCGCGCTTGCCCAGGCTCATACTCCGAGTAGGCCGCCGTGTTGCGTAACAAGCTCGTCAAGAACTCACTCGCCGCCGCCATGGTGCTGCGCGCAATTACGCACAGCTCCAGGACCGCGTCCAAGAAGGTGCGCGTGTAGACTCCCCCTCGCGTCGAGACAAAGAGCCCGTCGGGGGACCCGTCGTACTCCACCATGCGCTCGCACACGCACACCCACGAGCCGATGTAGATCGTCAAGCGCCCGCGGATGCAGTAGAGCACCACCTCCTCGGGCAGCACCTCGGTTTCTTCGCCTCGCATGGTGTCGCAGTACATGCACTTGATCTCGGCGTGCGTGTGGTCGAGGATCTTGGCTTCCTCCGCCGTCCTGCACGCGTCTATAACCGCCGCGTAGAGGTCTCATTTGCGCACCTTGCACGCGCACGGGAACATGTTCCGCGCGCGGCGCTGCCTGCTTGGCAAAGGCGTGGCGGCGGCAGCCATCCTCTGCGGCACATGATCACTTGGCTGCTGCTTTTTCCCGTCGTCATTAAGGTCACCGGCGGGGCAAAACTGCAGCGACTCGTTGAACTCGGCCGCCGCAGCCGACGCTGCTGCCGCCTCCCACCTGTTGTACTCGTTGACAGCTTGGGAGTGTACACAGCCCCATAGCCGGCTGGAGCACGACAACAGGAAGCACGTTGCTAGGTGATGCTTGTTGTGCGGCGGCGGACAATGGCAGGGCTCCACACGCCCTCGTAGAAGATAGCAAAGATGGGTACGTCCCCCTTCTTGCCCGAGTGCGAGGCCAGGTGGACGGCCGTGTCCTCGTCCCTCGCCGCTTGCTCGTCGTCCTCGGCGCCGGCCAGATCGGGAAAGAGGTCGAGCAGCTCGTTCATGTCGACCGCCTCATACTCGGAGGCCAGCTCGTCGTACGCCAGCTGCAGAGCGCGCGCGTGGCGGCACGTGGACGACTTGTTGCGCGCCACTTGCAGGTTGACGTGCTCAATCGTCTCCCCGGTGAAGGTGTGTCTGCCGCTGCCGAGGATGCTTCCGCAGGAGCAAAACGTCAACAACGCGCCCGCCACCGTCGACGACCACACGCACATGGGGTCGAACAACTCTACGAAGACGATCACACGAGCGCCGCTAACGCAGTGCGGGGCGACAGTCGGGTCGTCCGAGACACCCATCATTCTTGCCGCCAGGCCGAGCGCCACGCGGAGCTCGGTGGTAAAGTCCGCATGCAGCTCCTCGACCGTTAATGGAGCGGCCCCCAGCTGTGGCGCGCGACTAGAGCGGGCGTCCCCGGCGTCGGTGTGGTTGTGGCTGTCGAACATGTTTGCAGGTCGTCGTCTTGGTCGCGTCGTTGTGGGCCGAGACGGAGAGCGGTTGCTGTCCTCCCCGTCTCTGTCTTCAGCGAATGCGCTGGCACGCCGCTCGTCGTCGGTGGCTTGTTGGTCGTTGTCCGCCGTCTCGTCCGGGTCCTGCTGCCAGTCACTCTCGTCCATCTCGCCCGCCGCTACAGCATCCATCCACGCATGACGCGCCGAGTCGAATAGCTCCGCCAGCGACGCGCTTCCGGGCTCGGTGATATCGGCCGCACGGTCGAGGAAATCGGGTGCGTCCTCGATGAAGCCGCAGTGTAGCGCCGTTCAGCGGGCCGGTACCGTATCATTATCTGACATGGCGAGACAGCGAGCGGGGAGAGGCGGCCGACCGTGCCGGGCCGCGGGGGGAGGCGGGCGACAGTATCATCGAGGGGTGCAGAGCGGGAGACGGTGCCGGGGAGCGGGGCGGGGCGTCCGACCGTACCAGCGAGCGTGGAGGGGCTGCCGACCGCGCCGGGGAGCGGGGCGGGGCGGCCCACCGTACCATCCAGCGGGGCGGGGCGGCCGACCCTGCCAGGGAGCGGAGCGGGGCGGCCGACCGTGCCGGGGAGCGGGGCGGGGCGGCCCACCGTACCAGCGAGCGGGGCGGGGCGGCCGACGGTGCCGGGGAGCGGGGCGGGGCGGCCGACGGTGCCTAGGAGCGGGGAGGGGCGGCCGACCGGGCCCGCGACCACAGCTGCAGGTGCTGCAGCGCTGTTCCGGGGCCCCTGCCGGCCGCGGTATGGGGTGTGGAACGGGACCACCCAGTGCCGCAAGCATCAGGCGATCTCGGCTGTGGTCAGCACGGTGGCGGATTCGAGGGGCACCTGGCAATCTAGGGGACCTATTCCTTGCATGCGCAATATGGTGGCGCCCAAACGTGCGGTCAGGAAGCGCAGGATGTGTGGTGTGCAGTGGTCCAGGATATTTGGTGGCGCCCAGACCTGTGGTGCGGAAGCCGATCGATTCGTGGAGGACAACGGCGCAGAAATCGGGGTCTAATTTGGAGGGCCAATCAGAAGCAGGGTGGGTGCAACCGGCGATAGGCCCCTGAAATGTGACCGTGCCGGCTGACACAAGCGAGCGTCACCCCAAGAATCGTGAGCCAGCACCCGGTGGTAAACCCCCGCCAGATAAGCTGTACTGAGGTGTAATCTTGGCTTCTGATTGGCCGATGGAGTGGCACGGGAATATTGGCACCAGAGTGCCCGTGCCAAAGTGCGATTCCAGGCCGTGGACGGCGCTGTTGGAGCGCCTCAAGGCAGATGCACCGCGCTTGCCAGTAGATTCCAGAGGTTCCTTTGTGCTTACGCTCGGATTGCGAAAGCTTCCACAAGCTTCCCGGTCCCCCCCGAGGGCCCGGATGCGGGAAGACGTGTGTCTCCCTTGTGTGTGTCACACCCCCGCAGGGGGGCCCGATCGGGCGTTCCCCGCCTCACGCCCCTCTAGAGGGGTCGCTTCATGTGTGGCCCTGGGGCTCCCTGGACACCCGCCCAAGGGGGCAATCCCACGATACCCCCCCCTAGGGGGGTGTTACGTGCCTGGTCACGACCCGTCCCCGGCTTATTCCGGGGGGTCGTGTCACCCCTGACAGGGGGTTTCCCCCACATATCCCGCACCTCAAGGCCCGCGTCTGGCGGGACCGAGGGCGGTGTCTCGCCACCCCCTCTATCGGCCACGGGGACACCCTGCCCTGTGGCTCCCTGACAGCTTGACACTGGGGGCTCGCTCCGGGGAGCCATACGTCGGGGGACTGTGAAGCGGGCAGTACAGTGGGTGGGTGCGTTAAGGTTCTATCGTAGAGGTGGCGCGAGCCGTAAGGGAACAGCCTGATAAGACGCAGGCACCCCCACGCTCTCAGCACCCGCAGACACCCCCACTCCCAGCATGCATACACACACCACGCACCTCCGCGGGCGGACGGCGCACGGGCCACGAGCACACACGCTCACAGCCCCTCAAAGTCCCGACAATGCACCTCGCTAATCTCCCGGAGCTCATCCCCTAAAGGGTGCCCCCAAAATCAAGTACATGCGAAAACATCAAATACAATGTCAAAGTACAGAACAAATTGCAAGGTGACATCCCGCCAAAGCATTGAGTGACATGGAAGTGCTGAGCAATGCTCAACAGGGACCGACGGGTTCACCGATTCGAGGAACCCTCGGGTCAGTCCCATAAGACAGTCACCGCCAGCGGTGACTGGGAGCCTCGACGCACCGGTTCGGTACCCGTGTTATCACCGGGAGGACGACCCCGTCGGGCGCGACCGGGTTCTCCCCGCGTCCCGCGTCGTCCGTGGACCTCACCCCGGGATGGGGCATCCTTATCGTCCCGGTTCCCTTCCTCTCGAGGCGGGATGGCGTCTTCTACGGCTCCCGACGCGCCGGCCGCCATGGCGGTCGACCGTGAGGCCGAGGGCGCGGGCGCCCTTTTGGGCCCCGAGGAGGACATCGACGACGATGTCCTCGCCAACCTCCTGTCGGCCTCGTGGCCGACCCCCGCGGTCGTCGACGACAAGTATGGGCGTTACCCGTGGACCCCCCTAGGGGGGTCGATTGTCGAACAGCGCTTTGACGCTGTCGACAACCGTCGCATGACGGAAATATGGACGACCATCCGGGGGATGTACGACACCCTTTACGCCGTCCCCGAGGGGACGGTGACGGACTTTCCCTTCCTCCGTAGTCGGGAGGATTGGCGCTTGTGCCAAGTGCAAGGGTTGTTATGTGTGCCCCTATTTTGGGGTCGATGGGCGTATTAGCGCCCTATGAGCGCCTGAACAGCGCCTACCAGCGCCCCCAGCGCCCAAAGCGCCCTCGGTAGATCCCCCACCAAATACGGTTGAATCCCATCGTAATTATTCGATTTCCAGGGTTGGACGCGTCCGAGCCGAGCAGCGCGAGAAAGCCCGCACATTTCTCGCGTGTCGACGACAGCTCTGCGTGGTCAAGCGGCACGAGAAGAAGGGGCTGTTAGTTTTTCTTGAAGGATGGCCTCGGTGGATGCGTTTAGTAAGGGGATGGGCGCAGGGGGAGGAGGCGATAGTGGTGTGACACAAAGTCAAGCGCACGGATCCACGCCCAGCCGCGTATACCCTCTATGGATCATACCACCACTCCATTTAGGCGCCCTGGACAGCGTTGTTGAAAGGAAAGTGGTCAGACAGCACCTGTCTTGCGCTGCTCGACTCTGAGATGCTGTGACAAGCGAGAAAGTTTTATGGGGGGCAGCTATTGGTCAATCCTAACACCAAACCATCGACTAGCGCCCTAATCGCGGCCAGCGCATTCGGGGCTCTGGGCGTAAAAGCTCCCAAATCGCGCCTTAAAGGCGCCCTACCTGCGCCCCTTATGAGCGCCCCAGGGCTCACATAACAACCCTACTCACGCCTTGACACCACCGCTACAGTCAGCCGCCCGACCGCGTGACAGAATCACCAGCCGCTTCGTTCGAACTATTCATCATTTTGAATCCATACCGCCCAGCACACGACCGACAATGCCCGCCCCCGTCATGCACGCTACCTACACAATCCGCAGTCCGCCATTCCCCGCCATTACCCTCCCATCCTCACCAGCCACGGCTCGCCCAGCCTCATGGATTCAAAGACCTTGCGGCCGGTCCGTCGTCAATGTCGCTAGCCCCATATCACACGCCATCGGCACATTCGACTTTCCATCAACCCCCCCTACGCTTCCAGCGGTAGCTCGCCCACCCACCATCCACACTCACTCCTCGCGGCCCGTCACCACAGATGTCCTCCGTGTCTATTCCGCACCACACCGACAACAACAGCCCGTCCCCACCCGCCCCGGCGTCCAGGTGCCGCCCTCCTCCTCCCCTCGGCATCCGAGACCTCCAAGCTCGACCATACAGATGCTTGCCGCCACGGCCCCGGACCCTACCGACACCAGCAACCTCCATCGACCAACCCACCGACTCGAATACGCGCGAGCCCACGCATCATCAACGCCGCTTCCTCGGCCCCGCACCCCAGAACCGATGCCACTCACCTCCACTCCGCACTCCATCGACGCAATCCGCCGCCCACCTGCCGCCTCACGATACGACCGGCCAGCGGGCCGGCCACTACGGATGCCGCCAGCCCCGAATCCACATCCCTCCGCTGCGATCCAGTTTTCGTGTGCCCCCCCCAGCTGAAAGCTGACACCAGCCCACGCCTCATGAACACCAGCTCCAACCGACATCTGTTGCAGATCAGATTCACTCCGCATGCCATCGATAGAGTTGCGTCTCGTCGGGAGCGGGCTGTACGATCGCAGCAGGCCCCCAGTCACGTATTTTGAGGCCCAACTTCTGCCTCCCGATATGTGTGTGTTGCACATGACGCCCCAGAATATGCGAGGACTCTGGTAGGACACGAACGAATGCCCTCATGTCCGTGCTCTCGGAATCTCGGCCAGCTCACTGAGATACCATTCAGGCCCCAACTGCGGGCGGCCTCTCGTGCGCGGTAGGAATGGGGATACGGCACCGCTTTTATGACACTCATGCAGCACAGCCGTTCTCAGACAACCTCAAAATATCTTGAGTACCATAAGGCACGGACCCCTGACCCCGGCAAGCTTCCGCCCGCGGTTTCGAGTCCTCTTCTTCCCTTCCAGTTCCGTCGGGCCGCTGCGAGCCGTCGTCAGAGTGCATCTCGATGTGTCCCCAGCTCAAAAAAGCACTCCTGATCTCTTAATGATTGCATCAGTCATCGGGTGTCCCAGAAAGGGTCATATTACTATTTTAGACCTGGAAGAGGGCTACGTTTTTCACGCCTAGTCAAGACCCAGTGTATCGGCTCTTCTGGCTTTTGTCTGCAGATTTATCGCCCCATTGGGTCCTGTCGTCAAATGCGACATTCTATTGGCCACTCGGATATCTGTGATTCTCTTCTTCGCAGGCACAGACCAGAGTTCGCAGATGCAGCAAGCTTTCGCTTGGCGTCGCGCAGCGCGTGGCTGCTGGCAGGCACGCTCTTTCTTCCCCCCAAGGCAAAAACAGCTCACGCAGAGCTCAAAAACCAATCCAACTTGCTCCCGCAATGAGAGACTGGCAGCCCCTGTCACTCCACCAGCCACAGTACCGGAATCCTAGCCGCCTCCCGCCACGTAATTCCGGCCAGAGCCTGCGATGGTACAGGCTGCAGCGAGGTGGCGTCGCGCTGCTTCCCGTCGCTTGTTATTCTGGCTCTTCTTAACGACCATCTTGCGGGGAGAAGCTTATCGGACGTACACCGTACTTTGCCCGTTTGATTGCCTCACAGAAATCTGGTCCTCTTCGAGTCGCAGCAGGATTGCGGAAGCGATGCGCCACAGGACGTCGGCGTGCCCCGCCTCATCAAAAACCCCTGAAATGAGGAATTCCAGGAAGACATGACAGCTGGGTGCTGCATCAGAGTGTCCACCGTTCACGACGACATCACCCCCCAGAGTCACGACAGACGATGGAGGACTCGTTCGACGAAACCCCCGCACCTGCTCCTCCAGTAGGCTCACCTGTGTGGCTGCAGATGCGGCCGCCCGCCGAGCATCAGCCTCACTCCGCCTCGCTGCCGCGCATCGGCCACAATCAAACCCGAGGACCCGATTTACGGTCGGCTTGAGAGGCACGGAGGGTTGTTGCTGTGGCGTAAGGGACTGCCGGGGTTGAGGGGGCTGGGGCGATTGACCAGTGGGGAAGATAGCGGGGGTCGGAGGGGGTAGTGAAGTATTCGACGTGACCGGTGGCGGCGTCGCGCGGTGGGCTGCTCGCCGCATCCGCGAGGAGCAGGGATCACAGGTGCCGTTTTGGCACCTCGCCGAAGGGAAAGCTGCAACGCGTCGCGCAGACGAGCCAGTTTGTCTGTCCATGGCCGCGGTTCGCCATGCTTCCATACCCCCGGCTTGCTTGAGAGAGAGACGATTGCACACACGACACTGTTATGCATGATGGACTCATCCAGAAAGCACCAGTGGCAGGTCCGCCGCCGTGGCCCTGAGTAAGGGTACATAATTTTCATGCAGGGGGTCGGCACAGAACAAGAGAGCTAGGGAGGGGTGTGCAACGCATCAGAGTCAGGCATGGTGGTACCAGGTGGCGGCGTGACAAAAGTGTCCTTCAGTGATACAGTGCAAGAGGTGTCGCCCTTCACTCGGTGCTCAACTCGAGGGGAAAGGAGGAGAGCGTACATCTCTCCTGCACCAGTATTAGTCACCACGGGACCCTCCGCAGGGTCACGGTTGCTGAGAGCTGACGCAACCATCAAAGCGGGATCGGTGACGCCTCTGTGCAAGACGCTTTCGCCGATGAGATGGATGAAGGATCACGAGTTGATCCACCGCTGATTGTTAGTGGTGGTGCACCCCCCTCAGAGCGGCCGTGTGGAGCGAGGCAGAATTGCGTCGCGACGCAATTCCGTTTCGGGCACTCATGTTCCTCCACGTCGCAGATGGGCTTTCGGACGGTGCCTGTAAAGTTCCGACCAAGAAGAGCCACCTTGACTAGGCGTGTTATGGCCTACCCCCGGAACAAGTGCGGGGCCAGAATGTAGTAAAGGACCCTACAGGAATGGAGAAAGACTGCATTGTATGGTGCTTTGCTGAGAAATGGAGCATGCACGTTTGCGCAAACAAACATGCACACCCGACCACTGCGAGCATTGACCCGTCCTGTTGGGAAACCCATGATATCTTCAGGTGGTTGTGACCTGTTAAGCATCCCGACCAGGTTCGCCGGGCCCTTGGGCCGACAAAGGCTGACAGAAGCTGGAGAACCGCATTCTGAGCAGGGGCGTACGTGAATAAACATGAGATGGATATATCCGCGCAGAGTACTCCTATTCTTCCGGAATCAGCCCCAAAGCTTGAATTCTTTATCCTACTCTTGTTACGTTCATATGAGTATACTGATCAGTATCGGAACTGAAGGCGCAGAGTATATCCAAATCGGAATGGAATTAGAGTCTGCGTCTATATCCGGCTCCGCGCCAGCTGCTGGCCACGGCGGCGCAGGCGGCCGCTGTCTAGAGCACTTTGTCAGCTTCTGTGGCGGCATGGAACGTTTCAGAAAGGTACCGTCGGCTTCTCCGACCCTTCCCGCTCGAGAAGGCACGTCGAGGACGGATGTGCTGGCAACGGCGGCCGAAGTCCGGGGACGAAGGCGTGCCCCTCGAGTCCGCCCCAACCCCAACCCCTCTTGTGCCATCTTCTCCACCTTCCCCCGCGAGTTCCTGGGACGCCCCTCCACAGCACGCCCCGGCCCGTCTCATCATGTCGACGGGCACCGG
>ENA-ORXC01001666-ORXC01001666.1-marine-metagenome-genome-assembly--contig:-NODE-1666-length-12887-cov-3.399454_pt1 | contig 12887 bp, 12 predicted proteins | sample MGYA00237865_ERZ511478 | MGnify/ENA metagenome assembly ERZ511478 | reverse complement strand
AAGATTATGATGTGGAATCAAGCCCTTGCACAATCCACAGTTCCTAAGGTATCTGTGGTGATAAGGAAAAGCGTAGGCGCGGCTTACGGAAATATGTGTGGTCCAACGATGGGAGCCGACTTTGTCGTTGCATGGCCATCTGCCGAAATCAATTTTACAGGGCCAGAAGTTGGGATCAATGTCGTCTATGGAAGAGAATTAATGCTTTCTGAAAATCCAAAAGAGGATCGAGAGAAGCTCTTAGAAAAATGGAGTTTTGATAGTTCACCTTATAAAGCAGCGGCAAAACATTTAATTGATGATGTGATTGAGCCAGGAGAAACGAGGCAGTTTCTTGCTAAAACGCTAGAGTTGGCATGTTATAAAAAAGGATCAATAAGTGAAAAAAAGCTAGCAAATTGGCCAACTGGATTTTAATTTTTATTAAAATGTATTGAATATTAAGAATAATAAATTTATACTGTTTGTAAGAACATACCAACCGGTTAGTTAGATATCGGTTAAAAGGAGCGAACAATAGATGAACTTCGACTATTCCGAGCGTTGCCGATCGTATCTTGAAAAATTAACTGCATTTATGGATGAACATGTTTACCCAAATGAGAAAGTGTATGAAGAACAGCTTTCAGAACAGGACAGTAGATGGTCAAGTATTCCACCGATCATGGAAGAATTGAAACAGAAAGCGAAAGATGCTGGATTATGGAACCTTTTTCTTCCCGAAAGTGAATATGGCGCTGGTCTAACAAATGCTGAGTATGCTCCTCTTTGTGAAGTGATGGGACGATCAATGATTGGTCCCGAAGTATTTAACTGCGCTGCTCCTGATACTGGAAATATGGAAGTATTAGTACGTTACGGTACAGATGAACAAAAGCAACAGTGGCTAGAACCCCTCCTTTCTGGAGAAATCCGCTCCTGCTTCTCGATGACAGAACCAGATGTAGCTTCTTCTGATGCTACAAATATTCAGGCTAGAATCGAACGCGAAGGCGATGAATACGTTATCAATGGAACGAAATGGTGGTCTTCTGGTGCCGGAGATCCAAGATGTAAAATCGCCATTGTTATGGGTAAAAATGATCCAAATGCATCTAAACATGAACAGCAGTCCATGATTCTCGTTCCACTTGATACAAAAGGCGTCACGATAAAGCGAGTGCTACCCGTCTTTGGTTATGATCATGCCCCACACGGACATGCAGAAATAGAGTACAAAGATGTCAGGGTGCCAGCTTCAAATATGCTTTGGGAAGAAGGGAAAGGTTTTGCGATTGCTCAAGGGAGACTTGGTCCTGGACGAATTCATCACTGCATGAGGTTAATAGGAACGGCAGAACGAGCGCTTGAAGATTTATGTAAGCGTGTACAAAGCCGTGAAGCTTTTGGAAAGAAAATCTCTGAGCAAGGCGTCGTTCGCGAGTGGATTGCCGATTCTCGTATCGAAATTGAACAGGCGAGACTGCTTACACTAAAAGCAGCTTATATGATGGATACGGTTGGAAATAAAGAAGCTAAAGCAGAAATTGCCATGATTAAAGTAGTTGCACCGAATATGGCTCTTCGCGTGATTGACCGAGCCATTCAAGCATTTGGAGGTGCGGGTGTAAGTGATGATTATACGTTAGCAGCTCACTGGGCTAACGCTAGAACGCTTCGACTAGCTGACGGTCCTGACGAAGTACATCGCAGTGCAGTCGCGAGACAGGAATTGAAGAAATATCGTTGATAAGGGGGATAAGATATGAACGTGATGCAATTATTTGACTTAACAGGAAAGACAGCAATTGTAACAGGAGGAGGAAGAGGGCTTGGCAAGCAAATCGCTGAAGGATTTGCAGAGGCAGGTGCAAACGTCGTGATTTGTTCAAGAAAGCGAGAAGCTTGTGAAGCTGTTAGCGAGGAGCTAAAAGAAGCTGGAGTAAAATCATTAGCGTTTGAATGTGATGTAACAAACCAAGAACAAGTTCAACATGTCGTTGATGCAACAATGAAAGAATTTGGACGCATCGATATTCTCGTTAACAACAGCGGCGCTTCCTGGGGGGCACCTGTAGTGGAAATGCCGCTTCAAGCCTGGCACAAAGTAATGGAGGTTAATGTTACTGGTACGTTCTTATTTGCCCAGGCAGTTGGGAAGGAAATGATTAAACAAAAAAGTGGAAAGATCATTAACATTGCTTCTGTTGCAGGTCTTGGCGGTGCTGATCCGCGCTACATGGATGCGATCGGTTATAACACGAGTAAAGGTGCCGTGATTACATTTACGAAAGACCTTGCTGTAAAGTGGGGGAGCTATAATATCAATGTTAATGCGATTGCACCGGGCTTTTTCCCAACAAAAATGTCCAAAGGTTTAATTGACGCAGGCGGTGAGAGGATGCTAGAAACAACCCCACTGAATCGATTTGGGACAGACGATGATCTTAAAGGAGCTGCTTTATTTCTTGCATCGAATGCTTCGAATTACGTAACAGGAGATATATTAATTGTAGATGGTGGACAACATGCAATGTAATGAAGGGGGAAAATCATATGAATCGTGATCCAGTTATTGTCTCTAGTGTCCGAACACCGATTGGAAGACAGGGAGGTGCATTTGCTGGAATTCAAGCACATGAGCTTGGCGCAATCGCACTTAAAGAAGCAGTAGCACGTATCAATTTAGATGTTGAATCAATCGATGACGTGATCTTCGGAAACGTTATTGGTGGAGGAGGGAATATTGCAAGGCTAACAGCATTGCAGGCCGGGCTTCCTCTTTCAATTCCAGGACTAACGATTGACCGTCAGTGTGGATCAGGATTGAATGCGATAAATCTTGCCGCACAAGCGATTAAATCAGGAGATGGGGATGTTTATGTCGTTGGTGGAGCAGAAAGCATGAGTCAGGCGCCATATTTAATGGAGAAACCATCTAAACCATATAGTACGATGCCACCCCGTTTTATAAAGTCACGGCTCTCCCCTGCCGAAATAGGCGATCCTCCGATGGGAATTACTGCGGAAAATTTAGCGGAAAAATATCACATTACTCGAGAAGAACAAGATGCCTTTGCGCATAGAAGTCAGGAACGCATGGGTAAAGCAATGGCTGAAGGTTATTTTGACTCCCAAATTGCTCCTGTTCATGTACCTGTCCGAAAAGGCGATCCGATTAAAGTAACAAAGGATGAACATCCAAGACCTGAAACAACGATGGAACGTCTTGCTTCATTACCTCCCGTATTTAAGAAAGGTGGGAGCGTCACAGCAGGGTCAAGTTCTGGTTTAAATGATGCAGCATCAGCTCTTATTGTTATGTCGCGCGAAAAAGCTGAAAGCCTTGGATTAAAACCACTTGCAGTAGTGAGGGGATATGCAATTAGCGGTGTCGATCCCAATATTATGGGAATCGGTCCAGTTCCTGCTACGCAAAAATTAATGGAACAAAGCGGGTTATCACTTGAGGAAATGGATCTGATTGAGATTAATGAAGCTTTTGCCGCCCAGGTACTAGCTTGTGATCGTGAATTGAAAATGAATGAAAATGTTGTAAATGTTAACGGCGGCGCGATTGCACATGGTCATCCATTAGGTGCAACTGGAGCTATTTTAGCAACAAAAGCGATTTATGAGCTTGATCGTCGAGAAGGAAGATATGCGCTGATCACTGCTTGTATTGGTGGTGGGCAAGGAATAGCAACCGTATTAGAGCGAAAATAAGGAGTGTTGAAATGAGGCTGCAGGATAAAATTGCAATTGTAACTGGAGGCGGTGGAGGAATCGGGCGAGCAACCGCGATTCGCTTTGCTGATGAAGGGGCAAGGGTAGTCGTCTCTGATATTCACGCGGAATCTGGAGAAGAAACTGTCGAACAAGTTCGTAAAATGGGTGGAGATGCCATATTTGTAAAAACGGATACGGCAAATGAAGGAGAAATGAAAGCGCTTGTAGAAGAGTGTGAACAGCACTATGGTGGCCTCGACATTCTTTTCAATAATGCAGGTGTTAGTAACGAAGAAGTGAAATTAGCGGATGTGTCTGTTGAGGAATGGGACCGTGTTGTGTCGATCAATTTGAAGGGCGTTTTTCTTGGAATGAAATTTAGTATTCCATTAATGGAAAAGAGAAATGGTGGCTCAATCGTTAACACTTCAAGTCTATTGGGTTTTAAAGGAAAAAAATATATGGCCCCTTATAACGCCTCCAAAGGTGGGGTTATTACATTAACAAAAAATGCTGCTCTCGAATACGGAAACAAGAATATTCGAGTGAATGCCGTTTGTCCTGGAGTAATTGATACAAACATTGTGACACCATGGAGAGAAGATGAACGTAAATGGCCCATTATTTCAAAAGCCAATGCGCTTAAAAGGGTAGGACAACCAGAGGAAATTGCAAACGCCGTGCTATTCCTAGTCTCGGATGAAGCTTCTTACGTTACAGGAACAAGTCTTCTTGTTGACGGAGGCGGATTAACGTTTTAATTACTCGGAGGTGCAAGCATGAACGAAAAAAGTTGGACAAAGCATTACCCTGACTCCATTTCTAGTACAATTGATATCCCAAATGTATCTCTACAAGACATGTTATCGAAAACAGTAAAAGACTATCCAAATCAGGTCGCACTCTCTTTTTATCATAAAAAAATAACGTATCGGGAACTTGGACATCTTTCATCTCTTTTCGGATCAGCCCTTCAGCATACTTATGAAATGCAGCCAAAGGATCGCGTTGCGCTTATGTTACCAAATTCTCCTCAGTTTGCGATTAGTTATTATGGCGTGTTAAAAGCGGGAGGTACGATTACCCAGATCAATCCGATGCTTGTAGAACGTGAACTTCAGTACATATTAGCTGATTCTGGAGCAGAAACGATCGTTATCTATGATGCTCTTTACCCAAGGTTGAAAGCCATACAGAACGAAACAAATGTGAAGAATGTAATTGTTGTTTCTCTTCAGCCTACTGAAGCGAATTTCGCTCCTGATTTTACTTTTGACCAGTTTGTTCAAAGTGCACAGGAGCAACTAAAAGAGGTTTCGGTTGATCCTAAAGAGGACGTTGCCGTTCTTCAGTATACTGGCGGAACGACTGGAAGATCGAAAGGAGCTATGCTAACTCACCGTAATTTGATTGCAAATGTTGAGCAATGTCTCGAATTTTTTAAAGATGAATTCACGTTTGGTGAAGAAAAATGTTTAACAGTCATTCCTTTGTTTCACGTTTTTGGAATGACATCGTGTATGAATTTATCGATTCGAATTGGGGCAGAGAGCGTAATTTTGCCTAAGTTCGATGTTAATGAAGTTTTAAAAACAATAGAAACAGAGAAACCAACCATGTTTCCTGGTGTTCCAACAATGTATGTCGCTTTAACGAATCATCCAGATGCGGAAAAATATAATCTTGGAAGCATTCGAACGTGTAATAGTGGAAGCGCACCGATGCCGGTTGGATTAATGAAAGAGTTTGAACGAAAAACTGGAGCTAAAATTCTTGAAGGATACGGCTTAAGTGAAGCTTCTCCGACGACGCATGTTAATCCACCTTTTGGTGAGCGTAAGCCTGGCAGTGTCGGCATCGGCTTTCCTTCGACAGAGTACAAAATTGTCGATCTAGGTGAAGGGAAAATAGAGGTGCCGTTTGGTGAATCCGGTGAGCTTATTATTAAAGGGCCACAGGTGATGAAAGGGTATTGGAATTTGCCAGAAGAAACAGCGAACACGTTGCGTGACGGATGGTTGTTTACAGGAGATATCGCAAAAATGGATGCGGATGGTTATGTTTCAATCATTGATCGAAAAAAAGATCTAATTATTGCTAGCGGCTATAACATTTACCCTCGCGATATTGAAGAGGTTCTTTATGAACATCCAAGTATTATGGAGGCAGTAATTGTAGGTGTCCCAGATCCTTATCGCGGTGAGACTGTGAAGGCAGTGATTGTGAAGAAACCAGGAGCAACTTTGACGGAGGAGGAGGTTATTTCTTACTGCCAGGATGAAATGGCTCCTTATAAAGTACCAAAAATTGTTGAATTTCGTAATGAGCTTCCTAAAACAAGTGTAGGGAAAATTTTAAGACGTTCCATCCGTGATGAAGCACGTCAGGTATAGGTTGGATGCTTTAAAGTAACCTCCATATGATATAATCTTAATCAATGTAGATTGATAGATTGAGAGGGTACTAGCATGAAACACAAACTAACTGTTAAAAGTATTGAGCTATTTGAAAAAAATGGATTTAGTGAAACGTCGATTCAAGATATTGTGGACGCAATCGGTGTAACAAAAGGAACGTTCTACTATTATTTTAAGAGTAAAGAAGCATTGTTAATGGACATCCATTCTTCTTATATCGATGGCATGATTAAGCAACAGAAAGATATTTTAGAAGATGTGTCTAAGAGTTGTAAAGAAAAACTCTATGATATGGTTTATATGCTAATCCATAACGTTGAATTAGAAGGGCACAGTGCGCGAGTTTTCTTTCGAGAAATGAAGAATTTAAAAGAAGAAAATCTCGCTGAAATCCTTCCAAAGCGTGATCAAATCCGCTATTACTTTCAGGATTTACTAAAACAAGGTGTCAAAAATGGAGAGTTTAGAAAAGATCTCAATATTGATATCGTAACGTTTGCCATTCTAGGTATTACAAATTGGACCTATCAGTGGTACAAGCCGAACGGTCCAGTGTCAGATAAAGAAGTAGCAAGTATTTTTGTTGATATGGTTTTAAATGGGATTGAGGAAAGCAGATAAGCTTTCCTTTTCCCAACCATATGAAAGCGCTTGCGAATTTTACATCCTAACCGGTTAGTTACTTTGAGGAGGAAATAGAATGAAAGTAGAAGAAATCAAAACGATAACAGTACTCGGAGCTGGCTCTATGGGGCATCAGATTGGTATGCTTTGTGCGCTTGGTGGGTATGAAACCATGATTCAGGATATTAATGAAGCTGCTCTAAAAGATGCAGGTGAAAAGCTTGAAGGAATTATGTCAAAGTGGGTTAAGAAAGGTAAAATTACTGAGGATCAAAAGACAGCAGCATTTGGAAGACTTCAATTTTCAACAAATCTTGAAGAAGCAGCGGTAAGAGCTGACTTCATTATTGAAGCCATAGTTGAAAAATTAGATGTGAAGCGTGAAGTGTTTGAAAAGCTCGATCAATTAGCAGATCCAAATACGATTCTAGCGACGAATAGTTCTACAATTGTGAACTCATTAATTGCATCCGCAACGAATCGTAAAGAAAAAGTCGTGAACATGCACTTCTTCTTCCCACCACTAGTTATGGACTGTGTGGAAGTGGTCATGAGTGAAGCAACTTCTGAAGAAACGGCCCAGCTTACGATGGCGGTTTGCGAGCGTATTAATCGAACAGGGGTATTACTAAAAAAAGAAATTTCAGGATTCGTTGCGAATCGGATTCTAGGTGCATTGCAAAAAGAAGCGATGTATCTGTACGAAGAAGGAATTGCAGATTTCCAAGATATCGACTTGATTTGTCGCAAAGCTCTAAATCACCCGATTGGGCCATTCGAATTAATGGATCTATCTGGAATAGATGTTGGGTATTATGTGATGCAGCAACGTTATAACGAAACTGGAAATCCAGAAGACAAGCCCTCGAAAGCCATTGAGGATAAAGTAAAAGCTGGAACACTAGGAAGAAAAACAGGAAAAGGCTGGTATGACTATACAAAAGAAGGAGTGAAAAATTAATGAAAATGGTGACGTATGAAATTCATGAAAAGACGGCTATCGTTACAATTAATAATCCCCCTTTAAATGTGATGAGCAAACAAGTATCCACTGAACTTTTTGAGGTTTTTACAGAGTTAGAAGCGAATCAAGATGCTGTCGCAGTTATTTTAACGGGTGCTGGAAACAAAGCCTTTATGGCTGGTGCAGATATTAAAGAGTTTCCAGATTGGATTGGACAGTCTGGTTTTAAAAATATCGTAATGGAAACTCACCAAGTATTGAATTATTTAGATCATTTTCCAAAACCAACAATTGCTGTGCTTAATGGCTTAACATTTGGTGGCGGATGTGAACTTGCTATGACGTGCGATATGCGAATTGCTGAAGAACATGCTCAGCTTGGACTTCCTGAAATAAAGTTAGGACTTTTCCCAGGTGGAGGAGGAACACAGCGTCTTCCTAGACTTATTGGAGAAGCCAAAGCAAAAGAAATGATGTTCACAGGTGAACCGATTTCAGCTGAAGAGGCAGATCGGTACGGTCTTGTAAATCACGTGGTACCATCCGGACAGGGCATGACTTATGCTCAGGGACTCGCTTCAAAAATAACTGGTCAATCGCTGCAGGCTTTATCCCGAATCAAAAAAGCAGTGAACAATGGTGGGCACCTTCCAATTGAATCTGCCGTTGAACTTGAAGCAGACTTGTTTGAAGAAGTTTTTCAAACAGAAGATATTAAAGAAGGCGTACAAGCGTTTATGGAAAAAAGAAAGCCTGCCTTTACTCACAGGTAATAGAAAAGAGGAAGTTTAATGACTGTGCATACAAGTGTAAGAGTACGATTTTGTGAGACGGATGCGCTTGGCCATGTGAATAATACGAGTTATTTTATTTACTTAGAAGAAGCGCGAGTCCAGTTTTTTGATTATCTTGGTAAACGATCGGGGACAGACGATTGGCCGTTTATTCTCGTTTCTACAAAATGCGATTTTTTGAAACAGGCCTATTTTAAACAGTCTTTACATGTTGAAACGACTGTGAAACGTATTGGAACAAAGAGTTTTACCCTTATGCATCATATAAAAGATACGGCAAGTGATGCCGTTGTAGCAGAGGGAGAAGCAACAGTCGTTTATTTTGATTTCAAAAAACAAGCGAGTGAAGTGATCCCAGAAGACTTACGATTAAAACTTGAAGAATCTTATCAGCTCCTCTAACTTGTTTTTTCTAAGGGTTGATGACTGAATATTATGTAATCAGGAGTGTGGCATATGGCTTATTCACACGATACGATCCCTGTCCGAGACGGAGAGGAGCTCGATAAACAGAAACTTGAGCAATTTATCAAGAAAAACATTAATGACCTGAGTGATGATCCTTTATTCGTTGAACAGTTCGGTACTGGGCACTCCAATTTAACTTATCAGCTATCAATTGGCGATTGGGAAGCGGTGCTACGTAGACCACCACTTGGACCAGTGGCACCGAAAGCTCATGACATGCAGCGAGAGTTTACAATATTAAAAGAATTAAATCCTATTTTTCCACTAGCACCAAAACCGTATCTCTACAATGAGACTTTGCTTGATGCTCCATTCTTTCTTATGGAGAGAAGAAGAGGCATTGTTCTTGATACATCATTTCCTGAAGGCGTGCAACCGACTGAGGATTTGTGTCGAAGCATTTCCGAAACGATGGTAGATACGTTAGTTGACCTGCACAGCATTGATTACAAAAAGACGAACTTAGCGGATGTTACTCATCCAGATGGGTTTATGGAACGTCAAGTACACGGCTGGATTAAACGATACAATCGATCAAAAACAGACGATCTTCCAGGTATTGATGAACTTACAAACTGGATGGCGTCAAATATACCTAAATCTCAAAGTCCTACCGTTATTCATTATGATTACAAATTAAACAATGCGATGTTCGCTCATGATGATTACAGTAAAATTGTTGGATTATTTGATTGGGAAATGACGACGGTAGGTGACCCGCTTGCAGACTTAGGGGCAGCGATGGGCTACTGGTTACAACAAGATGACCCAGATATTTTAAAAGTTGGAATGGGGAAAGCACCAGTTACAGTGATGCCTGGTTTTATAACGAGGGATGAATTTATCCAGTCTTACGCAAAGAAATCAGGGCGTGACGTATCTCAAATGAATTTCTATTTAACGTTTGCCTATTTTAAACTAGCTGTCATTTGTCAGCAAATCTATTATCGATGGAAAATGGGCCAAACAACTGACGAGCGGTTCCGACATCTTAATCAGTTTGTCGCTAGCTTAATTGCACATGCGCGTGACAATGCCAGAGTAAAGCGTTAGGAGATTATATGGGGAAAATACATGTGGTTTTGAAAAAGGAAGACATTGATCAGGCAAAAATAAGTGAAGATAAAATTGCCGTTGTTCTTGATATTCTGCTAGCAACGTCAACGATTACGTCTGCACTTGAGTTTGGTGCAGAACAGGTTATCCCTGTCCTCGATCAACATGAGGCGATGCATGTAGCGAAAACGTTACCTGAAGGAAGTTATTTGCTTTCAGGAGAATATGAAGGTCGGACGATAGAAGGGTTCCTTGACCCCAATCCATTGCAATTAAAAAAATCGGTCAAAGGAAAAACTCTCATTCTATCAACAACGAATGGAACCGTAGCGATTAAGCGAACAAGTGAAGCCAAACACGTGTATGTTGCTTCTTTACTTAATGGGCAGGCAGTTGCAAAAAAGCTTAATGATCATCACTTTGACGAAACGATCGTAATTGTTTGTTCAGGCTCTTCTGGTGAGTTCGCGCTGGAGGATTTCTATGGAGCTGGATATCTCATTGATCAAATGCTTTCTTCCGAACCTAATTGGGAGTTAACAGATTCGTCACGTGCTGCTCTTTCTTTTTATTCAGGTAGCGTCAATGGTGGAGAGGAAGTTTTGCTTTCATCACGTGTCGGTCAAATGATTAAAAAGTATGGTTTTCAGGATGAAGTAAGTTTCGTTGCTTCAGAAGGAATTTTTTCGATTGTTCCTTTCGTTAAAGGTCAAAAAACAGTCGTTCGAGAGGAGGTTCATCATGACACAAACCAGATCTAGTCGATCGGGAGCCGATTTCTTGTATCAGCCTTCTGGTTCTGAAGATATTTTTACACCAGAAGATTTTACGGATGAGCATAAGATGATCGCAAAAACAGCTCATCAGTTTGTTACAAAGGAAGTTGAAGCTCATAGAGAAACAATTGAAAATCAAGATTTTGATCAGGTAGTGACTTTATTAAAAAAAGCAGGAGAACTTGGATTGCTTGGCCACAGTATTCCAGAAAAGTACGGTGGTCTTGGGCTAGATAAGATATCAAAAGGGATTGTAGGAGAAGTTGTTGGGAGGACAAGTGGGTATGGCGTTGCCCAATCCAATCATACGTGTATCGCAACGCTTCCAATCACGCACTTTGGAACAAATGAACAAAAGGAAAAATACCTACCTAAACTTGCTTCGGGTGAATATTTGGGCGCTTATTGTTTAACGGAGCCCAATGCAGGATCTGATGCGCTAGCATCTCAAACAACGGCTGTATTAAATAGCGAAGGCACTCATTATATTTTAAACGGAACGAAGTTGTATATTACGAATGCGGTATTTTCTGATACGTTCATCGTTTATGCCAAAATTGATGGAAAGCATTTTTCAGCGTTTATTGTAGAAAAGGACTTTTCAGGGCTATCTCTAGGACCGGAAGAAAAAAAGATGGGAATCAAAGGATCTTCCACACGATCGGTTATTTTAGAAGATTGTCAGGTTCCAATTGATCATCTTCTAGGTGAGGTAGGAAAAGGACACGTTATTGCACTTAATGTTCTGAATCTGGGACGATTCAACCTGGGCTCAGCTTGTACTGGAGGAGCAAAGCACGCGCTAAACTTAGCGTTACAACACACAAATGAACGCAAACAATTCGGCCAAACCATTGCAAGTTTTACGGCTACTCAAGAAAAGGTAGCAGTCATGATGGCTCGAATCTACGCTTCAGAATCGCTCCAATATCGCACAGCATCCCTTCTAGAAGAGGCGATGAAAGATTTGTACGATGAAGAGGACCATCGAATTGTGGGGAAACAAATGATGGAATATGCAGTCGAATGTGCGATTTGTAAAGTTTTTGGATCTGAAACACTGGATCAAGTTGTTGATGAATCACTTCAGTTACATGGTGGTGCAGGTTTTATTCAAGAATATCCAATTGAACAAATGTACCGTGATTCACGCATTAACCGGATATTTGAAGGAACAAATGAAGTGAATCGCTTATTGATTCCAGGTAATTTACTCAAAAAAGCGTTGAAAGGCGAGGTAGCTTTAGAGGAGCTTGTTGAAAAAGCGAAAAGAGAGTTATCTTCAAAAGAAAAAGATTCATTAACAGAAGAAGATGCGATAAGAAGCATACGAAACGTGTTTTTATTGTGTGTCGGAGTTGCGTTTGAAAAGCATGGTGAGGAACTAATGAATCACCAGGAATCAGTGATAAAACTTGCTAATATAGCCATCATGCTATACGCAGCTGAATCTTCCGTATTACGTGCCGTAAAACATGCACAGAGAGATCACCATATTAAAAAAGCATTAACGAGAACATTCCTTGAAGAAGCGCTCTTACAAGTGGAAGCGTCAGCTCGTAAATTAATCATGAGTTTGCTTCCTACTCGAGAAAAAAGCGAGGTTATAAATCTTATTATTCGAGAACTTTCAAGTTATGATTTTGGAAATTCACTTGAACGAAATCGAATGATCGCAATGCATAGCTATGGAAAATTAAAGTACGAAGTTTAGAAAGCGGTGGGGAGAATGGAGAGATTTTCAGGAAAAACAGCAGTGATAACTGGTGGCGGAAGTGGTATCGGTGCTATGACAGCTAAACGAATCGCATCAGAAGGTGGAACAGTTATTCTTGTTGGTCGGACTGAAGCAAAGTTAATGCAAACGAAAGATGAGCTTAAAGAATTAGAAGGTGATGTTCTTACTTTTGTTGCAGACGTTACGAGTCAAGATCAGGTCGATCAATTGTCCTCTTTTATTAAAGAAAAGACAGGAACCGTTCATGTCTTAATTAATAATGCTGGAGGATCTCAAGGATCGCCGATTCTTGAGATGACTGAAGAAAACTGGGATCATGCGCAAAATGCAAACTTAAAAAGT
>ENA-ORXC01001660-ORXC01001660.1-marine-metagenome-genome-assembly--contig:-NODE-1660-length-12916-cov-3.482514_pt1 | contig 12916 bp, 15 predicted proteins | sample MGYA00237865_ERZ511478 | MGnify/ENA metagenome assembly ERZ511478 | reverse complement strand
CTTTTACAATAGCGGCCGCCTGCCACTCGTTTTTTTTAAGAACAATGAATTCCATAGCCGCTCTCCTTTTTTGCACTTTTCTCTAGTTTACCTAAATAGTGTACCAACTGCACAGCCAATTTGATTTTTCTTAAAATAGGCATGAAGTAAAACTTGCTCATCCGCCTCTACGTTTAGATCTGTTATGACGATTTGATAGTGATATCCACGATAAAATGTAGCGAGAAGATCTGTTAATTTCATTTCAGAAGCTACTGAAACAACCTTTTTTTCCCCTTTAAACGTTGTTGAATAACGTTCAAGTAAAAACCGCAAATAAATATAGTGATGATGTTTCCACTCTTTGAACAATGATACGGAAAGAAAAATGATCACCATCCACAAATTTAAGTGAAATGGGAAAAAGACGATCGTTGCCATCATGAGTAAACATAAACAAATAAAGGACGAATGAAGCATTACTCTATGAGATGCTTTAAAAGGAAAACGTAGGGAATAAAATAAAAAAAGAAGCTTTCCGCCATCAAGTGGCCATATCGGCAATAAATTAAAGAGGAGAACCATTAAATTATGAAGTAGGAAAAGACTGAACATATCATCCCATAAACCTAAATAATAGAAGATCGTCCCAACTCCTATCATCCAAACATGTTGGAATGGACCAGCAAGAATAACAATAAGCTCTTCTTTTAACGGGCGGTTTCCATGCTCATCCACTACAGCAACACCACCGAACGGTAAAAGAACGATTTCATTAACTCGCCACCCAAAAAAACGAGCTGCTCCCGCATGTCCTAACTCATGAATAAGGACAACGAGGAACAGCAGCAGCATTTCTCGAAAACGCCCTGTTAGAATAGAAAGACCAATTGTCATCCAGAAAAGCGGATGGATTGTTATCATTCTTACCATTATTCGATTGGTACAACTTGAAGCGGATCAATAAACGCTTCGTTTTTCTTTATGGCAAAATAAAACGTTCCTGTCTTGCCATCATCAGAGTTTGAGACGCTTCCAAGTTGGTCCTTCGTTTGTACAAAATCGTAAAGAGAAACATCAATTGAATCCAGCATACCATACCATGACTCGCTTCCATCAGTATGTTGAAGAACAACAGTCTGCCCTATCCCATCTTTATCTCCTGCATAAGTGACTACCCCTGCATCGATTGCTTCGACTCCAGAACTTAGGACAGTTTCGACCATAATCCCTTTTCCAGTGGTCTCAAAATTCTCAAGTACTTTCCCGCTCGCAGGTAGCGCATAGACAGGAGCTTCAGCATTCGAATTAGTTTCTGGAGATGTTGGAAATAAAGCAACTGGATTTCCAAAATTCCCTTCATACCACTCCTTCACCGAGGCAAACTGAAATTCTTCCGCCATCATATCAGCAACATAATCCTGGGCTGGAACGAGTCGATCGCTCTCTGCTTTAAATAAAATCCCTGCACCTAGAAATAAGTAGGCCGCAATCATCGCTCTCATTAAAAAACTTTGCTTGTTAAAAAGCGGGTGAGTTTTCATTTCAACATTTTGATTTGTAAGAGTAGGCATATGATCATGACTTTGTCTTGATCGAGGTGCTCCACGCATTGGCTGACGCTGCTTCTTTCTCGAATGGAGTCGTTTTCTCACATCATCCAGATCTTTCCGCATTCCTCACCCATCCTTCCTATATGTAGTATTCAGTTTATGACTTGTCCTGAGGGGATATGTCATTTGAATACTTTCAAGTAGGAATGAGTTTGAGTTGTACGTTCAAACTGCGCAATCAATGAGTATTATAGACATAGAATTCTACAACAAAAAAATCCCGGCCGTAGCCGAGATTTAAGAACGCATTCCAAAAAACTTTTTCACTTTACTAAACACGCCTCTTTCTTCTTGAAGAGAGAGAAGAGGAACCGATTCACCTAAAATTCGTCTTGCGATATTACGGTAGGCAATCGAAGCTTTTGAACTAGGATCAAGCGCAATTGGCTCTCCTTTATTCGAAGCCGTAATAACCGTATCGTCATCCCCTACAATGCCCAGGAGATCAATCGCAAGTATCGAAACAATTTCGTCCACATCAAGCATTTCGCCACTTTCCATCATGTGGTTTCGAATGCGGTTTACTACAAGTTTCGGCGCTTCGATGTTCTCTTCTTTTTCGAGAAGGCCTATAATACGATCAGCATCTCTTACAGCCGATGTTTCAGGTGTTGTAACAACAACCGATTTATCTGCACCAGCGATGGCATTTTTAAATCCCTGCTCAATGCCTGCCGGACAATCAATTAACACATAATCGTAATCTTGCTTTAATTCATCAATAATTTTCTTCATTTGCGCCGGCTGCACAGCAGATTTATCTTTCGTTTGTGCTGCCGGAAGCATGTAAAGTGCCTCAAAGCGCTTGTCTTTAATTAAGGCTTGATGAAGTCTACATCTTTCCTCAGCTACATCGACAAGATCATAAATAATACGATTCTCAAGCCCCATCACTACATCAAGATTTCGAAGACCGATATCCGTATCAACCAGACATACTTTTTTCCCCGATAGTGCAAGAGCTGTTCCAATGTTTGCTGTCGTTGTGGTCTTACCCACACCACCTTTTCCGGAAGTAATGACGATAGCGTCTCCCACACAACATTCCCCTTTCTGTCTACAACCTAGTCAAATTCGGTCGTACTTTGGTCAGTATTTGAACGCGATCAACGCTAATTTCAGATTGACCGTCTTTGACAAAAGCACATTCTGCTTCATGAATGCTTGCCCCTACTTGATCAGGCGGCCTACTGATTAAATCTGCGATTTTAAGCTGCGAAGGTTTCATAACAGCGGCTGTAATAACCGCCTTTATGTCCCCATAAGCCCCCGCATGAGCAATGCCTCGAAGTGCACCCATTACAAATATATTGCCAAAAGCTTTAACAGTGCCACCAGGGTTCACATCACCAATCAGGAGAAGATCGCCTTCCACTTCAAGAACCTGCCCTGATCGTACCGTTCTCGCTACGGACGTAATCGTGGACCTCTTACGCTCTTCTTCGGCTTCGTCACGCGACATGACATTCGAATCAATGCGATCAATTTCTAGATTTTGCTTAGATTGAATCATCGCACGAAGTTCTCTTTCTTGCTTTTCTGTTAAATAACGATTCCCAAGCTTGAGCGTTACTGTAATCGTATGTCCTTCCGTCTGCTGAATATGACGAGCGGAAAGTTTTTCATCAAGTTCATTTATAACATCACGAAAAGCGCAGGAATCATCTAAAATCAGATTCAAGCCGTCTTTCGTTCCTTTAATCGTAACAAAATGCTGTGTTTGCTTTTGTACCATAGACAATTTCATTCACCTCAACATAGAATAATTCAACGTTGCTAAAGGAAACTCCTTCTTTTGGCCTGATTTTCTTGTCTACGGCTTTCAGATAAATCTTCAAGCAACCGTTTTACAGGGTAGTAAACAATAAGCAAAAAGATTCCATTTAAAAGTAAGGAAGGAAGATAGCGACTGTAGAAAAAGGAAGGAAAGGATACGTCGGTTACATTTATTAAAGAAAATAGTTCATACACATAGAATTCCATCAATGTTACACCTAATAACCCAAGTATAAGTGTCGTAAACCAATTTAGATGAAAAACCTTCGATAAGTAACCGATTATGTAGGCTGCAACCGACATTCCAAACATATATACCCCAACAAGATCTGTATAAATCAGATCATGTAGAAGTCCAAAAACAACACCGTATAGGACGCCATAAGCAGGTGACAAAACCATCCCAATCATAACCACAATCACTGTTACAAAACGTGGGATGAGCTGAAAGTCAAAACCGTATTGTTCAGGTGCGAACACCTGAAAAACGGTTCCTTCCAAAAGAAAAAGAACAAATAGCGTTCCAACTAGAAAAAAACGCCTCATTCTTCTTCACCTTCCCCCTCATCAGGATTTACGTTTTGTGCTCCACGGTCGATGATCATGACATTGTTAATATCATATAAGTCAGACGCTGGTTTCACATAAGCAGTCTGGGTCGTACCAACATTATCCGTTTCAATATCAACAATTTCACCGATAACAATGCCGCGTGGGAATATTCCACCATTTCCTGCTGTAATAACAGTTTGGCCTTTTTCTACTTTCGTATCTACCGGAATTTTCGAGAAAAGCAATACTTCTTTTTCCATATCATATCCTTCAATTGTTCCGAAAACATTCTTATCTTCCTGCGTCATTGCAGCAATTCGATTCGTACGGTCAACATCACTCACCAGTTGAACCGTTGATGAGAAAGGCTGAACATTTTTCACTTTACCAATTAGACCATCAGGCGTAGCAACGGCCATATCCGCTTCTACCCCATCCTGTTCTCCCTTATCAATCGTTAACAAATCGTTCCAACGGTCTGGTGAACGCGCAATCATATTCGCATGGAATGTTTGATAGTTCGAAAGTCCAGTTGAGGAGTCAATATTTAACTCACTTTTTAAATCTTCGTTTTCTTTCTTGACGGTTTTCAGTTCTTCTGACACCGCAACAAATTCGTTGAGCCTCGACTTCAATAGCTCGTTTTCTTCATACATGTCTTTCATTTCTCCAATACTCTCAAATAAACCCGCTACTGAATTAGCGGGTTTATAGAAGATTGATTGAAGCCAACCAATGGAATCTTTAAAAAACTGCTCAGGCATTGTGAGTGCATCGCGTTCTTTCATTGATGTACCGATTAAGGCAACTAAAATAATAATGCTCACAAGCAATACAATGAGACGTTTATTTGAGAAAAATTGTGGCATGCGTTACACCTTCCAACTACTTCTGTTTAGAGCGGGAAGTTATACCAGCTCTAGATTTGAACAAATGGATATTTTCTAGCGCACGCCCGGTACCAATCGCAACGCACTCAAGTGGATTTTCAGCAACAATAACTGGCATTTTCGTTTCATCGCTAATTACCTGATCCAAGTTTCGCAGCAATGCTCCGCCGCCTGTAAGAACAATGCCACGATCCATAATGTCAGCTGCAAGCTCAGGTGGCGTTTTCTCAAGCGTTACTTTAACAGCTTCCATAATACTATTAACCGTATCTCGAAGAGCACCAGACACTTCATCTGCCGATACACTGATCGTTTTTGGAAGTCCTGTCACAAGGTCACGGCCGCGAATATCCATCGCGTCAATGCCTTCTGTCGTTCCTGCAGAACCGATTTCAAGTTTAAGCTGTTCAGCCGTACGTTCACCAATCATTAAGTTATATGTTTTCTTCACATACTGAATAATCGACTCGTCCATTTCATCCCCAGCAATGCGGATGGATTCACTAGTAACAATTCCTCCAAGAGAAATGATGGCAACTTCTGTTGTACCCCCACCAATATCAACTACCATACTACCTGTTGGCTCCCAAACTGGTAAATCAGCACCAATCGCTGCTGCAAAAGGCTCCTCAATGGTGTACGGTTCACGCGCGCCTGCCTGGCGCGTTGCATCTTCTACCGCTCTCTTTTCGACAGCTGTGATTCCTGAAGGCACACAAACCATCACGTTAGGTTTACGTGCAAAAATGGAACGGTTTTTTTGCGCCTGTTGAATAAAGTACTTAAGCATCGTAGCCGTCGTTTCAAAATCAGCAATAACACCGTCTTTCATTGGACGAAGTGCAACAATATTACCTGGAGTACGACCGATCATATTCTTTGCATCATTACCTACTGCCTCGATTGAACCAGTATCTGTCCGAAGTGCAACAACGGAAGGCTCACGTACGACGACGCCTTTTCCTTTTACATATGCCAGCGTATTAGCTGTACCTAAATCTATTCCCATATCTCTTGAAAATCCACCAAACATTTATGTTAAATCTCCCTTCAATTCAAGCAAAACTCATAACTATGATTATACTTCATCAGTATTAAAAACGGTAGTGGGAAAACTATTCCACAGCCTATACATACCCTTTTTCTTTTAAACTTATAAACTTTTGATCTCCAATAATAATATGATCGAGCATATCAATACCAAGCATTTTACCACACTCAGCAAGACGTTTTGTAACTTCAATATCTTCCCTGCTTGGTGTAGGATCACCACTTGGATGATTATGAAAGCAAATTAATGAGGCTGCTGAACGTCTGAAAGCCTCTCGGAAAACTTCTCTCGGATGCACAATTGATGCATTTAAACTTCCAACAAAGACGGTTTGACGATGCAACACCTGATTCTTCGTGTTTAAGTATAAGCAAACAAAATGCTCTTGTGATAAAAAACGCATGTCTTCCATCACATAATTCGCACCATCTTCCGGTGAACGAATCGTATAGCGCTCTTCTAATTGAAGACGACTTACTCTTCTACCAAGCTCCATCGCCGCAATCAGTTGAACAGCTTTGGCAGTGCCCACGCCATTTAAAGAGGTTAACTCTTCGATACTGGCATCTTTTAATAGACGCAGCCCCTCAAAATACTGAATTATGCGATAAGATAACTGAAGTACAGACTCCTGTTTCGTTCCAGTTCTGAGGATAATCGCCAATAACTCTTGATTGGACAACGTCTCAGGACCCTCTTTCACTAGGCGCTCTCTCGGGCGCTCTTCTTCAGGATAATCGCGAATCATTAACGGTGTTTTAAGCAACACGCTTCCTCCCTGGATTCATCTTCGTGTCTGACTAACGCTGAATCTCCGGAACAATTCCAAACGCCTGCAACTCTCGAAGCGTTTTAGAAATCGGAAGCCCTACCACACTATAATAATCCCCGTGAATACGTTTTACAAAGGCGGCACCGAAACCCTGAATACCATAACCTCCCGCTTTATCAAACGGCTCTCCGGTATCGAGATAATTCTCAATATCTACATCTGTTAAATCCCAAAATTCAACTTCAGTGGCTTCATAGAACTGTGAATGCTGCTCATTTGAAAGAATGACCACACCTGAATAAACGATATGGGTCCGGCCAGACAAAGCTTTCAGCATCTGCCTCGCATGCTCGCGACTTTCTGGCTTTCCAAGAATATCGGCACCAAGCGTTACAACCGTATCGGCACCAATGACAATAGCGTCCGATTGGTTCGTAAATACATCATTTGCCTTCCCAAAAGCAAGCTGTTTCACAAGATCAGAAGGGGGGACAGATTGAGAGTGATGTTCTTCAAAGCGGCTAACAATAATCTCAAATTGGAGGTTCACTTGCTCTAGAAGTTCTTTTCTTCGTGGAGACCCTGAGGCTAAGACGAGGCGCTTCATTTTACCACCCTTTTTTTGTAAATGATTCACAAGTGGGAAAAGGGCTTGATAACAGCTTATCAAATCCCTTTTCTTTCCACAATTTAATTTTCTAACGTTCCTCTACATTTTTCGTTTTACTTCGATTCTGTATGTGCATACAGTTAAAATTTGTTTAATCTTATTTTATTTCGTTCTGAAAATCATATTCAGGAGGGTTGCTCCCAACATTCATATCGTACCGTTAATTTAGTTACTCCGCAAATATCAGACTATTTCAAGCTTTCCACAACTTCTTGATATGTTTCTAGCGCATCCAATAAGTGCTGCTGAGCAATCCATAACGAAGATACTGTTTTTTCTGATGAATAGGTTTCAATCTCTTTCGAGGCAGCACTTAAGTTTTCCGCTAAAGCTTTCCCCTCGCCCTCTTTCCATCCCTCTAATTTATCACCTTTTCCATTCCAGGTTTGAATCGCTTGCAATACATCAGTTACTTCACTATTTGATACTTCTCCGTCTGATAAAGCAACTAGATCAAGCTTCGTTACCTGTTCAATTAATTCCCTACCCTCTTGCAAATGACTCTCCATTTCCGCACTCGCCACTACGCTAGTTCCATCTATCGTCCATAATTTCTTATAAACATCCTGACCATTGTTTTCAAAATAAGCGGCAAGGGCATCCTGACCTTCAGCAGAAGCTGCGACGCCAATCAGCAAGAAGTATTTTTCACCTTTAAAAATCGTCGCTGGTAGACCTTGATCTTTTAGCTTTTCTTGAAATTCCCTGGCGGACTCTTTTGTTTCATACGCTCCTGACTGCACAACATGAAGATCAAAAGATAAATCCATCTGACTAGCTGTCACTGGTGCCGCTTCACTTGGCTTATTAGAGGGCGTCGCTACACTTTCTCCACCGAACACCATAAGTAAACCGAATCCAAATAAAACGCCAAGAGCAATCGCAAAGACAACTGAAGCCACCACCTTTTTATGCAAAGTAATGACATTCTTACTTGGTACGAAATGTTTTTTCTTCTTACGCCCAACTGGTAACCTTGGGTTCTTCTTAGACTGATCAAAAAAAGAGGAGGCTTTTTTTTGACTATGCCGCTTCTTTAACTCTACGATCTTTTTAGAATCGCGACGCTCCGGTAAAATCCATTCAAATTCCTTTTCCTCAGCCGCTGCGCTTTCTTTATGTGTTTCTGGAGTCTTATGGACTTCATCATCTAGTCGAATTGAAATCGTCCGTCTCTCCTTATCCATTCTCATCCTCCTCAGGTACCGGCTTGTACTACAGTCTATGAAATCTCGCGAAATACTAGAACTGAAAATACTAGAGTTGAGCAGGATGACAACACAAATACCCCCCTCTATGAGCGAGGGGGGGTAAAATGAACTAAACTTATTTTAGTTCGAGATCGAACAAGCTAAAGAGCCTGCTATTCATTTTTTCATATAAGAAAATCAAAATACCATTGTAAGAGTTGTTTACCATAAAAATACGTTAATAGTGCTGCCAACGCCACAGAAGGACCAAACGGAATATGCTGCTTCCTTTTTACTTTTCCAATCAATAACCCCGTGATCCCAATAATCGTTCCAATTAAAGTAGAAAAGAAAAAGACGAGAATTATTTCCTGATAACCAAAAACAACGCCTAGCACCGCAAACAATTTAATATCACCGCCACCTATTCCACCACGACTAATCACAGCAATCAATAGTAGCAATAAAAAGCCTCCTGCCGCTCCTATCAAAGGGCTATACCATGGATCCATCGGAACAACAATTCGACCCAAACCAAAGTAAGCTGCAAAAAACAAAAGAATGCGATTAGGAATCAACATATAGGTGAGATCTGAAACAAAAATAATAACGAGAAGCGAAATCAATCCATAGGTAATCATCAATTCTTTTGACCATCCTACCAAAATAGGTGCGGTTGTAAAAAGTAGTGCTGTAACGATTTCAACACATGCGTAAATAGGTGAAATACTTGAAGAACATCCCCTACATTTTCCTCGCTGAAATAAATAAGAAAAAACCGGTACAAGCTCATATGGTGAAAGCTCACGTTCACATGTTGGACATGATGAGCGAGGGATGACAATCGATCGTTTGATCGGCACACGAAGACCAACAACATTAAAAAAGGAACCTAGCGCAAGGCCAATTAGAAATAAATAACTATGTAACAAAACCCCCATATCTTTCATCCTTCATCATATTATTGTTTAAAAGTAATGGTAGATTTAGACCCAACCTTCTAACATGAGACGAACAACCTTTTTCAATTTTAAAACAGAAGAAGCTGTCATTAAAACCACTGCTGCGCAAGAATCTATTGTATAACCCGAACCAATATCCTTATCCTTATCCTTCCCCTTTTGAAGAAGAATGGGGATTTTCTTATCCAACATAGCTTGCAACACGATTTCTACCACGTTGTTTTGCACCAGTATACATGGCTCGATCGGCATTTCGTATCAAGGTTTGTGCATCTTCTCCCTGATCAGGCGCTGTTGCAACACCGATACTTGCCGTCACGTAAATAATCTGACGATCGCCGTTATCCAAATCACTAAAGATCTCAAATGGTCGATCCGCTATGGCACATCTTAAGTCTTCTGCAACTTGTAAACTCTCATTATGAAAATGATTTTCTAGCAAAACTACGAACTCTTCACCGCCAAATCGAGCAACGGTACCCTTATTTCCAACTTCTTCCTCAAGTCGATTAGCTACTCCACAAAGCACGTCATTTCCACTATGATGCCCAAATGTATCATTTACTTTTTTGAAATGATCCAGGTCGAGCAATATAATTGAAAATGGAGTAGGGTTTTCATCAAAACGGTTGTATTTCTCATCTAATACCTCGTTAAAAAATCGGAAATTGTACAAATTCGTTAAAGGACATCTCTCACTTCGCCTTTTCGTCTCTTCATAATGCCTTGCATTATCAACAGCTACAGCTAAATAATTGGCTAGAATTTGCATCACGAGTATATGGTGTTTTTCATATGACCGAACGCGGTCTGTTGCTAGTGTGATAATGCCGACGACCTTTTTATTGCGTTTCATCGGTACCGAAATAACAGCATTCGCTGTTTGGGGGAGAATTCCCTGAGTAAGATTTTTCCACTGCGCACGCTTCGTGTATAATCGGCTACGTCCACTACGCCAGACTCTTCTGCTAATCCCTTCTTCAAAAGAATAATCTTTTGGGGTAGCTTGAATGCCTCTTTCCTTCTCAAAGCTTTTAATAATCCTTAAATTCTCTACCTGTTCTGCATCCATAATATAAGCATAATCAACCACAAACATGTCCTTAACTTCATTTAAAAATAAGTCGAGAATTTCGTCTATATCAAGAGACTGAGTAATTTGCTGACCGATTTCACTCGTTTGTTGAAGTAGATCATTCACTTTTCGACTTGAGTAATACAACCTGAGCATAAGAGATGCCAACACAAATGGAACTCCAACAAAGAAAATAGCAATTGTTCCCAGATAGGTATGTAACATATAGAGAAGAAATCCAACCGGCAGTGTTACTCCGGTAGAAATAGCTTCCCAAAGCATATCTTTGTCAAAAAACTTTGTATTAACCTCTTTATAAATATAAATACGTAAAAAATGAAGGAGAATTTGATTAACAATGATTAACGAAAGAATATAGCCGATAGAGGGGACAAGCTGTGTAATCGCATTTCCAGAGAATTCACCAGTGGATCCTCCAAGTAAATAAAAAAGTCCACCTGATACCAGGGAAACGATCATAAACATGAGCATATTAACTGGATAGCGATGACTATCTTTCTTTGTAACTCGCAAATTCAAAAGAAAGACAAGAATCGCTAACTGAGTTAAAATCGTTTCCACGAATAAGCCATATCTGAGAAATACAGCTAGTGAAATCCCCTGGATAAAAAAAAGGTCAGTTCCTTTTACGTTTATTGGCATCATTGCCACGACGGCAAGAAGCACAAATAGCGCAAGAACATCGGCCTTATTCCCAGTAAAATCAGGGGGAAAGAAATAGAACGTTGCAAAAATGAGTAGTGGCCAACACAAGAGCCATACAATCCAAACTTTACGTTTCATTATTGCAGTCAATTGTTTCCCCCTCCATCTTCTGTGGTAAAGAAGAATATTTTTCCATTTCAAAGTGGTTACGTTTCATTTTAGCAAAAAGTAGCGAAAAAGTCCTATTTTTTTGCATTAAATTCTAATTTTTTAGAAAACGGCGTACTTCTGATACAAAATAGAGAGAGCCCGTAATTAGAATTAGCTCATTTTCACTTACTTGCTCAGTTGTTGTTTGAATTGCTTTTTTCCAATTTTCTTCATACGTCTTGGCCGAAAAACTTGCACATTGAAATAAACTCTCAGCTGAAATAGCTCTTGGAAAATCAAAGGTAGTAAACGTCATCTTTCGAATAAGCGGATAGAGCGGCTTTAACATTGACTCAATATCTTTATCTCCTAGTGCGCTGAAAATGACGTGAATATCCTTATCTGGATAGTGCTGCTCTAACGTTCTTGCAAGACTTTCAACCCCTTCTGGATTATGTGCCCCGTCTACAATGATAGTGGGATTGGAACGAATCTTCTCAAATCGTCCAGGCCACGCTGCTCTTTTAAGTCCGCGCTGAACCATGTCATGTTCGATATGTAGACCATAAAAGACGCGCAAGTATTCGAGTCCCATTAGTGCTGCAGCTGCATTTTTCACCTGATGCTCACCTTTCATCTGAATGTGTAGATCAGCTAGTTTACGATAAGGAGATTGAAATGAGAAGTGTTCACCTTCATCATCACTTCTCTTGTCAACAATTGAAAACTCTTCATTCAAACGATAAATTTTCGTCTTTTTCGCTTTAGTTGTTTCATGGAAGAGTGTGAGAACTTCTTCTTTTTCTGCAGTCGTAACAAGAGGCACACCTGACTTAATGATTCCCGCTTTTTCATACGCAATTTGTTTCAGGTCACTACCAAGGATATGGGTATGGTCATACCCTATATTCGTAATGACACTAATAAGCGGATGGATGATATTTGTTGAATCGAGTCGGCCCCCTAGCCCAACTTCCATTAAAACCAGATCTGGGTAGGCTTTAGTTCCAAAGTACAAAAGCGCGATTACCGTAATAACTTCAAACTCAGTAGGTGAACCAAGGGGGGAAGCTGCAGCCATTTCAACAAGCGGCTGAACGCGATTGCATAGCATAACTAAATCTTCTTCTTTAATAGGTTGTCCGTTAACCGCTATTCGTTCACTAAATGATTCGATATAAGGAGAAGTAAACGTCCCTACTTCATATCCAGCTTCCTCTAGCACTGTACGTAAGTAAGTAACTGTCGATCCTTTTCCGTTAGTCCCGCCAACATGCACCGTTTTTAACCGTCTTTCTGGATGATCAAGCTGTTCAAGCATCCATTCCATCCGCTCTAAACCAGGTTTAATGCCGTGATTTAACAAACTATGAATCCAACTTACCGCTTCATCATACGATTGAAACATTTCCTCTCCTCCTTAAAAGAAGACGAATCTCAAAAAGAGATCCGTCATTTGCTTATTTTTTAAGTTCGTTAATACGAGCTTCAACGTTGCTTCTTCTTTCGAGATAGTCTTTTTCTTTCGCTCGTTCTTCTTCAACAACTTTCTCGGGAGCCTTGCTAATAA
>ENA-ORXC01001656-ORXC01001656.1-marine-metagenome-genome-assembly--contig:-NODE-1656-length-12935-cov-11.224529_pt1 | contig 12935 bp, 7 predicted proteins | sample MGYA00237865_ERZ511478 | MGnify/ENA metagenome assembly ERZ511478 | reverse complement strand
CCTGTTGTTGACAGGGGGGGGTCTAAAGGGCTTTAGCCCGGCTGGTTACAGGGGGGGGTCTAAAGGGCTTTAGCCCTGTTGGTGACAGGGGGGGGTCTAAAGGGCTTTAGCCCGGCTCGTGTCAGGGGGGGGTCTAAAGGGCTTTAGCCCGGCTGGAGGAGACGGATCGTATAAAGAGCTTCAGACCCGTCTCAGGATGACATCTACCAGCATGCGGGGTTTCAATTGAAAGTGAACAATTGGATGCTTTCGGGACAGGTGTTGTAAGTTTTGAATTGTTACTCATTTGAGAATTAAATGTTTTTTGTCAGCTGTCGCTGTTGTCTTAATGAGTCGCCCTTCGTCTTAATGAGTCGCCGTCGTGTTGATGAGTCATTGTCCGCGCCCCTTCATGACGTGGTGTCAGGCCCGTTTCAGCAGGTCGCAGGGTGGCGTCTGCGCCCGCCACGTCGGGCGTGTGGTGTGCTGCGGCCGCAACGTTGCGGTCGTTGTCCGCAGGCGTTGTGTGTGTCGCGTGCTGCGCCCGCAACGTTGCGGTCGTGGTCTGCAGGCGTTGTGTGTGTCGCGTGCTGTGCCCGCAACGCGGCGGGTGTGCTCCGCTCGCGTTGTGTGTGTCGCTCGTGCCCGTCGCGCTGGTGTTGCAGGCAGGTGCGCGGCGTGGGCTCGCGCGGCTTGGGCGAGCCCTTCGCCTGCGTGCGCTCCAGGTGTGCTGCCTGCGAGGATAACTCCCACATAAGAACGGGAGGTTCCTGGGCTTTTTGTGTTTGCTTCTCGTTCCGGCATTCACAGCGCGCCACCGTCGGTCACCCCGTCCCCCCACCCCTCCCACTCTGCTGCGCCGCTCTTCTTCCCGGCCTTGTCTCCAGCAGAGTCTGACGGGTACCCCCAACACCCAACTGGCCCCTCTTCTCTGTGCTGTTTGTCCGTGGGCGCCTCTGTCGTGCAGCCCCATTGCGGTGCCCGTGAGTGTGACTTGCCATCATCTCAGTATGACGGGTGGGATGGTTCCGCGCGTTGACGGTGCCCATGGTGGTGCAGCTGACGGCGGCGGAGGTTCGTCGATGACCCGGAGCGATGGCCATCGTGCCCAGTCCGTCGACAGTGGCGGCGCGCATGGTGCCCGTGATGGCGGCGCCGGTGTCGGTGCCTTGCCCGACGACGGTATCGACGGTGGTAGTGATCCAGTTGTCGTCTTGTCGGCGGCGCCTTTGCCGGTCGGGCCGGCCGGGGAAGCTTCAGCCCCCCCGCCTGTTTCTGGGCCCGTTGCGGCGGCGTCTTCTGCCCCCCTTGTGTCGTCCGCACATGGTGTAGCGATGGGGCCGCCGGTTGCCCAGTGTACTGTTGGGGGTTCCGGGGCCGCTGCCGCGGCGCCGGCGGTCGTTTCTGCTGTTGCGCGTGTGCCGGTGTGCTCAGAGCCGTTTTCCTTCCTCAACCTTGGCGACCAGCCGTCCCGGTACCTGATCCAGATTGTGGAGGTCAAGTTGGCGAAGCTGAAGCCGTCGATGGCGAAGAAGACCTGGCCGCCCGGCGACGCACACACTGCAGACGTGGAGCTGTTTCTCGCCCTGTTTCGGGAGACGGGTGTGAACTGGTCGCGCGGCCTCGTGACAGTGGATGCTCACAATAACGTGATCGACGGCTTTCATCGTGTTGCTGCGCTGCTTTTGCTGCAGGAAGAGGGACACGACCACGCCATCGATCGCTTGCCCGTGCGTCGCGTCAAACGTCGCGATCGTCAGCCACTGACTCTTGTTGACACGTTCGTCGTCCAGCACGGGCATTGACCTGCCAGGGCTGCAGGGTACAAACGGCCCAAGCGATGACGTCAGAACGAGAGCGCGGGGAGAGATTGGTTAGAACCAAGATCTTTTACGAGTGTCCTTTTCTCCATAGAACATGCGCTTGCGTACTTTTTCCAGCTACATGCGCCGTTCGTGGAGCTGTCCCGCACCACCGATTTACGCAGACCCGGTGCTTGTCACATTGGAAGGCTACAATTGGAATCTGGCAGCCACGGTCTCCCCGCAATTTCATATGAGCATCACTCTGGCGAACATATGGCGCGTGGCCAAAGATTGATCGGATCTGACGAACGATTGCTCACAGCAAGTCATAACAGTTCGCAGCACCTTCGAGCTGCTCACAGCACCGAATAAATAAGAAAGTAATATTAATTAATTAGATCGCCCTTGGCTCCCACAGAGCCATCCAGGAGGTCTCAGCAAGCAACATACTCTTTTGCAGCACCATCACAGTGCAGTCACAGCACAGCATGCTCCAGCGTGCTGTGCACCTTGCTCGGATCCAACCATGTTTCCGTGACGCACCATACCGTGTGACTTCCGTCAATTTAACAACTACGACCACAACCACCGTCCACCAGGCCGGAGCTGCTGCAGACGTCGGTTTCGCAGACTAGTACACATTGTCTGACACGATGACTCGACCAGTAGAAAGCGGGACGCGACATAAAAACTTGTGCCAATTACAAATGCTATTCAAGTCAAGTGAAAGTACGTCTGTCAGATTTCGGGGCAACTGGGATTTTGACCCCCTCTGAAATTTGGTGCGTGAAAAGTCTAGGAAGAAGGGCTTGAGATCCCCCCTGGAAGTAGGTCTCTCCGATTGATGACGAGACTATAAAGCTTTAGAACCGCCGGAATCTGGTCTGTATGAGGTCGGGGCCAAAGAGCTTTGAGGCCCCCTCAGAATTTGGTTTGTCAGATCTCAGGGCTGAAATGCTTCAGACCAACTCACGAAAGCAGCCTCTCCGATGTCAAGGAAAATGGGCTTCAGACCCCAATTGTCAATCAGTCCGGCAGATGTCCACCCTGAAGCGCTTTGTACCCCCTGTGAAATGGTTCTGTTCGATGGCAAAGCGAATCGGCTTCAGACCCCCCATCAAATGTGTGTCCGAGATGGCGGGGCCAAGCGGCTTCAGACCACTGTGAAAACGGTGTTAGAGATGATGGGGCTAAAAGGCTTTGGACCTCCGAGAAATGTGTGTCCGAGATGGCGGGGATGGAAAGCTTGTCATCCCATGAAATGGGTCTTACTGATGGTGCGGCTAAAGGGCTTTTGACCGCCGAGAGACGCAGGGCTGAAGGGCTTCAGACCCCAATGAAATTGGTCTCCCTGATGGTGGGGCTAAAGGGCTTTAGACCCCTATGAAATGGTTCTCTCTGATGGGGGGGCTAAAGGGCTTTAGACTTCCAAGAAATGTGTGTCCGAGATGGCGGCCCCTCTGATATGGTTCTCTCCGATGGAGGGGCTAAAGGGCTTTAGACCCCATGAAATGGGTCACTCTGATAGTGGGGCCGAAGGGGTTTGGACTGCCGAGAGATGTGTGTCCGAGATGGAGGGGCTAAAGGGCTTTAGACCCCTCTGAATTGGTTCTCTCTGATGGGGGGGCTAAAGGGCTTTAGACTTCCAAGAGATGTGTGTCGCAGATGGATGCCTTCTGAAATGGTTCTCTCCGATGGAGGGGCTAAAGGGCTTTAGACCCCATGAAATGGGTCACTCTGATAGTGGGGCCAAAGGGGTTTGGACCGCCGAGACATGTGTGTCCGAGATGGAGGGGCTAAAGGGCTTTAGACCCCTCTGAAATGGGTCACTCTGATGGGGGGGCTAAAGGGCTTTAGACCTCCATGATATGTGTGTCGCAGATGGATGCCTTCTGAAATGGTTCTCTCCGATGGAGGGGCTAAAGGGCTTTAGACCCCTCATGAAGGTGGTGGACTGATGTTCGTAAGATTCCGCTTTCTGAAATGATTTGTAATATTTGGTTGTTCCAAGGACAGGTGTTGGACAGGTGTTGCTGCCAATAGATAATTGTTACTCATTTGGTGACCTAGCATTTTTTTTCAGCCGTCGCCGTCTCACGTCGTGATTCATAGGCCCTTCGCCGTTGACGGGTTCTGTCGTGCCGGGCCCGACGACCCCTGTTGTTGTCGGGTGTGGTCTGCGCGCCCCCACTCGACGTGGCGTGCGCGTGTGGTCTTCGCGCTCCCCACTCGACGTGGCGTGCGTGCGCGTGTGGTCTGCGCGCTCCCCACTCGACGTGGCGTGCGCGTGTGGTCTGCGCGCCCCCCACTCGACGTGGCGTGCTCGTGTGGTCTTCGCGCGCCCCACTCGACGTGGCCTGCGTCTTGTGTGAGGCCTGCAGCCCGGCCTGCAGCCCCCAAACTCTGGGTGTGGCACTGCTGGCGCAGCGGCTCTCGCACATAAGAGCGGGCGGGTCGTGGGCAGCGTTGTTGCGGTCCTCGTCCTGGCATCCATCGCGCGCCGCCGTCGGGTCCTCTGTCCCCACTCCCCCCTTCGACGCTGGAGCGCACTCCTTTGCCGCGTGGTCCCTCGCGGGGCCTCGGACGCACTCTCACCCCCCACTTTTCCCCTCTTTCCCTGCGCTCGTTCTCTGTGCGTGCCGTTCCCCTCCACCCCCCTTGCGGAGCCGTTGTCTGATTTTGGTTGAGTATGACGCGTGGGTCGGCTTCGCGGCGCCAAGGCGCCGGTGCCGAGGATGTAGAGGGCGGCGCGGCTGCGTCGGGGGCGCGCCGTGGTGGTGCTCGTGGTCAGTCTGCTGCTGGTGGCCGTGGGCGTGGCGGCCGTGTTGGTGGCTCCGGCGGTGGTGTCCCGGCCGACAAGGACGGGGATGGCGCCTCAACTCGCAAGACACGCTCTTCGGCGGGCAAGCAGTCGGTCGGCGGCGACGGCGTCGGTGGTGGTGCCCTCGTGCCTCCGTCTTCGAAGCACATGAGCGAGGACGGCGTCGGGATCAGTGCTGGTGGCGCCGACGCGTCGGCGACAGACAAAGACGGGTCTCATCTCGTGTCTTCCGGTCTGGACGCGGACAAGAGCGACCGCGTCGGCCACGATGACGACGCGACGCGTGACGCTGAGGGTGGTGTTGACCAGGACAGTCGTGGTGCTGGTGTTGCTGTGGCGGGACGCGCGCCGAGCGCCCCGGCTTCGGCGGCGGCTGCTGTGCGCCGTGTTCCGGCCGCGCCTGGTTCCCGGCCTGCGGTGGTGCCGGTGTTGGGGCGTGCAGTGCACGGTGCGGCGTCTTCTGTCGCACCCCCTGTGGGTGTGTCTGGCGGTGTTGGCGGGTCGGCCGCCGCGGCGTCTTCTGTCGCACCCCCTGTGGGTGTGTCTGGCGGTGTTGGCGGGTCGGCCGCTGCGGCGTCTTCTGTTGCACCCCCTGTGGGTGTGTCTGGCGGTGCGGGCGGGTCGGCCGCTTCGGCGGAACCTGTCGCGCGCTTCCACGGGCGCCGCCTTCACGGGCCGCAGTCGTCGTACCTGAAGGAGTTTGTTCAGATACCTTTGAAGGACATCAAGGTTCCCATGGCGCTGACACGGCTGCGCCGGGAGTCGGACGTCGAGAAGTTTGCCATGACGTTTCGTGCTACTGGCTACGACTGGTCGCGCGGCCTCATGACGGTTGATGCAACCTCGCAGGTTGTCGATGGCTTCCATCGTCTTGGCGCGCTTCATCTTCTGGCGAAGGAGGGCCACCCGAACGCGCCTGAGACCGTGTTCGTGTGCCGCGTCACACGTCGGGATGGCGTCCTGCTGACGCGTTCCGATACGCTCGCGCTTGGGCTTTCGGCCAACAAGGACACGACACCGAGCGTCGAGATGAAGCCGTCGGACTATGTGTTCTGGGCGACCACGTTCGTGCGCGCAGAGAATGAGGAGATGCGTGCAGCCGGCGCCGTGCATCGTGAGACGGCGCGTGCCCGCGGCCTGGCGGTCGACGAGGAGTCGTTTGCCATCGAGTACCCGTTCATGGACGGGACGTACCGACATGTCGGAGCGCTCCAGCAGTCGCTGCTTGAGCGCGGCCTCTTTCCTTCCTTCGGTCAAAGCGGCGCGTCGACTGTGACGATGACGCGCATCGTCAAGCTTGGCCTTTTGTCGATCAGCTCCCCCCGGGCCGTCGACTTCATCCGGGACTGTCTGTGCGCGTCCGAGGAGGCTGTGGCGACCGAGTCGGCGGCCAAGGCGAGTCGCAAGGGGCGGGGCGGCAAGAAGCGCTCTGGGAAGGTCGGCAAGTCTTCCTTCTCGCTCGAAAGCGTGTCGACGGGGTCGCTTCTCAAGCCGGCCACCATTCCCGTCGTCATGTGGGAGCCGGCCCAGCTTGCCATGCTCCAGATCGGATGGGAGTACACGGGGACGCTGGATGATCGCGGTGCCTACCGTCGTCTGGGGGGCGGCACGGACTTCTCCTTCTTCAGCGCTCTGCTCGTCTTCCTGACGGTCGTCATGGACGAGGTGGAGAAAGTGCGGCAGAAGCGGTCGGTCGGTGAAGATGCTGCTGGCGCTGGCGCTGGCGAGCGGGCGGCGCCGCTGCCTCCCGCCTGCGTCATGGACTTGGAGGCGTCTCCCTTTGCCGTTTTGGACGAGACGCCGCCGCGGTCGACGACGACGCTCTTCGACCAGCTGCGCGACTTGTTCCTGACGTACGAGGTTCCTATGTCTAGTACGGGCAAGGCAATTCGCGGGCAGGCCAAGCCGTCTGGCGTTGACGACCCGTTCTGCATCGAGAATCGTCCTGCTTGGCGACGCTTGGTTCGGGACTTTGTGGATCCTTCTCCTCCGCCTCCGCCCGCGCCGCCTTCTCCTCCGCCTCCGCCCGCGTCGTCGGCGCCGGCCACGCCGCCGCCAACTGCGCCGACCGGTGCGCCGTCATCTCCGGCGGCGGCAGGTGACGGCGAGGGCGACAAGACCGGTGATGATGCGCCTGCGTCTGGGACGGAAGACCATGGCGAGGGCGGTGGCTCCGCGACGGTGGCTGCTGCTGGGCGCTCGTCTCGAGCCGCGCGGCCTACCCATTCAATGAACGAGGACGCTGACACTGCTGCGACGCCGCCACCTGAGAAGCCAGCGGCGACGGCAGGCGCGGCCTCATCGGCGGGCCAGGCGGCTCCTGCAGATCCGGTTGCCGCGGCGTCCGCAGCCACTAAGTCGAGCAGCGCGGCGCGTCGTCCCACGTCTCGGGCGGCACGAGCTCGGCCTCTGGCCCAGCGACGGCTGAATCTGAAGCCCGTAGCTGCCTTTGACGGCCGAGCTGGTGAAGCTGCTCGTGGCAAGAAGCGTCCTTTGACGTTGGTGCCGATTGCGCCCAAGCCCAAGCGCACACAGCCGGTGCCTGCGACGCGGCCGTACGTGGACAACCCGCCGCGTATTGCCGTCGGCCTTGAGCAGCAAGCCAAGACCAACCGCAGAGGCCTCAGCTCTTCGATGCTAGGCGCCAAGCGAGTCAAGATGCCCGCCTTTGCGACGCTACTGCCCGTCGAGCACCAAAGCCGCGACTTCCTGCGCTTCCACGATTTCGCAGACGCAGCATCGGCGGCAGCTCGCGCTCTTGCTGCATTTGGGCGCTCGACGGCAAGCGCTTGCGCCGGTGCAGGCGGGGCTGATGAGCCTGCAGAAAACCCGGACAACGCCGGTTCGAGCAGCGGCGCTGGTGGTACGACCTCCTCTGCGCCTGGCGGGCACGCTCGCTCCTCGGCCCCTGACGTGACTGCTACCCCGGCTGCTTCACCGGCGCCCCCCTCGTCGACTCTGGCGTTTATCGGCCGTTATGTGGCAGCGACGCAGCTGCACGAGCGCGGCTGGACGGTGCTCCCCTTCCCGACGGGCGTAGACCGCGATGGGCTGCAAGGCTTGTGCGACGCGCCGCACCATGTCCTCAAGTACGCACTGGACAACTATCCTGGCGACGAAAAAGTCGGGGTGCTGGCGCGCGAGAAGGTTGCCGCGGCGATGGCCACCGACACTGAGACGGTGGGGGCTCTTGATGCCCTTTGGGGGGGCATCCACAACCAAGACAATGGTCCTGTTGACCACGCGGCTTTGACGACGGAGGGACAAGGTCGTCTGAGCATCTTCTCCGACGCCCTCAAGAGCAGTAAGACGCGCGTTGAGAACAACTTCCTCCTCGACAAGCTTCGGACGGACTTTCCGATGGCCGCCGTCGCTTGCGAAGTGCTTCTCGGCCCGTGGACGCGCAAGGACGAGTCGGGGCAGCCGGAAGTACGCACGCCCAAGACTGGCGCGCGCATTCTACTGACGACCTCAAGTGCGCTCCGCCAGTCTGCTCATGTCGATGCCGAAGTGACCCCCATGAGTGGCCAAGGCACCAGGGATTCCGCAATGACGTCAGGCGGTCTTCCGGAGGCCGCATCCAACAAACAAGGTGGCCAGGCGGGCAGTGCGGTCTTGACGCAGCTTCCACGCCAAGCCACCGCCTCGCCGCCGGCATCGGCAGCCGACAATCCCGATGACGACGACGACACGGCCGCCGACTCAGAGAAGGACGATTACGACCATCCTACCGCCTGAAGCTACTTTGCGATGGCGTCTGGCAAGGACGGTTTTGTTCTTGTGCACTGGCCGGGCAGCTGCGATGTCATCTCACGTGTTTCCCGTGCAAGTGCCAAGGCCATCGCTCAAGGCGTCAACTCCGATGACATCCTCAAGACTGTCGGTATTCGTCTTTTCCCTCAGATCATGTTTGTGCCGCCCCACAGCTTCGTACTGGTGCGCTCCGACTTGGTCCACGCCGGTGCAGCGGCGGAGGATGACTCGCGACGGTACGGAAAGGCGTTGGCGGAGCTGAGCTACTCCCATTCGATTCTTCATCACCTCTACCTGCAACATCCTCGCCACCATCCCTTGACGGACGCGATTTACCTCGTGTCGGACCACATATTCTTGCCGCAGCGCGGTGCTCCCGTCGCTCAAGTTCAAGACGTCGATGCCGATGTTGGGGGACGTGAGGCATACCCAGACAAGATGCAGGTCGATGCGGCAGACGACGCCGAGCACGACATCGACGAGAACGATGACGGTGAAGAGGACGACGCTGAGGCAGTCCAGCCTCAGTCCATGCGTCGCAAGACGTTGACCTCACGTATGAGGGCCAGTGCTATTTGATTGTCACCTTGCATAGTACCTGGGATAGCTTGCTTTTCATGTGTGTTTCCAGTTGTAGTTCCAAGACGTACGCCTGGCTGTACGGTTTCTTCTCGTGTTTCACGCTTGCAATGTCCCAAAGTACATGGTGCTGGAAATGCAACAGCCCCAGAGCAAGTGCGGCTTCCGAAACATCTTCAAAGTGAGTGGGAGGCTCAGACCTCGCGGATACGAAAGTAGGATAAGAGGCTTCAGACCACCCGCTCTAGTCGAAGGGTCCAAAGGCCTTCAAAACATCCGTATGAGTGAGGGGGTTTAGAGGGCTTGAGACGACCCCTATGAGTGGGGGGGTCTAAAGGGCTTGAGACGACCTCTATGAGTGGGGGGGTCTGAAGGGCTTTAGACCCCCCCACTCATTCGGATTGTCTAAAGAGCTTTAGACCACCCGTATGAGTGGGGGGGTCTAAAGGGCCTTAGACCACCCCTATGAGTGGGGGGGTCCAAAGACCTTCAGACCACCCGAATAAGTGGAAGGGTCTGAAGTGCTTTAGACCCCTTCTATGAGTGGGGGGGTCTAAAGGGCTTTAGACCACCCGAATGAGTGGAGGGGTCTAAAGGGCTTTAGATCCCTTCTATGAGTGGGGGGGTCCAAAGGTCTTCAAACCTGCCGAATGAGTGGAGGAGTCTAAACGGCTTTAGACCACCCCCTTGAGTGGGGGGTTCTAAAGGGCTTTAGACAACCCGAATGAGTGGAGGGGTCTAAAGGGCTTTAGACCACCCGAATGAGTGGGGAGTCTAGATAGATTTGGACAACGGACTTTTCTGGATTCTAGAACTTAATCAAATGTCGGAGTCACAAGTACACGGGATTGATCAAGCCCAATTGAGTTTGCCAGGCTGTCCCTTTTCAAAGATTGTAAGTGGGTTCTCTTATTTGTCCGTCGCGGCCTGGTCCGTCGTCTGACTGTTATGTTGCCCGCTTTTGCATTCCATTTGCGTTGTGTTGTCCCATGTGGTGTGCTCGTTATCGGCTGTCTTCTTTCTGCGCGCTGGGATCCCTGTTCGTCCTGCCGTTTGTCATGGCGGACGCAGTCGAAGCCGTCACGTCTCTCGCTCACGAAGCAGCTTCTCGCGTGGCCGTGTTTCGTGCCAACGGGCGCTCTTCGACGGCCTTGCCGGACGTGCTTGGATGTGTTGCCAATCTCCGCGACCTGTTCATCCAGTCGATCGTCTTTGGTGCCGATCCGTCACCGTCGCAGCAGAGCACAGTTTTACTTTCGTGCGGACGGTGGGAGACGTTCAAGGGGTGGGTCGTCGACCACACTCGCCCAATTGTGTCTCGACGGGACCAACCATGTACGAGGGAAACGGGCGTGGACAGCGCGGGCACGACGGTGCACTTTGGTTCCCGGACAATATGGCTTGATGTCCCGGTGGCCCGTATGGCGTACGACATCGTTTGGATGGTGAAGCGCCTTGATGGTGGTGCTGGTGGTGCTGTGCCTGGTTATCTTTTGTCCTGCCGAAGCGGCTGTGTTCTTCCTCAGCAGGACGTCCCTGTGCCGGATCGTTCTTTTTACGTACTGGCGATGTCTTTCCAAGCAATCCCATGACGGCTGGAGTCGATGATGACGTCCGGCGTTTTACGGGTGTTCCGTTGGAGGTGCCCTCGTCCCCGCCGGACGTGCGTGTGTGGCAGCTGATCATGGGGATCGCTCGAGATTGGCGGCGGCTGGACGCATCCGCCCGCACGCATGCGATGCCGACAGAGTCGAGCTTGTCGGAGCCTTTGACGCCGTCACCTGCCGAGCTGGCCAAGTTGTACGACACGAACGGCGGGCAAAAGGCGCGTGGCAAGGGCCGTACTGCCAAGATGGTGGCCAAGGCTGCATTGGCGGACAGCTGGGAAAGCGAGGAAGTGTTAGGCGTCCTCGTTGATTGTCGTGGGGATGCTGGCGGAGTGTTTGTCGCAACGCTGACGCATTTTGAGATCGTGCTGGCATTGAGCCGGCGCCGGCAGCTGACGGCGGCTGCGACGAGTGCGCGCGCCCCACGAATGGTTAAGACTGGTGTCGGGCCCTCCGAGGTGTCACTGACGCATGCTCAGGTGGCTACTCTTGCGCCGCAAATGCGTTGCGCGGTGCATAATGTCGTTACCGGGTGGGACGCTCTTGCGCGCTCGATTGGCTCTGCAGACGCTGAGGCTATGCTGTCGTGCTACCTGCTGTCGAGCCCGGAGTTGGCGGCCTTTGTCGTTCTCGGCCGTCCTGGCGACACGCAGTTGTTTGCATCCGTCGTCCACCAGCGGGTTCTCTACCACAGCCGAGCAGCAGACGCGTCACGTGGAACTGTTGACTCGTACCCAAGCGAGGCGGTTGGGCGCTCGCACCTTTCCGATGCGCAGCTGCGGGCGGCGGCGGCGATGTTTTTGGACCACCTCGAGCGATGCACTGCGTTGCCTTCCTTGCAAGCTCTTCGGCTGTTGTTGACCGCCTCCGGGCCTGGTTCATCCCATGCCGCGGGCTCTTCTCGCCATCTGCCGAGGGCGGGCCATGCTTTATCCGTGCTCGACTACCGCGCACCTGCGTGGAATCGGGCGGCAGCAACCATTCCATCCATCCTGAGCAACGCGTACTTGTGCTTTTCCGCGTTCGCGAGGTCCGTGCCGTTGCCGCTGACGCACGGGCACGGCGATTGGCCGAGCGATTCGGACGACGACGGAGACGCGACATCTACCAACAGCGACGGCAGCACTTCGTCTGGCGCGTCCGGGGCCGGGAGCGGCAGCAGCCGTTGTGGTCGCACGTCGGACGGCGACTCCTCCACAACACGGAGCAGCCCTGACGCTGGCACGGGCAATGCCATTGCTGTTGGCAGCAGCGACGCTGCAGATACCATGGACGTTGGTAGTGGCGACGACTGGGAGGACACGTCCGCCGTGCTTTGCGAGCGACGGGACATGGCACGGCTAGTGCGTCGCGCAGGCCTCCGTTTGGCGGGAGTGGAGGCGGATGCGGCAGTCCGACGCGCAAGTGGGGGGCTGCCTTGTGGCTCACTGCCTCCTGCGCCGCCTCCGAGCGCGGGGGTCGGGAGCGGAAGTGGGCCGATTGCCGACACGGACCGCGATGTGCGTCTGGCTGCTGCAGTGGGGGTCATTGAGCGGGCCATGGGCGGTTTCATCCAGATGCATGCCGCGGGCTTTCGAGGGCTGATGGCGACGCATCGGGATGCCGTGGTTGCCCGGGGGGATGATCGATCGAAGTCGATGGGGAGAGCCCCCGCCGCCGCTGCCCCCATTTCTGGTGATGAGGGCGGGCCCAGCGCCACGACAGGAGGCAACGATGGCTGCTCGTTCGTCCTGGGCGAAGTTCTGTGGGTGCTCTCCGCACAGCTCGCAGGGACTTTGCAGGTCGTCCTGACGGACCCTCCGTACGACACCCGACGTCTGGCGGGGCAGGAGAACGCCGAGCACGACGTGCTGACAGAGCAAGACGTGCTCGATGCTGTGGAGTTGTTTCGCATTTTTCCACGCCCCGGCGGCCACGTCCTCATCTTTAGCTTCATGCAGCAGCACCCGCATTGAGTCGACGCGCTGAGAGCATCTAAGGACGCGGCGGAGCGCGGTGCTTTTGTCCCCGCCTTTAGCGTGGAGAGCGCTCCAATTTTCGTAACCAAGGATCCACATGCCTTCCACTCGGTTTGCCGCAGCTCCATGCACCTGGGCAATCGCATGGAGATCGTTGCGCGCGCGGAACGCGTCGGAGTGCTGTCCGAGGTGGCGTACAAGATGGTCAACCACTGTTCGTTCAAATCGGTGCCACCCCGCTTCCATGCGTTTGACAACATCATTGGCAACGTGCGGCCGCCTCTGTACTCCGAGGTGGTCACCGACCCCGCTGCGGGTCGCTCGCGCAAGTGGATGCGACGGGAGCAGAAGGCGGTCTCTCTTCTTTCTGATCTGGTGCAGCGGTATTCGCAGCCCAACGACATTGTCGTTGACCCGTTTGCCGGCACCTGCG
>ENA-ORXC01001655-ORXC01001655.1-marine-metagenome-genome-assembly--contig:-NODE-1655-length-12935-cov-58.365687_pt1 | contig 12935 bp, 13 predicted proteins | sample MGYA00237865_ERZ511478 | MGnify/ENA metagenome assembly ERZ511478 | reverse complement strand
TTATGATGGCTGGATCAAAGCTGTTAGGTTCAAATAATACCACATCTGGTAACCACTGGTGGTGAAAACGTGGTGCGTTTACCGCCTCCTGCATTGTCATCCCAAACTCGTGTACATTAAGCACCGTTTGTAACACAGAGGTAATAATGGTAGATCCTCCAGGCGTACCTACGGTCATCCAGAACTCGCCATCTTTTTCTACTAGGGTAGGAGTCATACTAGACAGCATACGCTTGCCTGGCTCAATTTTATTTGCCTCGGCGCCTATAAGGCCAAACATATTAGGCACTCCTGGTTTACTAGAGAAGTCATCCATCTCATTGTTTAAAAAGAAGCCTATGTCACTCGCATATAACTTAGATCCATAAGCACCATTAAGCGTGGTTGTTACTGCAATGGCATTACCATACTGGTCTACCGCGCTGTAGTGCGTTGTTTCCATACTCTCATAACCTGGCAAGGCACCGTGTGTCATATCACTAGACTTTGTAGCGGTGTCCCAAGAGAAGGTTTCCATTCTGTTTTTTGCATACACATCAGAGATGAGTGTGTCTATAGGGATGTTTACAAAATCTGGATCTCCTAGGTAAAAACTTCTATCTGCATACGCGCGACGCTCTGCTTCTGTAAGTAGTTGTATACTCTCCACACTGTTGTGACCATATTGCGAGATGTCATACGGTTCTATCATCTGCATAATTTGTGATAAACAAACCCCACCAGAACTAGGCGGACTCATAGAGATCATTTTTAAGTTATCATACTCAAAGGTTACCGGTGTGCGCCACTTTGCTTCGTATGCCGCAAGATCTTCCATTGTGATGATTCCACCTTTAGATTGTAAGAAGTCTACCAGTTTTTGGCCTGTCTCTCCTTTGTAAAATTCGTCTTTACCATTTGCTACGATGCGCTCTAGTGTTTGTGCGAGAGCTTCGTTTTTAAGGGTGTCCGCTTTCGCGAAAGCGTTTACATATATAATACTATCTCCGTTAAGCTCTTTAAATTTATCTTGTAAAGCGCCAAACCTTCCTGCTTGGTTTTCTGTAATCACATACCCATTGCGAGCAAGGTCAATTACGGGCTTGAGAATGGTCTCCATAGGTAGTGAGCCAAATTTCTCGTGCACGGCAAACATACCTGCAAGCCCACCTGGCACACCCACAGCAAGACTTCCCTCTGTGCTTAAACCTGGTATCACATTACCGTCTTCATCTAGGTACATATCACTTGTAGCCGCACCAGGTGCCATCTCGCGATAGTCTAGCGCTCCTATATCACCATCTTTAGTACGGTATACTAGAAAACCACCACCACCTAGACTACCGGCAAACGGGTATGTCACATTGAGCGCCATATCTGTAGCAATCATTGCGTCAAAAACGTTACCACCTTGCCTCATAATCTCAACGCCTATGCGTGAAGCCTCTTCTCTCGCCGAAACAACCATAGCCTCCTGAGCAATAAGTCCCTGTACGGGTGCAGGAGCAGGCGCTTCTGTCTTACAGTTTATAAATAATAGGGGAATGCAGAGTAAGAGTAAATACTTCATAGGTTGGATTTGTAATTATATGATAAACTTAAAGTTCTTCTAGTTTTAATGCAACAAAGGCTTGTAATTCTTTAAAGAAGCGTGTGAACTCATCTTCAAAGCCTTCATAATGTTCGGCAAGGTCTTCTATAGCTTTATCCATCGCTACGCGGCGTTTTGTGCGTATGTTCATATTGTAAAGCACAGTGCCTATGCCTTCCATAGTTGCATAGCTGAGGAGCCAGTTTTGCTCCATCATAGGGATCATCATTTTCTGTATGCGACCCGTGAGCAAGTGATGATGGTCTTGTAGTAGCTGGTAAAAGTCATCTATGTACCTATCTAGCGCTGTATCGTGATAGTTGTTCCAGTTTTTGGCTAGAAAGTGATCATAAATAATATCTACTATCACACCAGAGTAGTGACCATACTTTGCGTGCAGACGTTTTGTGCTCTGCTTTACAATAGGGTGACTATCTGTGTAGCTATCTATCCAGCGATGCACGAGTATACCTCGCTGTATATCATCACTATACTTGAGGTACTTTTTACCTTTTATACCATCTGCCATAAAGTTGCCTATAGTTTCCATAGGTAAGCCATCGGTAAGGTAAATGTGTGCGAGAAAATTCATAGTGGTGAAGTTAATAGGAAAAATTAACCTGTTCAAAGATTTTATGAGGCATTGTGAAGCAATGCATTCTTGTTAGGCTGGTACGTATGTGTTTTAGTACTTTTGTTTAACAATCAAAAAAACGAAGATTAATTACGCTTTCGCGAAAGCGTACTCAAAATTTACATATGACATTAATAAAATCTATATCAGGAATACGTGGTACCATAGGAGGTCGCACGGGTGAAAACCTTACACCAGTAGATGCAGTAAAATTTGCTGCAGCATACGGTGCGTGGCTTAAAAATGATCGTAATAAAGAAACCTACAGAGTAGTAGTAGGGCGTGATGCACGTATATCTGGATCTATGATACAAGAGCTTGTGATGAACACGCTCGTGGGTATGGGAATCCATATTATAGACCTTGGCCTCTCTACCACACCTACGGTAGAAGTTGCCGTACCTATGGAACACGCAGATGGTGGTATTATACTCACTGCCTCGCATAACCCAAAACAATGGAACGCGCTTAAACTATTAAACAGTAAGGGTGAGTTTCTTAATGGAGTAGAAGGGGAGAAAATTTTAAATTATGCAGATAATGAAGATTTTACCTTTGCAGAGGTAGATGATCTGGGTAAAATCACAAAAAATGATGCCTACATAGATTTGCATATAGAAGAGGTAAAAAACCTTGAGCTTGTAGATGTAAACGCTATTAAGGATGCTAAGTTTAAAGTAGTGGTAGATGGTGTAAACTCTACGGGAGGTATTGCCATACCAAGATTACTAGAAGAGCTAGGCGTAGAGGCAGTAAAATTATACTGTACACCTAACGGGGAGTTTCCTCACAACCCAGAACCGCTTAAGGAGCACCTAGGTGACATTTGTAAGATGGTGGTAGATGAAAATGCAGATTTTGGAATCGTAGTAGATCCAGATGTAGACCGTCTTGCTTTTATAGATGATAAGGGAGAAATGTTTGGAGAAGAGTATACCCTCGTTGCTTGTGCAGATTATGTACTAGGAGAGACTAAGGGTAATACGGTGTCAAACTTATCTTCATCACGTGCGCTACGTGATATCACAAGAAAACACGGCGGAGAATACTTTGCAAGTGCCGTAGGAGAGGTAAACGTAGTACAAACTATGAAGGACCAAAACGCTGTAATAGGCGGAGAAGGAAATGGTGGAATTATCTACCCAGCATCGCACTACGGTCGTGATAGCCTGGTAGGTACAGCGCTTTTCCTTACACACCTTGCAAAGCTTAAAATCTCTGTGAGCGAACTCAAAGCTAGTTATCCTCCATACTTTATGAGTAAGCAAAAGATCCAGCTCACACCAGGTCTTGACGTAGATGCATTACTAGAAAAGATGGCTGCCAAATATGCAAATGAAGATGTATCTACGGTAGATGGTGTAAAAGTAGATTTTGAAAATCACTGGGTACACCTACGTAAATCTAATACTGAGCCTATTATACGTATTTACACAGAGGCAAGCACACAAGCCGAAGCAGACCAAGTTGCAAATGATATGATTGCTACTATAAAGGAAGTAGCTGGTATCTAGAGAGATATAGCGATTAAAAAAAGAGGGCAATCGCCCTCTTTTTTTGTGCTTAATTTTAAATATCTTTACAGTGCAAACTATTGATTATGAATACATTAAAGTCTACTAAGCCTAGCGGTAAACTAGAGAATTACTTTTCACGCTTTCGCGAAAACATCATTGGTATTAACCAAAGTTTTCAATCTCCATACGGAACAAAGCAGCTTTTATATACAGACTGGACCGCCTCAGGAAGATTATATGGTCCCATAGAGGAGAAGATGTTGCGCGACTTTGGTCCCTACGTAGCAAATACCCATACAGAGACGACCGTCTCTGGTACTGCTATGACAATGAGTTATCATAAAGCAAAGCACATCATAAAAGAGCACGTAAATGCAGATGAGAATGATGTACTCATAGTAGGTGGTAATGGTATGACAGGTATGATCAATAAATTTCAGCGCATACTTGGATTAAAAGTGCCAGAAAACATAAAGAAATTTACAGAAGTACCTGCAGAGATAAAGCCCATTGTTTTTGTAACACATATGGAGCATCACAGTAATCAAACTACGTGGCTAGAGACCACGGCAACAGTAGTAGTCGTGCCTGCCAAAGAAGATGGACGCTTTTGTATACAGATGTTTGAACAAGAACTACTCAAATATGAAGATCACCCTTTTAAAATAGCATCTATTACCGCTTGTAGTAATGTAACAGGTATACAGACACCATATCACGATGTGGCGAGACTTATGCACGCTCACGGTGGTTTATGTTTTGTAGACTTTGCGTGTAGTGCGCCTTATGTGCATATTGATATGCATCCAGAGAATAAAGAAGAGCGCCTAGACGCTATTTTCTTCTCTCCACACAAGTTTTTAGGAGGGCCAGGCTCTTCTGGAGTTTTAATCTTTAATAAAGATTTATATAAAAACGTGGTACCAGATAACCCAGGAGGAGGCACCGTATCGTGGACAAACCCTTGGGGTGAGCATAAGTATATAGATAATATAGAAGAGCGTGAAGATGGAGGTACTCCGGGTTTCTTGCAAACCATACGTACGGCCTTATCAATTAAAGTAAAAGAAGAGATGGGTGTAGATAATATACTCGCTCGTGAGCACGAACTTATAGACATCATTTGGAATGAACTAGAAGCGGTAGAAAACGTAAAAATTCTTGCAGGTGATCATAAGGATAGACTAGGTGTTATTTCTTTTTATATAGAAGAGTTGCACTTTAATCTAGCAGTCAAATTACTCAATGACCGTTTTGGGATACAAACTAGGGGCGGTTGTAGCTGCGCAGGAACTTATGGGCATTATTTACTCAATGTAGATCAAAAAACATCAAACTCGCTCGCTTGTGAGATAGATGCGGGTAACTTAATACAAAAGCCAGGATGGATACGTATGTCTATTCACCCTACCATCACAAATGAGGAAATAGCTTATGTATGCGCGTGTATAAAAGAACTAGCCTTACACCATAAAGACTGGTCTCAAGATTATATATACCAACCTTACTCAAATGAGTACCTACATAAAGACGATAAGGCAACCTCTTTGAGTCGCAGTACTGCTATAGACTCTTGGTTTGAATTTTAATACTATTTCTTAGACTTATTTATCTCAGAAAGGACTTCCTCCTTTTTGCCTAAGAGTTTAAAACGTTTATGAGTCCAGAGGTAATACTCTGGATTTTTACGTATTTGAGCTTCAAGGGCGGCGGCATAATTTGTCATAATCTCGCCATCTTCTGTTTGAGAACCATCTGGTGTAATGAGTTGGAAAGATCCTTTGTAGTAGCCACGTTTTATCTTTTCTGTACCGTAGTAAAATACGGGTAGTTTAAACTCTTTTGCAATACGTTCTACCCCTGTAAAGAAAGGCAACTCGTGACCTAAAAATTGTGTCCAGTAGCGAGCACGGTGAAATCTAGGCGATTGATCTGCTACAAAGCCGTAACAGCCTGTTTTATTCTCACTCTCATTTTTTCTTATAAAGCGCATCGTATCCTTAGAGTCTATAAGATAGGTGTTCCATCTACTACGTATCTTGCGTATGAGGTTATCAAACTGTTTGTGTTTTATCTTTTTATATACTCCGTAACCCGGATTTTCCATAGATAGTTGTAGTGCAAATATCCACTCATAACTTGCGTAGTGTCCCATCATAAGGAGTGAGCTTTGTCCTTCCTTATCATATTTTGTGATGAGTTCCTTGTTAGAAAATTGGTAACGTTCAAGAAGATCCTCCTTTTTTATATTCATAGATTTTATCATCTCTAGAAACATATCACAGAGATGGCTATAAAATTTACGTTCTATAGTATGGAGTTCTTCTTTAGATTTTTCTGGGAAGGTAGTCTTTAGGTTATATCTCACTACTTTCTTACGATAGCCTATAACTTTATAAATAACAAAATAACAGAAATCTGAGAGCAGGTAAAGCCCTTTAAAAGGGAGTATGGAGATGAGCCATAATAGCGGGTAAAACAACCAGAAAACAATAGCTTTCATTCAGATATAGTTAAGATATTAATCTCACAAATATAGCTATCTTTACAAGTAAAACTTAGTATTTATGGCGGATTTACATCCAGTTACAATTGCAATTATCTTAGCAAATGTCTTATTCTCTATGAGTGGTTTTAAAAACTACTCAATGTTTGAAAAATATAAATTTAACGTAGGAGCTATACGTAGAGGAGAGCAAGTACGTATGGTATCTTCTGCCTTTTTACACGCAAACACGCAGCACTTATTATTTAATATGCTCACGCTATATTTCTTTGCAAATGCTGTTATCTACACTATAGGCGTACCTAGATTTTTATTGGTGTATGTTTCTAGTTTACTATTAGGAAATTTACTTTCTTATTTTCTACATAAAGATGAGTATCACTACTCTGCAGTAGGAGCTAGTGGTGCAGTAATGGGTGTAGTGTATGCTGGAATACTTCTCAATCCAAGGTTAGAAATTTACTTTATGCCAGGTTGGGTATTTGGAGTGGGGTATATGATTTACTCTATTTATGGTATGGTGAAGCGTAATGATAATATAGGGCACGATGCCCATTTTGGGGGAGCTATTGCTGGATATGTAATTGCAATTATCTCTGCGCCTATACTTCTAGAAGAGCGACTTTTAATAGTTATTGCCCTAGCTTTACCTATTATTGCTTTCTTTATTCTTTTTAAATTAGGAAAGATTTAAGGAAACCTCTTTTATTGTTTTTTATATTGAGAGAAACAAAAAACCAATAATTATGAAATATATAACCGCATTAATTCTATTAATCACAATGTCTATATCTGCTCAAAACAACACAATGCAACCCTTAGTAAATGTTACCGGTGAAGGTATTGTTAAGGTAGTGCCAGACGGTGTAAACATACGCGTGCGCGTAGAAAATCAAGGAAAGGAAGCAAAGCAAGTAAAAGCAGAAAACGATCAAGCTATAGATAATGTTATAAAGTTCTTACGTAGTCAAGGTATCGATAGTAAGTATGTACAAACTGAATACATAAACCTTAATAAAAACTATGATTATAACAGTAAGACCTACAACTATAATGCAAACCAAACCCTTACCATAAAACTCAAGGATTTAAAGATGTATGAAGGTGTAATGGCAGGACTTCTTAATTCTGGTATTAATCGTATAGATAACGTACAGTTTACCTCTTCACAGATGGATGCTCTTAAGGCAGATGCTCGTGTGAAAGCAATCAAAAATGCCAAAGACAAGGCCACAGCATATGCTGGTGCATTAGGTCAAACTATAGGTAAAGCAGTACAAATAAGTGAGCAGGGTAGTGCTTCACCACAACCACCTATGTACAAGGCTAGAATGATGTCTATGGAGATGGATAACTCTGCAGGAGGGGAGACCATCGCTCCAGGAGAGCTTACCATCACTACAAAAATCTCTGTAAGTTTTGAATTAAAATAAGCTTAACTAAGATTAACGACTTGTTAACCATTCTTATAGCTTTCTCAAAGTATCTTTAAGATATGAAAAGGAAAGAAAAAGAAACCAACAAATCTGAGCGCGAAAAAGAGATCGATGCACGCATCGTGAGAGATGACCCTCAACCTATATCTATAGGTAACGGAGTGCATAGAGAACCGTCTAAACTTGCGACAAAAGAAGCAAAAGACGAAGCGCTCCAGAGAGCAAAGAAAAAGTAATTTTATTTTGTGTGTAAATAAAAAGGTCAAGGAGATTTCTCCTTGACCTTTTTTAATTTTATGATGTCGCCTTACTATCTATTCCTGTTTCTGCGTAGGTTAGGATGTCTAGGTTCTTTAGGAGCATCTGTATGCGTCTTTGCAGAGTCTTCTACAAGTCTATTAATCTCCTCCATCTCTGTATCGCTAATGTAACGCCATTTACCCACTGGTACATCGAGTTCAATATTCATAATCCTATTTCGCTTTAAGCGAGTAACCTCATAATCTAGCGCTTCACACATTCTACGTATTTGTCTGTTAAGGCCTTGAGTGAGTATGATTTTAAAAGAAAACCTACTCAGTTGCTCTACGTGGCATTTACGTGTCACGGTATCCAGTATAGGTACACCATTACTCATTTGTTGTATAAACGAGGGTGTGATAGGCTTATCTACCCACACTTCATATTCCTTCTCGTGGTTATTACGAGCTCGTAATATCTTGTTTACAATATCACCATCATTAGTAAGGAAGATTAGACCTTCAGAAGGTTTATCAAGTCTACCTATAGGGAAGATACGAGAAGGGTAGTTTATAAAATCAATGATATTATCCTTTTCAACCCGCGTGTCTGTCGTACAAACGATACCTACAGGCTTGTTAAGAGCGATATACACAGGCTTTTCTGTAGAGCTTGTTATAAGTTCACCATTTACGCGCACTTCATCACCTTCTGTAATTTTTGTACCCATTTCTGGCACCTTACCGTTTATGGTAACGCGACCTTGGTCTATAAGCTTATCTGCAGCGCGACGTGAGCAATAGCCAGCCTCGCTGAGGTATTTATTGATACGGGTTTGTTTTTTCTCTTCCATTAGGAGCAAAAGTACTATTTATAGAATAAAAAAATGCCAGTCGTGAGACTGGCATTACAAGTTCAAAAAAGTGAACTAAAAAGTTATATGTGCTTAGTCAATTACTTTGACGTTTACTGCATTTAATCCTTTCTTACCTTCTTTTAATTCAAACTCAACAGCATCACCTTCTCTTACCTCATCGATAAGTCCTGTTACGTGTACGAAGTGCTCTTGGTTTGCTTCTTCTTCATTGATAAATCCAAAACCTTTAGTTTCATTGAAGAATTTTACTGTTCCTTTGTGCATTATAATAATTTAAATATGTTAAGTTGCAAACTTACTGCTATTTAATCCAGAAACTCACAATTGTGTGTTATTGTTTTAAAATACTTTTTTTACGCTTTCGCGAAAGCGTAATCACCTCTCATCCCATTGTTTATAGTGTGTGACAGTTTTATGACATAGTCTTATGAGGATGTGTTGTGATGTTTTTGCAAATAATAAGTAGGGATATTTTGTTTGTTAACCCGTAACTTGCGCTCAAAACCGATACAAATGGCACTTACAAACAACGATATCTTTAAAAAATTACGAGTTGCGCTGCAGTTGCGAGATGATGAAATCATAGAGATATGTAAGCTTGTAGATTTTCAAGTTTCTAAGAGTGAGCTAGGAGCTATTTTTCGTAAGCCAGATCATCCTAAATTTATGGAGTGTGGTGACCAGTTTTTACGTAATTTTTTAAATGGTCTAGTAATACACAAGCGAGGACCTATGCCTCCTAAAAAGAAGTAGGGCTATTGTGCCACTTTTTTAGTCGAGATAACTACTTTCTTACCATCATCTAGCGTGGTAAAAAATAGGTATACGTCTCCACCATCTTTTATCTTCAATTTTTTACGTATCACATCTACTTGCATAGGGAAGTTGCGAGTAGTGATATTTGCCTTTGTGATCCCTAATTCCTTTGCAATTCTTTTTGAGTAAGGAACAATCTGCTCTATCACAAAACGACGGCCTGCAAATGAGATGAGCTCTCGTGAGGTGTATAAGTGTGAGTGCTCGTGCAGTTTTGAAACATTAAAATACGTACTCACCCAGTTAAAAGCGCCACTCTTCATAAGCGCACTGTTAGGCTCATAAAGATACTTTTGAGGGGTGTCTATAACGGCTTGCGCATTAAGAGCATCACTATGAGAGAAACTCACTACAGGATCTGATGATTGTAAGTTTACAACAGTAAACTTTATGTCTTTACAGCGCTGTGAAGTAAGTTTCCATAACAATTCCTTTACCTCGTTTTTTACAGCTACAATGTGTATTTCGGTCACGCTGCGCAGTTCTTCTATACCTGCTGCAATGTCTAGTATGGGAGATGTTTTTATCCAGAGGGTGTTACACTTTGACAATAACAGGTTTTTGTAAAGCGGTACATTAGGTAGACAATCTTTAAGCATAAAAACTTTTCCCTTACTATCTGTACGTCTCCCTGGGTCTAAAAAAATGGTGTCAAAACGAGTATCGCAGGTTTCAAAATAATGCATTGAATCATCTACTATAAACTCTATGTTTTCTTGCTTGAGAACTTCTGCATTAGACTGTGCAAGTCTTGATAAACTGGCGTCCATCTCTATGTGGGTTACCTGCTTGTTAGTCTGTGCAAAGTGATAAGCATCTATACCAAAGCCACCTGTACCATCTGCTAGGGTAGTACCTTGCATAATACTGGCTTTGTAACTTGCCGTTGCCTCAGAAGAGGTTTGCTCCATATTGAGTTTAGGCGGGAATAAGATACCAGCGGTGTTATGCCAGCGCGGTAATTTTCCTTTGGCTTTACGTTTACCTTCAAGTTGTTGTGCAAGCTCCTGTACGGTAATATCTTTAAAAGGGCTTCCTTTTAAAATAAAAGCGTGGAGTGGTGTATGCTCGTGCTCTTGTAAATAAGCACGCACTTCGGGCTGTAAAAGCGCGGTGTTCATTATAAGTCTTGTGTAAGTTTTTGTACAATCTTATACTCGCTCAAAAATTCTTTTGAGATCACTTTAAGTGCGGTATAAACAGGAACGGCAAGTATCATCCCAAATACTCCAAATAACAATCCAGCAATAATAATAGCTAAGAATATCTCTAGCGGATGTGACTTCACACTGTTACCAAAAACAAAAGGTTGTATCACAAAATTATCAACCATTTGTGCTGCGCCATAGCATAAGGAGATCCAGAGTAATTTAGGTAAAATAATGGTTCTAAAATCCATCTCGATATTACTCGAGGTAACCAGTAATAGCATAACAGCACCACCTACAAGAGGCCCTAAATAGGGAACCAGGTTAAGTACAGCACAAAAGAGCGCTATGGCAAGCGCGTTTTCTATACCAAATGATAAGAGTATTATAGCGTATAAGACAAACATTGTAAATACTTGTATTATGAGCCCTATAAAGTAGCGAGAAAGAAGGTATTTTATCTTTTCAAACACCCGTAAGAATTTGCCCTCGTTGCCTTTTTTCGCGAAAGCGAGTAAACTATTTACAAGCAATCTATTATCCTTTAAAAAGAAGAAAGTAATAAATATAATAGCAAATGTACCAATGCCCGCGGCACCTAGATTACCTATAATTCCGTTTAAAAATGCAGGGATGATACTAAAATCAAAATTCTTTACGAGCTCTGCCTCTTGAACTCCTTGTATTATAGTCATCTTATCGAGACCAAAATAAGTTGCAATCTCGCCAAAGAGCCTATTAATATTAACTTTTACCTCTTCAAAATCTATCTGACCCAGATGCTGGCTTTGGTCTATAACCACCGGTATAAAAAGCATAAAAACACCTAGTATTACCAGTAATAATATAAATATTGTGACTATCGCTGCCCAGGTAGGGCTAAACTTAAGTGTGTACCTTAAAAACTTTACAACAGGTCTACCCACTAGTGATAGTACAGCTGCAACGGCTAGATAAACAAGCACACTTTGTATGGTATAAAGAAGCCAGAGTAAGATTAAGATACCCACAACGACACCTACGGCGCGTAAGATTCCATAACTTATTTCTTTTGCTTTTAGTGGCTTCATATAAAGGTCAAAGATACTGGTTTTATTATCGTGTGAGCTCGTAAAGTGCGATGCCTGCGGCCTGTGCTACATTCATACTACTATTAATGCCGTGCATAGGTATATGTGCAATCACAGCACATTGTTCTAAAGCTTCTGGAGTGACACCAGTACTTTCGGCTCCTATGACAAGCGAAATTTTTGACATATTAGCAATATGAACTTCGGCAATGGGAATACTTGTAGAATCTATCTCTAGTGCGATAGTGCTAAACCCTTCCTCTCTAAGATTAATAAGTGTAGTCGCTATATTCTCGCTTTCGCGAAAGCGGACTGTACGTTCTGTATTGCGAGCCGTCTTACGTAGTCTACTACTAGTAACATCTGGAGCGTTGCCGCAAAAAATGATCTCTTGTACACCAAAAGCATCTGCCAGCCTAAAAATGCTACCCGCATTTGCCGGACCAGAAACGTGATCACATACAATGATAATCTCTTTGTTATGAGAAGCTGGGGTGTGATGTGTATGAGTTAATTGCAAGGGGTGAGTGTTTTAATTTTCAAAAGCATACTTAACAATGTTTGCACCCATTTGGAGCGCTTTTTGTCTCACACTCTCTGGGTCGCCGTGTACTTCTGGATCTTCCCAGCCATCACCTATGTCTGACTCTGTTGTAAATAATACGACGAGTCTGTCTTCATAAAAGAGCCCTAGTGCTTGTGGTCTCTTTCCATCGTGTTCGTGTATTTTGGGTAGTCCCTGCGGAAATTTATAAGCACTAGAAAAAATGGGGTGGCTAGCGGCAAGCTCTGTAAGCTCTTGGTCTGGAAAAATCTTTTTGAGTTCCTTAGGTAAATACTCAGCCATTCCATAATTATCATCTATGTGTAAGAAACCGCCACTAGTGAGGTAATCCCTAAGGTTCTCAACATCGTCGTCTGTAAAAAGTACATTACCGTGACCCGTCATATGCAGCAGTGGGTATTGAAAAACGTCAATACTACCAGCATCTACAGATTCTGGTTTGTCATTCATCTTTGTGTTTATGTTCTTATTACAAAAACGTATGAGATTAGGCAGGGCAGTGGGATTACTGTACCAGTCTCCACCTCCTTTATATTTTAGTACTGCAAGATCTTGG
>ENA-ORXC01001654-ORXC01001654.1-marine-metagenome-genome-assembly--contig:-NODE-1654-length-12936-cov-3.148223_pt1 | contig 12936 bp, 17 predicted proteins | sample MGYA00237865_ERZ511478 | MGnify/ENA metagenome assembly ERZ511478 | reverse complement strand
TACTAAGTTTTTTGTTTATTAGTAAATACATTAATAATAAATACAGTTTTTACCCTTGTTGGTATGAAGTTTAAAATTCCCCCAGTGATTAACTAGTGTGGTATGATTGTAAACCTGTTAGCCTATTATAGGGCCTGTTCAGTCTAATAAACCCAACAGGAGGTTTACAATGAAAAAAATTCTTATGCTAGTTTCAATCCTTACATTAGTAATTGGTTCATATACAGTTTATGCCGAATCAACGAAAACGATCAAGCCGGCTGAGACTTTGACAGCCAAAAAGGTAGATGTTGATACGAAGGAATCCTCGGTCACAGATAAACGCTTCATCAAAGAAGAAGAAGTGAGACTGCTTGCCCGCCTGGTCCATGCGGAAGCAAAAGGTGAACCGTATGAAGGCAAGGTTGCAGTTGCCGAAGTCGTGCTGAACCGTGTGGAACACGAACAATTCCCGGATACGGTAAAAGAAGTCATTTATCAAAGAAATGCATTCCAGCCGGTCCAAAATGGTGCGATCAATAAACCGGCAGGTGAAGAGGCAATTAAGGCAGTTGAAGATGCCCTTGAAAATGAGAACAATATTAACTCTCTTTACTTCTATAATCCTGAGACAGCAACAAGCCAGTGGATTTTCACTAGGAATGTCGTTAAAAAAATCGGGAAGCATGCATTTGCTATCTAAAAGCGCGTACAGCATAAAAAGCTGCGCGCTTTTTTGCTTTTAATCGCCAAAATCCCAAATCCAGCACATTCGCCACACTATTATCATTTTTATTCCGATCAAAATTATTATAAAATAAAGCTTACCAATTAGTGGAACGAGGGTGGTCAGGTGAAAAGGTATTCGCTTAGTTTAACACTTGTTTTTTCAATGCTTTCATTATTATTAATGCTCTTTGGTCTTGGATGGACAATCCAGAATCAATTTTTCAGCAATGGAGCGTCGGGAGCTATTGAGCAGACAAAGCCAGTAGAAGAAGATACGAAAAAAGACGGCAAGGTGGTTGTAGCCCTTGGGGATTCACTGACTCGCGGAACCGGGGATGATACAGGCAAAGGCTATATTGGCTATCTGGTTGATGAGCTTGAGGAAAAATCAAAGGAAAAGATCACAATACATAATTTCGGGGTTAAAGGATACCGTTCGAATCAGCTTTTGGATCAGCTGAAACAAGGAGAAATCCAAAGGACGATTCAAGGCGCAGACTACATCCTCATAACGATTGGCGGCAATGATTTGTTCCAGAGCGGGCAAACGTTCTTGCAAATGGATGAGCAGCAAATCGCTCAGGCCAAAAAAAGTTATTTGAAAAACCTTGAATCGATTTTAAAAGAGTTAAGGACGATGAATGAATCTGCTGTCATTTTTCATATTGGACTGTATAATCCGTTCATTGATTTGAATGATTCCGAGCAGACAACGAAAATAGTCCGTGACTGGAATTACGAAACGAATCAGCTGCTTGACCAGAATGGGAAGGCCGTTTATGTGCCGACGTTCGACTTGTTCCAGCTGAGTGTGAACGATTATTTGTACACAGATAAATTCCACCCGAATGCTGAGGGCTACAGGCTGATTGCAGAACGGGTCGCGTCTTTGATTACATGGTAAGGAGGGGAGAACGATGAGTGAAATCACGCTGTCTGTAAAAGGGCTGAGAAAGACGATTGGCAAAAAAGAGATCATTAAAGGAATTGATTTTGATTTAAGACGAGGCGAGGTCTTTGGTTTCCTTGGTCCGAACGGTGCTGGTAAAACAACGACCATTCGTATGCTTGTGGGATTGATCAAACCGAGTTCCGGGACAATCGAAATCGGCGGTTACAATGTCAGGAAGAATTTTACGAAAGCAATGGAGCAGATGGGCTGTATCGTGGAAAACCCTGAGCTCTACTCTTATCTGACGGGCTGGGAGAATCTTGAGCACTTTGCGAGGATGCTTCCCGAAATGGACCGTGAGCATATGAATTATGTGGTGGAACTGGTGCGGTTGAATGAACGGATTCATGATCGTGTCAGTACGTATTCGCTTGGGATGCGGCAGCGTCTTGGGATTGCCCAGGCTTTGCTGGGAAAGCCAAAGGTATTGATCCTGGACGAGCCGACGAATGGACTGGATCCGATGGGGATAAGGGAGATGAGGAATTTCATTCGTTATCTTGCCGAAGAAGAAGGATTGACTGTGCTGGTATCAAGTCATCTATTAAGTGAAATTCAGCTGATGTGTGACCGGGTCGCGATTATTTCAAAGGGTTCCGTTATCAAAGTGGACTATGTTGAAAATCTTTTGGCGTTACAGGAGAAGGTCATCTGGTTTGCGGAACCTCGTGATACTGCGAAAGAGATTTTGAATGGAGTGACGACGGTTTCGGATGGAGCAGATGGAGCTTTGGTTACTCCTTATTTAGAAAATGAAAGTGCTAAATGGAACCGAATGCTGGTGGAAAAAGGGGTCCAGGTAAATGAAATGAACAGGAAATTGCCTGCTCTTGAAGATCTTTTCCTTGAACTGACTGGGGGTGAGTCGATTGATTAACCTCGTCAGGAATGAAATGCTGAAGATTGTTCGCAAGAAAAGAATCCTGATAGTGGCTGGAATCATCGCTGTGTTGGTTGCACTTTTTACCTATTCTCAATACAGGGAAATTGAAAGAAGGCTTGAACGGTTTGGGGATGTTGATTGGCGGACGACTCTGCAGCAGCAAATCATTGATACTCAAAACCGGATTACGAGCAGTGGAATCTCAGATGAGTGGAAAAGCGAACTCCAGCTCCGCATTCAGCAGCAGCAATACTATCTTGATAACAATGTGAATCCGATGGAGCCTGGTGCGCCAAGCTTTGCGCGTGTTTTCGCAGAGCACTCGATCAACTTGTTCCTGCCATTGATGATTATGGTCGTGGCAGCTGATATTGTTTCCTCCGAACGGAGCGCAGGCACGGTGAAATTACTGCTGACAAGGCCGGTGAAGCGCTGGAAGATCCTGATGAGCAAGTACATCACATTGATTCTATCCGTATCAATCATTGTCGTGTTGTTTGGGGTGCTGTCCTATTTGATTTCCGGCCTTATTTTTGGCTATCAAGGCTGGACCGCACCGGTAATAACCGGATTCAGCGTGGAAGGCAATGAACTTCAAACAAATGCGATCCAGATGATCCCCCAGTGGCACTACCTGTTAATGGAGTTCAGCCTTGTGTGGTTTGTGGCGCTGATTGTCGGGACAATCACATTCATGCTGTCGGTTCTGATACGGAATACGCCAGCAGGAATGGGCGTTATGCTCGCTGCACTGATTTCAGGAGCGATCCTCAGCAATATGGTCTCATCCTGGGAGTCAGCAAAATACTTGTTCATGATCAATTTGAATCTGACAGGCTACCTTTCTGGTCAGGCGCCGCCTATTGAAGGAATGACACTCGGTTTTTCTCTTGTCGTGTTGGCTCTTTGGGGGTTGGCTGCTTTGATTGTTTCGTTTGTTGTGTTTATTAGGCAGGATATATATTAAGTTTTGAGAACCCTGGCCGAACCTGGTCAGGGTTTTAATGATTCTAGGGGTTTTGAGGACGTTTCGGCTGTTGAATTGATATATGACCGATTAGAAGGAATATATCTTCGGTTGGAGCAATTTTATTTCCGGTTAGAAGGAATTTATCTCCGGTTGGAGCAATTTTATCTCCGGTTAGAAGGAATTTATCTCCGGTTAGAATATTTATATTAAAAGTAATTTTTTTGCTTTTTTAAAGCTAATACCAATTGCCGCACCAGTTGTTATTCCGTCTGGTTTGTAGTTTGATAAATAGGTGAAACTTTTTGCTGTAAAAAAACGTATTTAAAACCGAGGTGATGGTCATGTTCAAAATTACTCCACGGTGCTCGGTATGCTAGAAGGAAATTCAAGCAAATGAAGAGGTTTACATAAAAATGAGGTACCCGGAAAAGAAGGGCATGACGGAGATTAAAGCCTTTATCCAGTATCAGGGTAAGATCATTTGCGAAGAGTGCAACAATAAATAGGAGGAACCTGAAATGTTTGTAGAAAAACGGTCAGAAAAGAGAAGGAAAAAGAAGCAGGATGGCAGCTATAATTTTTGGGACTTTGTTTTTGATGTGCTGTTTTGGGTTCCGGAATTGATCATTCTTCCGTTCCGGCTGGTTTTCTATCTGTTCAGGTTTCTTGCAAGGTCTATATTTGATGGTATATAAAAATCCTGCGATCCCGGAATCGCAGGATTTTTCATATTTATAGCTTTCTCACCCGAAAGTTATTGTGCAGCACTGGCCAGTTCTGCGGGAAAGATGGCCCAAGGGTCCAGAAGCTGACACCACGCAAACCATATTCTTTTACTGTATCATATTTCGCCTGAGCGCTTCTTGCGTCTTCGAACCAGACTTCGTGCTGTTGTCCGTCCGCGTCGGTGTAGCGGAAGAATGGTGATTGGTACGTATCATTAAATAGGATATTGACGCCCTGTTGTGCTGCGAGATCCACTGCGCCTTTTGGACTGACTGTTCGAGCATAGGTTCCTTGCACCCAGGGGATGCGCCAGTCTCTTCCGTATAAAGGCACGCCCATCAGGATTTTATCACGGGGGATAGCTGTTACGGCATAGTCCAGAACTTTCCTTACTTCACTAATCGGTGCGATAGCCCATGGCCTGCCGCCGGACCAGCCCCATTCATATGTCATAATCACAACAAAATCAACGATTTCTCCGTGCGCTTCGTAATCATGCGCTTCATACAGCAGACCTTGCTGACCTGCACTTTGCTTTGGAGCCAGTGCAGTTGAAACAGTATACCCTTCCGGATGCAAGCGCCCAACGGCTTTTCGTAAAAAGTTGTTATAGTTTTCACGGTCTTCTGGATAGACATATTCAAAATCGATATTCAATCCGGTATAGCCTTTTTCCTTCATTTTAGCGAGGATATTGCTTAACAAAGTATCCTGGACATCTGGATTCCGCAGGATGGCGGCTGCCCGATCCGAACTGAACGAGCCTTCCGCTTCATTCGTAATCGTCAATAATGGTGAGGTGTTGGTCATGTTTGCCGCTTGAAGAACATTTGTATCCTGCAGATTCAGAAGTGATCCATCTTCACCCATCTTATAGGAAAAAGGAGCAAGATAAGTGAAAAGGTGCCCGCGTGACAAAACATTTCTTCTGCCTGTCTCATCCATTCTCGTTATATAGGAATTTACCTCAATTAATGGTTTTGGAGGCGCTGGTATTCTTAGTACATTACCCGGATAAATGAGTGAAGGATTCGATATACTGTTAGCTTCTGTGATTTGGTTAATACTTACACCGTATCGCTGGGCAATTGCCCATAAGGTTTCGCCCGCACGAACAGTGTGACCCAAGAATGGAATCTGAAGCATCTGGCCGACAAAAATCAGCGAAGGATCTGCGATATTGTTATAGTTTGCTAGTTCCTGTACGGTTACTCCGTAGCGAGAGGCTATTCCCCATAGGTTGTCACCCTGCTGGACGACATAATCCCGATTGATTTCCGGGATCACAAGGGACTGTCCAACCACTAATACATTCGGATTATCCATCTCATTCGCTAAAATAATCTGGTTCATGGCAGTTTGGTAGCTTTGCGAAATAGCCCACAAAGTGTCACCCGGTCTTACTACATGTATTTTCATTTATAATCATCCTCCAAGTATGGTACCTTTTATCATGATATGCGGGCAAAAGATGTCCTATCTGTAAAACGGTTTATTTCAGAATATTTGGAATAAGTGTATATATTTTTTAAAATACCGATATAATAGAGAGAAAAACTATAAAGATAAAAGGGGAAAATGGTATGGTTACGTACGGCACTTTTTTACTTTTAGTAGAAGAGGCGGAGAAGTTGAACTGCAAGGTGATTTATGACTCTAAGAAAAAAATCAATTTTAATCCAAACATGTCCATAACGATTCCATTATCGACCACGCTGGAAAATGTATATGCCTTTGCCCACGAGATTGGGCATTGTATTGATTTTATCAATGACGATCTTGATTATGAGAAATGGCTGAATGACTGGTCTTATCGGATTACGGCTGAAATGAGCGCATGGGTACACGCCTATAAAATACTGAAGAAGCTGAATGTTCCTTTAGACGGATGGAAGGACCACGTAGATTCCAAGCTCTCGACCTATTTTAAATATCATGAAGTGATTGCATGAACTGGCCTAGGCCAGTTTTTTTCATTTAAAATCAAATTTTATATGGTTTACGAACATTTGTTCGGGATATAATAGCTATAAGTACTCCCGAAAGGATGGTCAGCATGAGAATACGAGACAGAGGAAAAATCAAATTCATGCCTGCACACTTTATGCCTGAGCATCGTGCATTCTTGCGCGAACTGGCACGTGACGAACTGCGGCAAGCCAGGCCGCTGCTGGACGAATACGAAATTCAGGATTTCGAAAATCTGATTTGTTACGCCATGGAATATACATATCCAGTTAAAATTACGAAGTGGGAAGATGGATTTACATATGAAGAAACCGGCCGCGTCCATTTTCTTGATCCAATACGGAAGGAGGTTCGGATGGTAATAGAGGATGAAAGTGCAGTAACGATAAAATTTGATGATATTGTCGCTGTTGAGGTAATCGAATAGGTTGGAAATAAATTCTTTTAAAAGAACAATTTGTAATTTATATTTAGGATAGGGAGATGATTTACATACTCCTATGAAGGGAGCTATTCGGGTATGAAACAGAATGTTTCTCATTTGAACTTTGAAGAACTTAGCATGGAACTATCAGCAGAGGCTGGCAAAGGGTACCCCATGTTTATCGCAGGAATCATTTTCTGGCTGATGATGGGAGTCGGAGGACTTTTTGTGCCGCAACAAATTATGGTATGGGTTTATCTGTTCGGCATAGGTCTGGTTTTGCCTCTTGGAATTTTGGTTTCAAAAGTCGTTCATGTCAATTTTCTGGCAACACATAATCCGCTTTCAACTATTGGCGGGTTAGTGGGTGGAATCCAAATCTTCTTCGCGCCAATCATCATTCTTATAGCATATCAGCAGCCGGATTGGATTCCGTTCGTCGTCGGTGTTTTAACGGGTGCTCATTTCCTGCCCTATGCAGCCATTTACAAAAGCAAGGGTTATATATTCCAAACGGTCTCCACTGTGCTGGCTGCCTCTGTGATTGGTTTCGGCTGGATGGATCAAGCTTATTTACTCATTCCTTTTTCGCTTATCATTGTATATTCTATTACATTATTCTGGTTGATAAAGGAAGCAAAAGTGGTAAAAGAAAAATGGACTACTACAGAGAAAGAGAACTCTATCACAATGTAAGCTTATAAAATGGGGAACCTTAAACGGACCAATACCCTGCATAAGGGCGATCCGATCTTAATTGTATCCTTATATGGAACGATTACCCCGTATAAGGGTACGATTCGACCCTAATTGTACCCAAAATCAGTACATAACTTTTAATTGTGTAAGCTATGCTATGTTCTAAGGAATGGAGGTGCTAGGATGAATGAGAAAGAACTAGTCGGCGTCAGGGCTGCTGAATACATAAAAGATGGAATGGTCGTTGGACTGGGAACAGGTTCGACCGCTTATTATACAATCAAAAAATTGGGCGAGTTAGTGAGAAACGGCCTAAACATTAAAGGGATCCCAACATCTGAACAAACCGCTGCACTAGCTGTGGAGCATGGTATCACGCTTGTGGATTTTAAGGATGTGGAACGGATTGATGTCGCAATTGATGGAGCGGATGAATTTGATGCTGATTTGAACTTGATAAAAGGCGGCGGAGGGGCGCTGCTAAGAGAAAAAATCATCGCTAATGCTGCTTCTGCTTTTATTGTCATCGCAGATTCATCCAAAGGAGCAAGTAAATTGGGAGACTTCCCGCTGCCGGTAGAGATTGTAACGTTTGGGGCAGAAATGACCTCAAGGAAGATTGCCCATATTGGCTGTGAACCGAAATTAAGACTAAATGGAAACCAGCCATTCATCACTGACAATGGGAACTATATTCTCGACTGCGATTTTAAACAGATTGAATCACCTGAGAAGCTGGAAAGGCAGCTGAATATGATTCCGGGCGTGGTTGAGAACGGTTTGTTTGTGAATATGGCGAAAAGGCTGATTACGATTGAAAATGGTGAACTGGTTGAAAAAACAAGGTGAATTTTGAACGGTGCTTCTGATTGAAGTACCGTTTTTATTTTGGGACAATAAATCTCAGAGACTTCTTTATGGGTTAATCTTAAAGGATTTTCACCCTTTAAGGAGAATATATTCCTGTAAAAGGGAGGGGCCGTTTTGGAAAAAACAAATCTTCATCCACTCATGTTCATCGTTCTAGTCGTTGTCACCACATTTCTCATGGGCTCTTCTTTTACCGTCGGAAAGATTGGTTTGAACTATGTATCTCCATTGTTATTGGTTGGTTTAAGGTTCACGATTGCCGGTTTGCTGATGGCGGTCCTTGTAAGAAAAAGGATTAAGCCGGACAAGTTGGCTGATTGGGGAAGAATTTTCTTTATTGGACTGCTGCAAACAGCTGGAGTAATGGGCTGTATCTTCCTTAGCTTACGGACAATCACAGCAGGGGAATCATCTATTTTAACTTTTACCAATCCCTTGATGGTTGTGGTTATGGGGACAGTTTTCCTGGGAATCCGTTACAGGCTTCTTCAATGGATTGGGGCTATTGTGGGTTTTTTCGGTGTTTTTATCACGCTTGGCTTCCATTTGCAGCTGACAACCGGAACGCTTCTTGGACTTGGAGCAGCGGTATCGTGGTCGATTGGGACCATTCTGATCAAACAATGGGGCAGCCGCTTCAATGTCTGGGTGTTGACAGCTTATCAAATGCTATTTGGCGGCAGTGTACTTCTTTTGATGGGGCTGACTATGGAAACGCCTAGGCTGACGATCAACCCAATTTCGATTTCAATCATTCTGTGGCTTGCAATTATGGCATCTATTGTTCAGTTTGCAATCTGGTTTTACCTTTTAAATGAAGGTGACCCAGGTAAAACAAGCGCCTTCCTTTTCCTCGCGCCTTTTTTTGGCGTACTAACCGGTTGGGTTCTGCTCGATGAGGTCGTGGAATGGTATGTGTATGCTGGCGGAGCGCTGATTTTCATAGGGATTTTCCTGGTAAACTGGACATTTAAAGCGGCGAAGCGTAAGGGTGATATTGGCAAAATTGCAAAACCCTTAAATGACTAGCCTATTTCGTAAGCTTTGTTGCTTTTTCGGGGGAAGTTTACGAGTTTTATTTCAAGTCAGCTATTTGTAGATGGTAATTAAAGGGGTAATGATCAGGGTGAAGATGGGCTTCTTATTACTAGCTGTAATGGTATTGCTGTGTTTTAGCACGATTGAAGTGAATCGTCATGTCCCGCCTGAAGCTATCGAGATTGCAAACGAAAATTATAGAGAATTTCTTTCATTTGCTATAAGCAATGGAAATCCGGAAGACTGGACGATTGGACAGTTTGTTGCCGTAAACCAATTAGTGATTGATAACAAATTGAATCTCGCTATAAAACCTCTCGGTGAATGGGTTGCGCCTGTGCTATATAATGGAGTAATCATCAATGCAATGAGTGTGTATGAACCTTCTGAGGGAAGGTATGAAATCGCCGAATTTGGTTTTTCAAAATCCTTTTCACCTTCACATTTATATCCGAACGAATATTTTCTTTCCAATAGGCAATATGATTTTGAATTTGGATATGCTCCATCTAAAGATAACATCCGTCCATTAGGAGAATCTGAAGTCAGGCTTTTTGAGGAATGGGGAGTAGATACGGAGGGAATCTCAAAAAATGAGTTTGAAGTATTAATCAAAAAGCATTTAAAGGACAAATATCCTGACCGTTTTCCCGAAAAAGCGCCAGTGTCCAGATTATATTTGCTGGCTTTAATACCAATAACTTTAATACTTATAACTACTATAATACGGTTAAGAAAAAATAAACGGACTGAAAAAGCTGGCTGATTTCATTCCCGGCATATACTGAGAAAAAACATTAAAAATTTTTAAGGCCGTATCTTTTCTCTCCCTCCAGCCGTTTAAGGGGCAGAGAGGTTCAAAGGAGTGAACAGGATGTCGATCGACAAGCTCAGGAAAATGAAAACAGCAGAGGATACCGGGGTAATGGACCATTATCATAGTCTAAAGAGATATTGCCGGTTTCTAACGCAGAACAGCTGGGATGGTGATGACCTCGTGCAGGAAGTGTCGCTTAAGGCGATTCGCCATTATGAGGCATCCCAGATCAGCTCTGCATTGTTGAAAAAAATGGCTTATAACCATTGGGTTGATAAGGTCAGGAAGCACAGCCGCGAGATAACGGGAATCCCGGAAAATCTCGTAGCTTTCACTCAAGGCAATGTAATGGATACAGTCGAGATGGTCATGTCCAAATTGACGCCGAAGCAGGCAGTGATTTTTATCCTGAAGGAAGCATTTCGTTTTCAATCAAGGGAAATTGCTGAGCTGATAGGGACAACAGAAATGGCTGTTAAAGCAGCACTCCACCGGGCAAGGAAGCGGCTAGAACGTGATAATTATAACCTGCGTGAAGTGGACCAGGAACTCAGCGAGGAAGAAGAAAAGCTGCTGTCAGACCTGCTTTGCGAATCTCTTCAGTCTGAGGATCCGACTGTGTTGCTTGAAAATATCCAGCAGATCCCGGCACTTGCTCCGTGTTCACCGGAAATGTCTCTGCACTCCCGTTCACCTCTCTCTACTTTCAAAATGGCTGCGTAAGCAGGAAAGGGAGGATCATAGTGAGTACAATTCCTTATGTCATAGAACAATCCAACCGTGGGGAGCGTTCCTACGATATTTATTCAAGGCTTTTAAAAGACAGGATCATCATGCTTGGAGATGAAATCAATGACCAGGTGGCAAACAGCGTTATTGCTCAGCTTTTATTTCTTGAAGCTGATAATCCTGAAAAGGATATCTCCATCTATATTAATAGTCCTGGAGGTTCAACCACAGCAGGCTTCGCAATTTTTGATACGATGGAATACATCAAACCCGATATCAGCACAATCTGTATTGGAATGGCCGCATCGTTTGGAGCCATGCTGCTGCTTGCCGGAACAAAAGGAAAACGATTTGCCTTGCCTAACAGTGAAATCATGATTCATCAGCCGCTGGGCGGTGCAAGGGGCCAGGCAACGGAGATCGAAATTTCTGCCAAAAGAATTTTGAAGCTGCGAGATCATGTGAATCAGGTTATATCCGAAAGAACTGGACAGCCAGTGGAAAAAATCGAAAAGGATACAGACCGGGATTATTTCATGAGTGCCCAGGAAGCACTTGAATATGGGATCATCGATAAAATCATCACACGAACATAGTGAAGAGTTGCCCCTGGGCAGCTCTTTTTGTTTGACTGTTTTAACATCGGTTTTTGCGGTTCTAACATTTCGGGTTACCCAAAATCCCAACTGGTATTAAATCGTTGTTAACTGGTATTAAAAGGCTTTCAACTGGTATTAAAAATGATCAAACTGGTATTAAATTATCACCAACTGGTATTATCTGCAAAAAAAAGCTTAATCAGATGCTGGTTAGTGGGCCTAGCAGCTCATTTTCATTTTTTTCTAGAACTGATCAAACGAAACTGCTATAATCGAATTTATATTTTAAAAATTCAGATGAATCAACCTCAACGAAAACAACATGAATGAATGAACAGTAAAGGGGAATGTCCATGAAAATCTACGGATCAGAAAAGATTAGAAAAATGACATCCAGTATTTTTCAGGAAGTGGTTGACCGTAAGCAGGCGGCCTTGATGAACGGGAAAGATGTGATTGACCTGAGTATTGGGAGTCCGGATTTTGGACCGCCTTCTTTTGTCATGGAGGAACTTGCTAAATATTCGGTGGATCCGGGGAAGTATGGATATACACTCAAGGGAATTAGTGAATTTAACGAGGCGGTAAAATATTTTTACCATCAGCGTTATTCGGTTGAACTGGAAGCAGGAAGCGAAGTCCTGCAGCTGATGGGCTCGCAGGATGGGCTTGCACATCTTGCAACTGCAATTATTGATCCAGGTGATTATGTACTTGTTCCAGATCCAGGGTATCCAATCTATGAAGCTAGCGTTACCATTGCGGGCGGAACTATTTATCCTATGCCTTTGCTGGAGGAAAATAACTTTCTGCCTCAGCTGAATGAGATTCCTCTGGAAATTTTACAAAAAACAAAAATGATGATCTTGAGCTATCCTGGAAATCCTGTCACTGCACTTGCTGACATCAGCTTTTTTGAACAGGTGGTCGAATTCGCCAAAGTACATAATATCCTGGTCGTACATGATTTCGCTTATTCTGAATTGATTTATGATGGGAACCCGCAAATCAGTTTCTTATCCGTACCGGGTGCAAAGGAAGTTGGTGTAGAGTTCAATTCACTCTCAAAAACTTTCAATATGGCAGGCTGCCGCATAGGCTACGTCGCTGGAAACTCACAGGTTATCAATATTCTTGCTTCCTTTAAATCACATATCGATTACGGAATCTTTTACCCAATCCAAAAAGCAGCGATTGCAGCACTTACTTCTGATTATGCTTTCCTGAAGGATCAGCTAAAGCAGTATGAAGCGCGGCGGGATGCTTTGGTATCAGGATTTCGGGACAGCGGATGGGAAGTGGCTAATTCTCCGGCAACGATGTTTGTATGGGCTAAAATTCCTGACGGCTGGAAATCCCGCGATTTTGCCTTCAAGCTAATTGATGAAGAAGGGATTGCCGTTGTTCCTGGTGATGCTTTTGGCAAACAAGGCGAAGGGTATGTCAGAATCGCTATGGTTCAGCCTCCAGAAAGACTAATAGAGGCATCTCAGCGGGTAAATAAATTTCTGTCAGGGTTTCCGATTGAAATATAGAAATATTTCGATAAACGA
>ENA-ORXC01001653-ORXC01001653.1-marine-metagenome-genome-assembly--contig:-NODE-1653-length-12936-cov-3.580138_pt1 | contig 12936 bp, 17 predicted proteins | sample MGYA00237865_ERZ511478 | MGnify/ENA metagenome assembly ERZ511478 | reverse complement strand
CGGGGTCAGGGGTTTGATTTTAATGTGTCGTACTGTTAAGAAAGTGAAGACAGAAATGTCCATTGAATCCATTATCTAGCGCCCCTGCTCCGTGAGGCATACCGTTCATGGAAGCCGCTATTGTTCTTCCTTCGTATAAGACAATGACAGCTCTTCGCTGCCAACTCCATTCTCCATAAATCTCTTTTAACACTCCTGTATCTTCTTTCGTTAAAGGTTGAATATCAGCGTGCTTGCTTCCAGCTCTTCTCTGAACCTGAAAAGAAGCACCACTTTCAACATCAATCATCGTAAAAATGGCTTTGCGTGGTATGACCTCATCTACTTTCTCCCATGGTAGGAGTGTAATTTCGCTGTTGATTGGGAGGAGGTCATAGAAAGGTTCTAAGCCAAAAGCGCTTTCTGAAACGAAAATTGAACAAAACAACAGTATAAAAAAGAGTAACCGCTTCATTAACTCCCCCCTGTTTCTGTTATCATTCTTATTTTGCTCAAGCCATTTTGAACTATTCGATTTTATTAAATAGGAATATGAAGCATACTACGACCGAGTTTAGAAAGGGGAAATGAAATGTTTAGTCTAATTTTGGCATTATCACTTGCGTACGCAGGAAATGGGAAAGAACAAATAATCATTCATCGGAACGGAGATAACCCACATCAGATTGAAAAACAAGCACTTTTTTCAGAATGGCTCGGATCCCCATTTTATGAGGAGGAAGAACTAAATCACTTGATGGAGAAAGTGGAGAAGTCGATTTCAACATCTCCAATAAACGCCTCTATCGATTCACAAGGAGTTATTAAAGATGGGGTAAATGGATATGCGTTAAATCGTACTATTTTTAGAGAAGTACTTCTGCAAACGTTGTATCAAGAAGGGACGACATGGATGGAACCAGAAGTTACCATTCTTTATCCGAGAGTAAATGCAGAGCTGCTTGCTTCGATTCGAAGTAAAGAAGTAGGCGCATTTGTTACCCATTTTAGAAAAAATAATCTAGAGCGTACGTCAAATATTGTCTTGGCTGCCGAAGCTATTAACAATACTGTTGTGTTTCCAGGTGAAACGTTCTCATTTAATCAAACAGTTGGAAAACGTACAAAGGAAAGAGGATATTTACCGGCCCCGATTATCGTGAAAGGGGAATTGTCTGAAGGGATAGGGGGAGGGATATGTCAGGTGTCATCCACCCTATTTAATGCAGTGGATCAAGCTGGCGTTCAAATTATCGAACGTTATTCACACAGTCGAAGTGTTCCGTACGTGAAGCCTGGACGAGATGCAACGGTAAGCTGGTACGGTCCTGATTTTTCGTTTCGCAATAAAAACCAACAGCCATTGCTCATTAGCGCAAAAGTAGTAGAAGGGTCTGTTGTGATTCGTATTTATTCATCTAAAGAGGAGGAGAGGTAAAAGTAGTATCGACCTTATCATAAGAACGACTTCATACAATGAGTCAATTTGTTAAGTTCTATGCGTGTAAATGCTATAATTTAAAGACCTTGTAAGGTATATAATAGCGATGGTCACATGAACGTAACGAGTAAAAATGAAAAGGTACAGTTTTCAGTTCGCAACTCAGTTATAGGGAGAAGGAGGAATCGGTTTGTTTGAGATTCAAGGAATACACCATGTTAGCCTGGCCGTTACTGACATTGAAAGAGCCAAAAGATTTTATCGAGAAATTTTGTGTCTGGAGGAAATTGATCGACCGAATTTTGGCTTTCCAGGCGCCTGGTATCAAATCGGAAGTCAGCAACTTCATCTTATAGTTTATCCGGAAGCGAAAACGCTTCGCGGGACAAATGAATTATCTTCAAGGGAAGGGCATTTTGCCTTTCGCGTGAAGAGTTATGACGAAACGCTTCGCTGGCTTAAAGAAAAAGGCGTAACAATTTATGAAAACCCAACGAGTAAAAGTGGTTTTGCGCAAATTTTTGTTGTCGATCCTGATGGGAATTTAATTGAGTTAAATACAGAACAATAAAAAGACGCCTTATGGCGCCTTTTTATTATGGATGAGAAGGAAATTCGTTCTTTTCACGCTGGGGATTAGCGCTTTTTTTCGCTTCCTTTACAACTTCCTTCGCTTTTTGTGCACGTTGTTGATCTTCCTTCGCTTTTTCTTCAATCTTTCTAATCTCTTCTCTTGAATGTTCCACTTTCATTATCCTCCTATTTTTATCCAAAAGTTGTTGAGTGAATTGGATAAATGTTTATTTAACGTACCTTACCGTAATTTCATAAAAGAATCAAGTTTTTTCTGTTTATTCCGACATTTTATCTTTTCTCTACACATATGATGGAAAGAAATGAACAGAGGAGGACTTCGATGGTAGCGGTATTGTTAACAATGGTTGTGCTGTTTCTTGGACTGGCTCTTTTTATGGCAGTCGTATGGAATGCAATCAAAGCTGATTCTGCAAAGTCTGACCTTGAAATGATGTGGGAAAAGTATGAAGAAGTGATTAGGAAAGAAGACGTGCTCTAGCCCGATTAGGGGCTTTTTTCTTTGGGGTAAACGAAAGAGAGTTGGCTAAAATGTGATGAGATGTTGTTTTCAAATCTTAGAATCAGGGTAATTTAAAATAGAATTGAGGTGAAGAAACAATGGGGATACGAACGAAATTAAGAAGAAATCGAACTCAAAAAAAAGGAATGCCACCGGGGTCTCTCGTTTATATTGGGGATGAACAAACAGAAGAAGTAACCATTTCAGCGATCGCTTTCGACAGTGATGGAATTGAGGAATACGAAAATGCATCACTTGATGAAGTGAAAACAATGATTGATTCCGAAAAAGTTACCTGGGTTAATGTAAATGGTGTACATAATGTTCAACTAATTGATCAGATAAGCAAGCATGTGGGTTTACACCCATTAACAACAGAAGATATCTTAAATACCGAGCATCGACCAAAAATTGATTTTTTTGAAGATCATTTATTGGCGATTGTAAAAATGCTTCATTTACCAGAAGAAAGCCCGGATCTTGATGATGAGCAAGTAAGTTTTATATTAATGGAAAATACCGTCATTACTTTCCAGGAAAAGCGGGGTGATTTATTTGATCCTGTTCGCCTTCAGCTACAAGAAAGTAAGGGGCGTATAAGAAAAAGCGGTTCTGATTTTCTTTTCTATTCGTTACTCGATGTTATATTTGATCAATATCTTATCATAATGGATGAGATGGATGATCGAATTGCTCAGCTTGAAGGAATGATCATGGAAGATCCTGATAATCATTCGCTACAAGACATTAATCAGTATAAGAACACCATCCTTCAATTAAAGAAAACAGTATGGCCTGTCAGAGAAGTTGTGAACAAATTAATTAATCGCAAAGTTTCTTACATTAAAGAAGATATCTCTTTTTACTTACAAGATATCCATGACCACATCGTTCAGGCGAACGATATGGTCGAAACATCTAGAGGTCAATTATATGGCTTATTGGATGTGTATTATTCTAGTTTAAGTATGAAAATGAATGAAATTATGAAAGTGTTAACAATCGTTTCCACTATTTTTATTCCATTAACGTTTATTGCAGGAATTTATGGAATGAACTTCAACAATATGCCTGAATTAAGTTGGGAGTGGAGTTATCCAGCTGTGTGGATTGTGATGATTATCATTACTGGGGTAATGCTTGTTTATTTCAAACGGAAAAAGTGGTTCTAGGAGGAAAAATGATGGAAAAAGTCGCTGTTGTGACAGGTGCTGGTCATGGAATAGGGAGAGGCGTTGCGATTGCTTATAGCGAGCAGGGATATCGCGTTATTCTTGCTGATGTAGATGAAGAAGGATGCAAAGAAACGAAACGCTTAATGAAAGAAAATGCGACAGATATCATCCTAACAGACGTAAGTCAGCCAGAGGCGATCACCAGTCTTTTTAATAATGTAGAAGAGAAATATGGACGTTTGGACATTTTAATTAACAACGCAGGATTATCAAAATTCAAGCAAATGGATGAGCTAAGCGTGAACGAATGGGACAAGGTTATCAACACAAATTTAAGAAGCGTTTTTCTTGGATCACGAGCAGCGGCAGCCTTAATGAGAAAAAATAACGGAGGATCAATCGTCAACATCGCTTCTACAAGAGCTTCTATGTCAGAACCGAACAGTGAAGCATATGCTGCTACGAAGGGTGGAATCGTAGCGCTCACACACGCGCTTGCTATTTCCCTTGCTGATGACCATATCACCGTCAATTCAATAAGCCCTGGTTGGATTGAAGTGGAGAATTATGATTCTCTGCGTAAGGTCGATCATGAGCAACACCCAGCAAAAAGAGTGGGGAAACCTTCTGATATTGGACGTGCGTGTCTCTTTCTAACAAATGAAGCGAATGATTTTGTGACTGGTGAGAATCTAGTGGTTGATGGGGGCATGACTCGAAAAATGATTTATGAGCATTAATCGACTTACAGTTAACGGACAATCCCCATTCATGTTACTATAAAAGCAGACCTTCCTTAGAGAAAATTAACAGGGCGAATCATGCTTGAGGGGACGTTTTAAATGGCAAAACATATGGAAGTACCTAATTTGTATGAAACTGGAATTGAAGATCTTGTAATTTCAGCAGAAAAAGTGGCGCATGTACAACTGACGAATCCTTTGGAGCACGCAATGCTTATCTTGATCAAGTCAGGCTATTCATCGATACCCGTATTAGATACAGAATATCGCTTAAAAGGATTGATCAGTCAGCCGCTAATCCTCGATTCGATTTTAGGGATTGAGCGAATTGAATTTGAAAAGTTAAGTGAATTAGTTGTCCAGGAAGTCATGAATACGGATATACCGTGCATCAATGAAAAAGATGGTTTTTTTAAAGGTTTAAAGTTAGCGATTGACCACCCGTTTCTCTGTGTTGTTGATGATGAGAACATCTTTAAAGGTATATTGACGAGAAGAGCGCTTCTTAAATTCGTTAATCGTTATTTACATGAATCTTCCGTACGGCAGTCATAATGATTTACCCGGTTCTTTAACCGGGCTTTTTTACATAGGTGGAGTTGAGAAAAATGAAATCGCTAACAAATCAAATATCCTATAGTATTAGAAAAAAAGAAACAAACCGACCACTCGTTCTCGGTGCAATTATTATCGGTATGTTTATGGCGGCAATTGAAGGAACGATTGTTTCCACAGCTATGCCTGGCATTGTTGGCGATCTTGGTGGATTTTCAACATTTAGCTGGGTTTTTTCAGCATACTTATTAATGTCTGCCATCACCGTGCTGATTTTCGGGAAACTTTCTGATTTATTTGGAAGAAAGCCCATTTATACGATTGGCGTCGTGATTTTTCTAATCGGGTCACTTTTATGTGGGTTTGCGGAGTCAATGGAAGCGCTTATCCTTTTTAGGCTCATTCAGGGGGTTGGAGCAGGGGCCGTTCAACCGATTGCTCTTACGATTGTAGGAGATATGTATACAATGGAAGAAAGAGCGAAAATACAGGGATATCTTGCAAGTGTATGGGGGATTTCAGCTATTGCAGGTCCAGCTCTTGGCGGTGTTTTTGTTCAATACCTAGATTGGGCCTGGGTTTTTTGGATGAACATCCCGCTTGGTATTTTATCGTTGGTTGGAATTGTTCTTCTGCTTCATGAATCCATTGATAAAGAAAGAAAATCAATCGATTATGCAGGAGCGGCACTTCTACTTGTGTCCATCAGTGCGCTAATGGTCGTGTTAATTGAAGGAGGAGTTCACTGGGCTTGGACATCAGCTCCGATCTTAATTCTCGTCAGTATTTCAATTGTAGCGATGGTTCTGTTTTTTAGAGTAGAACGAAAGGCGAAAGAACCGCTAATGCCACTTGGGATTTGGCGGGACCCTGTTATCGCTATTTCAAATTCCGTTACGTTTACAACCGGGATGATTTTAATTGGAGTTTCGAGTTTTCTTCCGACATTTGTTCAAGGAGTTATGGAAGAGCCCCCTATCATTGCGGGTTTTACCCTTACAACGATGTCGATTGGGTGGCCGATTGCATCAACCATTGCTGGGAAGCTTGTGATCAAAATTGGATTTAGGGTCACTTCCGTGCTTGGAGGTATCGCGCTTATTAGTGGCTCTGCCATCTATCTTTTGATGACTCCTGCACTTGGCCCTATTTTTGCAGGAGTTGGTTCGTTTTTTATCGGGGTTGGAATGGGGTTAACCTCTACAACGTTTATCGTGGCCATTCAAAGCGCTGTCTCATGGAAACAGAGAGGCATTGCAACTGCTTCAAATATGTTTATGAGAACATTAGGAAGTGCAGTCGGTGCAGCATTACTTGGCGGTATTTTAAATAGCCGTCTGCAGAAATACTTAGCAAATCATACCTCAAGTGACGAGGTGAATATCAATACAGCGAATCAGTTACTTGATGAAGCAAAGAGGAAAAGTCTTGACCCAACAGTTCTTGAACTGTTACAAAGTGGATTAACTACTTCATTAAAGTGGGTATATGGGGGAGTAGCTGCCTTCGCACTCATAAGTTTTGTTCTGGTTCTTTTTTTACCCAAAAAAGCGGAGTCAACTTCCGAGGAAAAAGAATTTCATCATGAATAAAATTGAGAAAAAACCCGGCTCGGTCAAGAGTCGGGTTTAGTTATACGTGAAAGGAATTCAATTCGATTATAGAAAGGATCAAAGAAGGTAAAGCGCTGAAGACCTTCGATCGGGGTTTCCTCTTGAATCGTAATGCCGCGTTTTTCGAGATACGCTCTTACATCATTTAGGTTAGTAATCTCAAATGCAGGGTGCCTTTTACCAGGGACGACCGTGTCCTCTGTTCCGATATGAAGTTCAATATTCGCTACTTTAAGCCAGAAGCCACCATTTTTCTTTAACGCTTCCGGTTTCTCTATTTCTACAAAGCCTAATGTTTCAACATAAAATTGTTTCGCTTTCTCTTCCTTCCCGGTCGGTATGCAAATTTGAACATGGTGAAGGCGTAGATAGTCGATAACCATTTCAGCTCACTCCTAAAATTGAGTTTTTATAAGGCTATAGCAAACTTGAAAAATCAAAAGAATCGTCATCGACCGTAGTAACCAGTTTACTTGACGAAAAGAAAGTTTATTTGCCATTCGAACAGAAAGCTGAGCCCCAGTAATGGATCCAGCTGCAAGAGGAAGGGCAATTGCCATACTAAGATGACCGTTAAGTAAATAGACGATGACGGCTCCCGTACAGCTTAAAAATGTATTAAATCTTGTGAGTCCAATGGAAGTCAGATAGGCGATTCCGCTTTGACGAAAGAGATGCATCTGTAGTGTCGCCTGTCCAGGACCGAATGTTCCGTCATACCATCCAATAAGACCAATGAAAGGCAAAGATTTAACGGGTACCTTATGCGATGAATGATTTGATTGCCTTTTTTTAATAAAGGATAAAGCTAATGCAAGAACAAGCATTGTGCCAGCGAAAATTTGAAGGGCTTGCTCGGAAAGTAAGGAGGCAAATAGACCACCAAGAACGCCACCACATAGTGCAATAGGGCCAGTTTTTAGTGCTTCCTTCATTGATAATTCTTTTCTCTTGAATAATACATAAAAGCTAGAGAATGAGCTTAGCATATTGGAAAACTTGTTCGCTGAAATAATGGAATGAATGGGAAGTCCGAGTAACATCATCGAAGGCACGTTAATGAGACCACCGCTTCCTGATAATGTGCCGACAAAGGTGGCAATAAGCCCAATGCCAAATAAGAAAAGTGAGTCCATGAACATCATCTCCATATGAAAGATCTCATTCATAGTATAGTCACCTTTCTTCCATAATGAAATTAGATTATAATAATGAATTACGATAAGTTATTCTTATGGTTAAAGCTTATTGGTGAGAAAGGAGGACTTCGATGAGCTCTGAATATCAAGTGTTATCGATCCTAGCTGAAGAAGCAAATATGCGAAGAGCCGCTGAAAGATTGTATGTTTCCCAACCAGCTTTAAGTCAACGACTACAATCAATTGAAAAAGCTTGGGGTGTTCCGATTTTTCTTCGATCCCAAAGAGGATTAACGATTACACCAGCGGGTGAGCGAATTATTGCTTTTGCGAATGATACGATTCGGAGAGAAGAAAAAGTGTTTGAGGCATTAACAGCGTTAAGCTCTGAAGTTCACGGAACGTTAAAATTAGCGGTTGCGTCTATTATTGGACAATACTGGCTTCCTGCAGTATTGAAAAAGTTTGTTGAGCATTATCCGAGCGTAAAAATCTCACTTGTCACCGGATGGAGCAGTGACATTTTACGCTACTTGTATGAAGATGATATTCACATTGGGATCATACGTGGAAAGCCCGATTGGCGAGGGAGAAGTCAGTACTTGCTTTCAGATGAGCTTTACCTTGTGGATACAGCGATTCAATCGATGGAAGAGTTGAAGGAAACAGAAAAACCGTTTATACAGTTTAAGAGTGATTCGACTTATTTTCAGGAGATACAAGAGTGGTGGCAAACTCAGTCATTCGCACCCCCAAAGAAAACGATCGTCGTAGATCAAATTGAAACGTGTAAGCAGATGGCGTTAAATGGGATCGGCTATGCCATACTTCCTTCGATTAGCATTACAGAGAATGATAAAGAGTATTTTCGCATTCCTCTAAAAGATGGTGAGGGATTGCCATTAAAGAGAGATACCTGGTTATTAACCAATGATACCGCAATGCAATTGAAGCAAGTTCAAAAGTTTGTGGAATTATTAAGTGAATAGCTTGTAAGATTAGACTTCACGTGATCGATCATGTACGATAAAATGTGTAACATGCTTTGTTTTATAAGCATGATAACAAAGGAGGAATTATCCAATGAAAATGATGGATGCAAACGAAATTATTAGCTTTATTCAAAACAGTGAGAAATCAACTCCTGTGAAAGTACATATTAAAGGAAACCTTGAAGGAATTGACTTTGGTAGTAACACGAAGTCATTCATTACAGGGAATACTGGTGTTCTTTTCGGAGAGTGGAAAGACATTAAAAAGGCGCTTGAGTCTAAAGCTTCAAATATTGAAGATTACGTTGTAGAGAATGACCGTCGTAATTCTGCAATTCCAATGCTTGATCTTAAAGGTATTCAAGCACGTATTGAGCCTGGTGCTGTTATTCGCGATCAAGTGGAAATTGGAAATAACGCTGTTATCATGATGGGCGCAATGATCAATATCGGATCTGTTGTGGGTGAAGGAACTATGATCGACATGAACGTTGTTCTTGGTGGACGTGCAACAGTTGGTAAGAACTGTCATATCGGCGCGGGTTCTGTTCTTGCAGGCGTTATAGAGCCACCATCTGCTAGCCCTGTTGTCATCGAAGACGATGTGGTGATTGGTGCAAACGCAGTCGTTCTAGAAGGCGTGAAAGTAGGAAAAGGTTCAGTAGTTGCTGCAGGTGCGATTGTCACAGAAGATGTTCCAGAGTATACGCTAGTTGCTGGAACACCAGCACGTGTACTTAAGAAAATTGATGATCAAACTCGTTCGAAAACAGAAATCAAAAAAGAGCTTCGTCAGCTACAAAACGACTAATTCCGATGGATATGACATCTGTTCGAAGGGATTTACATCGTATTCCTGAGCGAGGTTTCCAGGAATTTAAGACGCAGCAGTATTTGCTTCATTTTATTGAAAACTTACCACAGGACCGTCTCCAGGTGAAAACCTGGAGAACGGGTATTCTTGTGTTAGTTCAAGGAGAAAATCCGTCAAAAACAATCGGGTATCGAACCGATATTGATGGCCTTCCGATTAACGAAGAGACAGGGTATGAGTTTCAATCTGAGCATGAAGGATACATGCACGCATGTGGACATGATCTTCATATGACAATTGCGCTCTCAATCCTTGAATACTATGCAACTCATCGCGTGAAAGATAATTTGTTATTTGTTTTTCAACCTGCAGAAGAAGGCCCGGGCGGTGCGCTACCAATGCTTGATAGTGAAGAGTTTAAAGCGTGGAAGCCCGATCAAATGATGGCATTACACATAGCGCCTGAATATCCAGTTGGTACGATCGCAACAAGACCGGGTTTGCTTTTTGCGAATACATCTGAGCTGTTTATTGATTTAACTGGTAAAGGTGGGCATGCCGCATACCCGCACCATACGCGTGATATGGTCGTTGCTGCTAGCCATCTTGTTACCCAGTTTCAATCTATTGTAGCGCGGAATGTCGATCCGCTCGACTCAGCTGTTGTCACAGTTGGGAAAATCGACGGAGGTACGAAGCAAAACATCATTGCAGAAAAAGCGCGATTAGAAGGTACAATTCGTACGCTTTCGGCTGATTCAATGTCAAAAGTAAAGACCCGTATTGAAGCGATGGTAAGAGGGATTGAGGCCTCATTTGAGTGTGAAGCTTCTATTGATTACGGTTCAAACTATTATCAAGTGAACAATACGCCTGAGCACGTACAGACGTTTATGGATAACATGAAGCGTCTTTCTGACGTATCATTAGTTGAATGCCGAGAAGCCATGACGGGTGAAGATTTTGGTTATTTCTTAAAAGAAATTCCTGGATTTATGTTCTGGCTTGGTGTAAATTCTTTATCAGGTCTTCATACATCGACATTGAAACCAGATGAGTCGGCAATTGAAACAGCGTACCTTGCGTTAACTTCCTATTTAAATGAAATAGCAAATTGAGTTTGTAAGCCTTCAGGTTCTTTATGCCTGAAGGTTTTTTTGCGTATAAATTTACCAATGTTGGTGAACATAGAAGGGTAGCAGTTACATAATAAAAGAGGGAAGGATTGATGAAAATGAAACGAATCGCTGTTGAAGACACTCTTTCTGATGTGGCTCAAGCTTTACAAGCAAAAGGCTATGAGGTTGTATCTCTAAAACAAGAAAGTGATGCAAACGGCTGTGATTGTTGTGTTGTCTCTGGTCAGGATCAAAATGTGATGGGGATGCAGTCGGTTAACACACAAGGATCTGTGATTAATGCGGATGGCATGACGGCTGATCAAATATGTCAGCAAGTGGACAGTCGCTACCAATAGAAATACACAACAAACCCCTAAAATGAATTAGGGGTTTTTGCTTAATTATTTTTTTCTTTTTTTACCCAGTTTCCATTATCATTCTTTTCGTATTTCTCTTCCACAGCACTCCAAGCAACTTTAAATGCCGTTTTCTCAGAATCATATTGCTCAGAAGCTGAGTTGAACGCTTCTTTAAAAATATCCTGTGCGTGGCTCGGTAAGTTGTCTTTCACTTGATCTGGCAATTCACTTTTCGAATTGTAAGGCAACTGAATCACACTCCTGTTTAATGTCTGTGTGATTACATTACCCATGAAAAATCGGTGTTAAACTACTGTTCTTTCTTTTCGATAAATACTTGGTGAGGAAATGGAATTTCAATTCCGTTGGCGTCAAGCGCTTCTTTAATTTCTTTGCGAAGCTGGCGCTCGACACCCCATTGCTCCATGTTTTGCGTGCGGCACAATATACGGAGTACAACATCAGATGAACCAAGACTTTGAACGCCAAGGACATCAGGTCCTTCTACAACAGCCTCATTGGTCGCAGCAACATTGTCACATACTTTCTGAATTACGCGAATGGCTTCGTCAATGTTATCATCGTATGAGATCCCAATATCGACAAGAGCACGCATGTTACCACGTGAATGGTTGCTTAGTGAGCTAATCTCACGGTTTGGTACGTAGTTCAATGTTCCATCAAAAGAACGGATGTGTGTAGTGCGAAGACCGACTTCCTCTACGATTCCACCAAAGCCACCCGCAGTGACATAATCCCCAACATCCATTTGCTTCTCAAGAAGAATAAAGAAACCTGTTACAACGTCACTTACAAGTCCTTGAGCACCAAAGCCGACCGCAAGCCCGATAATACCTGCACCAGCAATTAATGCCTTAATATCAAAGCCAAATGTTTCGAAAATAATAGCCACAGCCATGAAGAGTAGAATGTAAGTAAAGATGCTTTTCGATAAATTTTTCAGCGTATTCGCTCTTCCAGGACTCATGTTTTGTTTCTCAGATACTTGAGTAAAGGTTCTTTCAATAAAACGGTTTCCAATTGCTTTTACAATGGCGTAAATGATTAAGATAGCAATAAGCTTAAGAACAATTATGCCCGTATCCACTAAGAAACCTTCCCAGTTAATGTTGTCAAATAAATTCAATAGACTTCCTCCTTTGGTTCCCACTACATAAATAGGATAAGCACTCGGTCAAATTATAGCGAAAATTGTCATCATAATTCAAGTAAAGCGTTAATACGCGACGAATGAAATCATTTTCGATATACTAAAACTACCCTGTTTAGTACGCGGTAAACGTGGGTACGATAGTGGGGGAAGGTAATTAACCCACATTAAATTAATTATCATTTAATATTGACTAAAAATAAATCGTGTACTATAATGTCATTTGTGGGCGAAAGCCGCAGGATATTTTCTAGGAGGGATTTACACATGGTAGAACGCATGGTAGGTAAACAGGCACCTCGCTTCGAAATGGAAGCAGTGATGACAAACAAAGAATTTGGCAAAGTAAGCCTTGAAGAAAATATGAAGAACGATAAATGGACAGTCCTTTTCTTCTATCCAATGGACTTTACATTCGTATGCCCAACTGAAATTACAGCACTAAGCGATCGTTTCGAAGAATTCGACGATCTTGATGCAGAAGTAATCGGTGTATCAACTGATACAATTCATACACACCTTGCATGGATCAATACAGACCGTAACGATAATGGTCTTGGTGATCTTAACTATGCACTAGCTGCAGATACAAACCACAAAGTATCAAAAGAATACGGCGTATTCATTGAAGATGAAGGTGTTGCACTTCGCGGACTATTCATCATTAACCCTGAAGGTGAGCTTCAGTACTCTGTTGTGAACCATAACAATATTGGCCGTGACGTAGACGAAACACTT
>ENA-ORXC01001652-ORXC01001652.1-marine-metagenome-genome-assembly--contig:-NODE-1652-length-12939-cov-3.150987_pt1 | contig 12939 bp, 18 predicted proteins | sample MGYA00237865_ERZ511478 | MGnify/ENA metagenome assembly ERZ511478 | reverse complement strand
ATTGTGCTTTGGCCATATGGAATTGTCCATACATTACTCCAATGTCCTCCCTGATGGCTTGACCAATCATCGTGCTGGCAGCTACTAAGCCTTCCGCAACGTCCTTCGAAACTGCAGCGGCAATTTCAGGGTCACTGAATCTTGCTCCCGGTGGAATATCTTCCAGGTGGGCAACCGGGCGTTCAGGAAGTGAGGGAGGAAGACCAATCCCGTTTGACTTAAGCAATTCCGCAACCTGCTTGTTTTCTTCCTGCATTGCTTCAATGGCTTCTTGAACAAGCTTTTTCAGATCCTCATCACCAATATGATTGATAAATGTCTGGTAAGCTGCAATTAGTCCGTGATTGACGGATAAATGGCTCCACGTGCCATATACCTCACCATAATGCATTGGTTCATCTTTAGGATTCCCGCTTAATATACCCATGATTGCACTCCTTATCGTTTCTATATTCATGTTTTGTCTCCTTATGAAAGGAAGTTGATCCATTGATTATTTTGCTATATACAAAGGTATTCATACCCTAATCTAAATGGAAATTTATATGTTATAAATTCAGTCAATCTTAATGCATTATATCTATCTTCCGTGTTGAATACGTATGTTACAGTATAGGTGAAAGGGTGATTTCTATTGAACAAGACAGTATTGACAGTTATTTTCACAACCAGTGTTTTGTTTGCTGGCTGTAGTGCTGAACAGGCAGATGTCACCGTTCAAGATCAGAAGACGATTGAACAGGCGGCTTTGGATAGTGGGATTGAAACTGCCAATATTATTTTTACTGATAAGACAAATAATAAAGATGCTTTTTCCATATACGAAAAAATCAATGGGTATGGTGTCATTCAGTATGTAAAAGAAGATAAAGGTTGGCAATATCGAGGAGCTTCAGGTTTTGAACAATCTGGCTCCGGTCCTACCGATCCTATTTCCTTTGGGGCATCAACATGGTTACAGGGAGAGTATTCCCAGAACGGGAGTAATACATATAGAACCTTGTTTATTGGAGAAATCTTTCAGCCCGAAATCGAGAAGATTATTCTAGAGGTTAACAATCGCAAGTATAATGCCGAAATCATAACAAGCAATAGCAGGAAATACTGGTATCATCAATCGGATGTTGAAAATGCCCAAAGCCTTGCGACTAAAATTTCTGCATATTCAACACAAGGAAAATTAATATATGAAAATAACCTAAGCCTGGAATAATGAAAAAGAGCTTGGTTTTCCCAAGCTCCTCCTCATTCACCAAAAAAACCTTCGTATATTCTGTTGAGATCTTCCCTTAGCTTTTCAACCTGGACAAACCTGGCTTCCCTTAAATATTCTCGCCCGTCTGCATAGAGGACGATCACGGGAACGGTAAAGGCCATCAGGAAACCAGCTATTTCTTCGACCTTTCCAGCATTGACCAGGCCGGTTTTAATTTTTGGGAAGTCCTTCATCACTTCCTCAACCTGAGGAAGCAGACCATGGCAGACACTTCAACTGTCAGTCAACACATAAACAAAGCTTAATTCATTATCGCTGATCAAGCTTTTGACTTCGTCCATCGACAATAATTCTTTCACTTAATCCACCTCCTTATCTTTTTTTACCCATTAAAAAATAGGTTAGCCTTATGTTCTTTAATCATACTAAAAAAAGGGTATTGGGTATAATAATCAGGAAGGAGTGAGAGTATGGGAAATCCGTGGAATGAGCGATTTGGCTCTGAGCAATATGTTTATGGTGAAGAGCCGAACCTTTTTATAAAAAAACAGGCAAATAGGCTGGAGAAGGGAAGAAAAGTTGTATGCTTCGCTGAAGGTGAAGGCAGGAATGCTGTTTACCTTGCGAAACAAGGTATGGAGGTCACCGCTTATGATTATGCGCTGAATGGGTTGAAGAAAACGGAGGCACTGGCTGAAAGGAATCAAGTGCAAATCGAGACAAAACAGAAGGATTTAATCCAGGATTCAGTACCGGTTTCCGAATTCGATGCAGCCATCATGGTTTTTGGCCATTTTTCCAAGCAGGACCAAAAAACAGTATTCGACAAACTAGTATCAGCTGTCAAACCTGGAGGCATAGTCATGCTTGAAGTATATTCAGAGGACCAGGTCCATTATGGAACAGGCGGGCCCAAAACATTAGATATGCTATACGATCCAGCTGACCTTTTACAATGGCTGAAAGGGTTCAAAATAATGCATTTCTTTTACGGAGAACAGGAACGAGTTGAAGGTGAATTGCATACAGGAGTAGGCCATGTAATCCAGGTAATTATCGAAAAATAAAGCTTTGTATATTAAGCGATTCTTCTGAAAAGAAGGTCGCTTTTTTTCTGCTTTTACAAGGATTTTCCATAATTTTGTCGAATTAATTTATATAGGTGAAATGAAGGGAAAAAGGTCATGAAATTTAAAATTGATAGAAGCAGTTTTTATGAAGCAATATCTGAATTAAGCAGGAGTATATCAGCTAAAGCAGAGCCGCAAATCATGATTGGGATGAAAATGACAGCTCATGATGAAGGCTTGACTCTTATCGTCAGCAATCATTTATTTTTTGTTGAAAAAACAATCCCGCTCGAGGCTATAGGGAAGTTGACTGTTTATGAAACAGGAAGCGTAGTGGTTCCTGCCAAATATTTAGTTGAATTGGTGAAAAAGCTCCCTGAAGAACTGACGGTTGAGTTAATTGATCTGCATAAACTATCAATCAAGACTGAGGAAATCTCTGTCGTGTTGAGCTGTTTTGACGTTGAGGCATATCCTAACACTCCAGTACTGGACCTTGGCAAGAGTGTGCAAATACCTGGCCTTCTTTTAAATGAAATGATAACCCAAACGGCGTTTGCTGCTTCGTCAATTGATACCCGGCCAGTTCTGACTGGGTTGCTGGTCACTTTACAGGGTAACAAAATTATATGCGCAGCCACCAATTCTCACAGATTAGCGATGAGAGAAAGCGAAGTTGAAATTGATATCGAAGGATCCTATATAATACCGCTAGCATCAGTTAAAGAATTCATAAGACTATTCAACAGTGCCAAGGATTTGATTACTGTATATGTTTGTGGAAATCATCTCGTGTTCAAAACTCTTAACCTTGCAATGTACACAAGATTAATTGAAGGAAACTATCCTAATCTTAACAGTCTCATTCCAGCACATCCAAAGACAATGATTACTGTCCAAACCTCCAAGTTATTAAAAGGAATCGACCGCGCCAGTTTATTTAATCGGGAATCAAGGAACAACAATGTGAAATTGGAATTAATAAATGGAAGCACCCTTAAGATTACCTCCTATTCCCCGGATTTAGGCAAAATTGAAGAAACTCAGCAAATCATTGATGTATATGGTGAAAAGGAATTATCGCTATCGTTGAACAGCATCTTTTTAATCGAGGCGCTAAGAGCTTTTACGGAAGAAGAAGTTACGTTGAATTACTCAGGACCAATTAGGCCGATATTGATCAAGCCAAACAGCAACAAGCGTCACCTCCACCTTATATCACCGGTGAGAGGGTAAACACGAGATTTTGGAGGGGAACTATGAAAGAAACCATATATAGTTACGAGGATTTATTAACAATGCTGGATCATCTTCTGAAAGAAGAAAGTAAATTCAATTGGGATCATTTTTACTCTGACCGGGAAAGAAAAGTTCCTTTTTTTGAAAACCATCCAGACGAGAATTTAGTGGAATATATCGAAAAGAAGAGAGTTACAGCGGGAAAAGCGCTGGAATTAGGCTGTGGACCTGGAAGGAATGCAATTTATTTGGCCCGAAATGGCTTTAATGTCGATGCCGTCGACCAATCGGCAGAAGGACTGGAATGGGCTATAGAAAGGGCAAAAGAACAGAAGGTACAAGTGAATTATATTCAACGTAATATTTTTGATTTGGCTAGTGAAGAGGGTACCTACGATCTTGTCTATGATTCTGGCTGCTTCCACCATATCCCGCCGCACAGGAGAATGGATTATATCGACCTCGTTAAAAGAGCCTTGAAGCCTGGTGGTTCCTTTGCGCTAACCTGCTTTGCAGAGGGTGGAGAGCTTGGCGGGACTGACATTTCCGATTGGGAAGTATACAGAGGCAGAAGCATGCGAGGCGGTTTGGGCTTTACTGATGAAAAACTCAAAGGGATTTTTCGTGATTTCACAGCGGTTGAAATCCGGAAAATGAGAGATATGGAAAATGAGACAAAACAATTCGGGAAATCGGCGTTAATAGCTGCGTTATTCAAAAAAGAAACTTAGCTCATTGTTCCGAAGTGGAGAAAAATAATGAAAAGAGGTGTTTAAATGTTTGCTGAACCAAGATGGGAGGATTTCTATTGTGATGAAGTATTATCCGGCAAAACCCAGGTGGAAAAGGTGTTTGAAACGGAGCACACTCTCGCGTTTTACCACACTCGGCCATATTATGAGGTTCATATTATTGTGATTCCCAAAAAACATATTTTATCTTTTTTGTCAGTTTCCAATGAGGAAGCCGAAATCATGAGTGATGTTCTCCAGGTAGTAAAGCAGGCTGCTTCTATGCTTGAAAAGGATTATGGCGCATGCACGATTTCTACAAACATTGGAAACTACCAGAGCAATAAACATATGCACTGGCATGTCCACTTTGGTGCAAGGGTGCGTGACGAGCAAGGACGGTTGCTTCATGGTCACGAAGCAGAATAATGGTTTTGATTTGATAGAAATTCTTGAAATCAAAGAAAAGGATATGGGGCAATACCAGCCTCTGGCAGGATCATATGCCATTATTAAGGTGAAGGGGCAATATTTAATTGGATACAACACGTTCAGACAGCAATGGGAAGTGCCGGCAGGAAAGAGGGAGAAAAGCGAGACACCTTTGGATTGCGCTCGAAGAGAACTTCTTGAAGAAACAGGACAATCCGTCGTTGAACTTAAATTTGTTGGCCTGGCAAGGGTGAAGAATCATCTGAACGGAGCTGAAAAGTTCAATCCATTATACTATTCGACAACTAATTCTTTGCGCGCCTTTCAACAAAATGAAGAAATGTCTGATATAAGACTCTGGGATCTTGAAGAAAATCTACACATTGATAAGGTTGATTGGGCAATTTTAGATTATGTGAGTCTATTAAAATTAAAGGAGTAAAAATGAAAAAGAAGTTAAATGTCCCTCAAGTGCTTTTCACAAGCTTCTTTATTGCTACAATCGTGACGTTCGCCAATCATATGATTGCTTGGGAAAATAAAATCTACTCTGGCATTTTTGCATTTATTATCACTTTAGCTGTTTTCAGTATCTCAGAGAAAATATTTAAAGATTAATTGAAAAGGACTTGGTGCTAAGTCCTTTTCTTTTGTAAACGATTGTTTTATATAAGATTTGCATGGCAGTGGCTGGCTGTCAAAGAATAAATTCAGTTTGATTGAAGAAGGAGAAGTAGACTTATGCTAGCAGCAGGGATTCATGGTTTCATCCTCGCTTTCGGGCTAATCCTTCCGTTAGGAGTCCAAAATGTGTTTGTCTTCAACCAGGGATCGATACACAAAAAATATAGGAATGTATTGCCTGTTATCCTGACAGCTTCAATAAGTGATACACTCTTAATCACTTTGGCTGTTCTGGGTATATCGGTTATCGTTCTGCAGATTGCCTGGCTAAATACATTGCTTTTATCAGCCGGGATACTATTTTTAATCTACATGGGTTATTTAACCTGGAGAAATAAGCCGTCTGAAGTTACAGCAGAACAGAAGGCCTTTTCCCCAAAAAAACAAATAACCTTTGCTGCTTCGGTTTCTTTGCTTAATCCGCATGCGATCATGGATACAATCGGAGTGATAGGGACGAGTTCTCTTACCTATTCGGGACCAGCGAAATTCACATTTGCTCTCGCCTGTATCTTAACTTCATGGATCTGGTTTTTCGCCCTTGCTTTTGTTGGCCGTCAAGTGGGGAGGTTAGGAAAATCAGCAGGTTTTCTCGGTGTCTTAAATAAGGTATCCGCTATGATTATGTGGGGAACAGCCATCTATTTGCTGCTGACTCTTTAAAGAATAAACCCATTCCATTCCACACAAAAATAGAGTTCTTCATAAAATGAAGGACTCTATTTTTATTCACCGTCTCCTCCGTCGTTTAAGAGATTGGACAGTTTCCTTAAGTTCTTCAATAAGACTGCTTTGTTCTGCCAGAAGTGCCTTTGTTGCATCCAATTGCTCTCTTACTTCGCCCAAATCTGATGAAAGCTTGTCGAGCTTATGATTTAAGCTTGTAGTGTTTGATTCCTCTTTTTTTATTTCTGTATTATTCAATGTCTTTGAAATCATTGATAAAGTAGTTGGATTTACCACCCCCTGTACAGCGGTCAGCAGAGAATTAAGGGAATCAGTATTTAATTCACTTTTCCCAGGTGGGTTAATAAGCTCAGATACTTTCTCGTTAGTGTCCTCTGGTAATTTCTTCAACACCGCTTGAGAAAAATTAAGTATTTCACTTAATGACGGATCTTTTTTTAAAGATTCAAGATGGGGCTTTAGATCTTTCTCATTCATTAAAGATCATCCTTTCTGTTAAATTAAGATCTCCCCAGCTAATACCGGTATAGCCAGGGAGACTGTAAGGAACTTCAGGTCACAAATCTTTCAGAGATTAAGCAGCACCATTTTCTACAGCAATTACTTCACCGATGCAAGTGTAAAGGACATCAGCTAACGCATCCTGACCCAACAAGATCGCAACGACCAAAGCAAGTGCCAGCAAAAGAACAACAATCGCAGTGATTAACATCTCTCCACCTCCTTCCGTTTTAGAAGATAGGTAAGATCCGAACCTTACAACAACATCATATGAAAAAATATCGGACGAGCATCAGCTTGTATCATAGAATAAAAAATTAGGGCTGCCTATTTTAAAAGTGAATAGGTTATTATTTGAATAATTGCATAATTTCTTATATGTTGGAGTTAGAGATTCAAGGAGGGATCGTATATATGTCAGAGCCAATCGCGCTAACGAAGATAAAAGTATTCCAAAAAGATACTCCCAACAAAATCAGGGAGGCATACATTGATGGTTTTAGTGAGCCTTTGATTTTTGGCGTCCATGGGGGTGTAAAGCAGTTCTATGGTGTAAACCCCGAGGTAGAATATCCGTCCACGCTTGACCATATTGTCTCTGCAGCAGGCGGCTGACTGGTCGGAACCCTGTCTGGCGCGCTGGAGGCGCGTAAAATACCAACTTCACCTGATAAAGTCATGGCTAAAGTCCAAGGAACAATTGAAGCACCGGAAGGAGTCCTTAAAATCACGAAAATCAGCTGTCATTATGAATTGAAAGTCCCTGCAGGAAAAAGTGAAGCTGCCGAAAGAGCATTGAATGTCTTTGAACAAGGGTGTCCGGTCGCACAAACATTAAAGGGCTGTATCCAGTTCACACATACTTGGCATATAGAAGAATACTAGTAAAATGAGCCCTTATCTAATAAGATAAGGGCTTATTTTACTTTGTTAACATGGTGATTTATAGATTAAATTTTCTAATGATAAAAAGGATTTCCGGTTAAATGCACGAATTCTTATTTATAACTTTTAAAAAAGGGGAATCCATGTGATTGATTTGGTACGTGTGAAACAAGGAGAGGAACAAATCCTTCAAAATTTAGTCCAATTTTATATTTACGAATTTACCGTCTTTCAGGATATCAAGCTTGAAGTGAATGGCAGCTTTGCTCCATTTGATTTAAACCCATATTGGACTGAAGCAGATTTACATGCTTTTTTTATTATGCATGATGGGGAACTTGCAGGTTTTGCAATGGTTGAAAGTGGAGACCCCAATGTCATCCTTGAATTTTTTATCATGAGGAAGTTCTACCGGAAAGGCTTTGGAAACGAAGCTGCCGTAAAGTTGTTTGATCTATTCCCTGGGAACTGGAATATTACTCAGATTGAGAAAAATGAGCCGGCAAGGAACTTTTGGCGCAAAGTAATTCGCGATTATACCGGCGGCAGCTATATTGAAAAGTACGATGAACACAAGCGTTCGATCCAAGAATTTAATTCGCTGATGATCGTGAAAAATTAATTGCAAAATAGCTCCTTGATTGTTTATAATGGTAAAAATATCAAATCGATGAAAAAGAGAGTAATTATTCTATATTTGCTTTAGCGAGCCAGGGACGGTGGAAGCCTGGTGCAAATGAATGATGAAGCGCACTTTTGAGATGCTTGCCTGAAAAAGAGTAGGGCCGGCCGGGATTTACCCGTTATCAATGAAAGCAGGTTCCTTATTATGGAACAATTTGAGTGGTACCGCGGGATAAACTCTCGTCTCTTATATAAGAGACGGGAGTTTTTTATTTTTATTAGGGAGGTTTTTTAAATGAATTATGTAAAACTGTTTTCAGAATTGCTTGCCGCTCGGATCGATGGTCTTCTTTCTCCTAATGAAATAGAGGTGTTAATTGAGAAACCGAAATTTTTGCAGCAGGGAGACTTAGCTTTTCCATGTTTCCAACTGGCGAAAACGATGAGGAAGCCGCCAGTTGAAATTGCCCGAGAATTAAGTTTGCGCTTGCAAAGCCGGGTCGATGAATCATTCGATCGTTTTGAAGCAGTTGGCGGCTATGTAAATGCATATTTAAATAAAACGAAAGTTGCCAAAGAACTTTTAAATGAAATAGGGCAAAAGAAGGACCATTATGGTGACCTTGACATTGGTGAAGGTCAGTCTGTAACAATTGACCTTTCCTCGCCCAATATTGCGAAGTCATTTTCCATGGGTCACCTGAGGTCAACCGTTATAGGGAATTCACTTTCGCTTATTTATGAAAAATGTGGTTACAGAACAGTGAAAATCAATCATCTAGGAGACTGGGGAACACAGTTTGGCAAGCTAATCACGGCATATAAGCTTTGGGGAAATGAGGAAAAAGTGAAGGCTGAACCGATTCAGGAACTGCTTGCGCTGTATATAAAATTTCATGAAGCCGCAGAAAGTCAGCCACAGCTTGAACAAGAGGGCCGCGACTGGTTCAGACGTCTGGAAAATGGCGATCCTGAAGCACTTAGACTTTGGAAGTGGTTCAAGGATGAATCATTGAAGGAGTTTAAGAAGATATACAATCTTTTGGGAATCGAGTTTGATTCATATGCTGGGGAAGCTTTTTATAATGATAAGATGGAACCAATCGTGGAAATGCTGCGAGAAAAGGGACTGCTTGATGAATCTGATGGGGCACAAGTAGTCAAATTGGATGACATAGAACTTCCTCCTTGTCTTATAAAAAAATCAGATGGCGCCACTTTATATGCTACAAGAGATCTAGCTGCGGCCATGTACAGGTTCGAAGAGTATTGTTTTGTGAAATCATTATATGTGGTTGGCAATGAGCAAAGCCTTCACTTTAAACAGATAAAAGCAGTGCTTGAAAAAATGGGTTTTCCATGGGCGGATGGTATTACTCATATTCCATTTGGGATGATGTTAAAGGACGGCAAAAAAATGTCCACAAGAAAAGGCAAGGTCGTTTTGCTTGAAGATGTTCTCAAAGATTCTATTCAGCTGGCGGAAAGAAATATAGAAGAAAAAAATCCATCTTTGGTCAATAAAATAGATGTTGCTAAAATGATTGGTACCGGTGCCGTTGTTTTTCATGATCTTAAGAATTTCCGCATGAATGATATTGAGTTTTCCCTTGAAGAGATGCTAAAAGTTGAAGGCGAAACAGGACCTTATGTTCAGTATACAAATACCCGGGCACACTCATTGTTGAAAAAGGGGGCATTTCAAGATGAAGCTGTGAATGAGGACACCAATCTTGCAGCTGTTGCTGAATGGCCAGTGATCACTGAGCTGCAAATGTTCCCGGATACAATCAAGAGAGCGGTTAAAAGAAATGATCCGTCCCTAGTTGCTAAATATGTCCTCAATCTGTCACAGGCGTTTAATAAATATTACGGAGAAGTGAGGATCCTTGGAGATGATGCGGAAAAGGATGCGCGGCTCCAGTTAGTCCATGCTGTCAGCATTGTCCTCGAGGAAGGGCTTAGAATATTGGGGATCAAAGCTCCAAAAGAAATGTAAAAGAGTCCCAGGTTAATACCAGAGACTCAATTGAGTTTAATTGTGTTCTATATAATTGGCGAATATTTCACCAGCGGTATCGCTGTACTTAAGTTCAACATCTGTCTCATCAAAAAACCATGTATCATTTGCTTCAACGTAAAAGGTAATTCCGTCAATCTCATGCTGTTCGGCGGCAATGGCAGGAGCTTCAAGCGAGAAGGCCAGGCTATAGCCCTTGTTCTTGTCGCCAAACCCGGCATATTGAGGGTAAAGGCGGATGTGAAACGGTTTTGGTGTATCAAATTCTTTCTCAAACCATTTGTATGCGTTTTGATCAATCTTGATTGTCATCTTTGCACCATCCTTTCGTTAGTTTTATTGTAAAACCTGAAAGGTCTTGGCTGCCGTGCTTTATGTCACAGTTTTGGCGATGTCATGAAAGTGTCAAAAATGATAAAAATAAATACAGCTCCGAAGAAGGAGCTGATGAGTTTAAACCGTTGTTTCCTTTTTACGCATTGCTTCTGGTATATAGACACAGAATGGTTCGCTGTCCATATAGTCTCCGGTCACTGCATACGTTCTGGAGCGTGAGCCCCCGCAGACATAGCGGAATTCACATACACCGCATTTACCTTTATATTTGTCAGGGCTTCGCAAGTCTTTGAATATAGGGGAATTTCGATATATATCGGCCAAAGGCTTTTCACGGACATTCCCGCCAACAAGTGGCAGCAGTCCTGAAGGCATGACATCACCAGTATGGGAAATAAATAAAAACCCGTTTCCGTCATTTACCCCTTTTGGTGCTCGCTTCAACCCATCTGTCATAGAGGCCATATCATTAGTCAAGGTATCCTCATACCGGATCCCATCTGCCTTATTAACCCTGTTTTCCCGAGCCTTTTGTTGAAAAACTACACGTCGGTAATGCTGGGCCGCAGTAGTTTTAATATCATACGGTGCGGATTTACTTAATTCATAAAGCCACCTGAACACCTTTTCATGTTCAGTTGGAGTCAGGCAGGCATCCAACTGCCCCCGGCCTGTAGGCACCAGCAAAAAAATGTACCACATGACTACCTTGAGTTCTTTCATTAATTCCGCCATTTGTTCGAGATTGTTGTAATTGTAGCGGGAGATAACGGTATTAAGCTGCAAAGGCATGTTTAAATCATTCAGGTATTTCACTTTTTCGATTGTAAGGTCGAACGAACCAGGAGTTCCGCGGAAATGGTCATGGATTTCAGGGGTGGGACCATCAAGGCTGAAAGCCCATCTTGAAAGTCCGACTTCCTTCGCCCTTTCCATTTTTTCTTTTGTCACATTATCTGTGGCGCTTGGTGTCATGGAGACCCTCATACCCTTTTTAATCGCATAATCAGCAAGGTCAAACAGATCCTCTCGCATCATACAATCTCCACCAGTAAATACGAGCATGGGATTTCCCATTTCATAAATTTGGTCGATCAATTTTATACCTTCTTCAGGCGTCAATTCCCTTGGGTCCGGTTTATTCTGGGCGTCTGCCCTGCAATGCAGACATTTAAGCTGGCAGGCCCTTGTCACTTCCCAGATAACGATATAAGGATTTTCATTAAAATCAATCACAGCAGGATGTCCAACCGAAGGATGAGAAAATCGAACTTCATGCATATTCATCACCAACTTTTTATCAATTATTTATTCATTATAAAATAAGAGATGTTATACGCATGTAATGAATGTTACATAATGTCGAAAATGAATTACGCCAGGAAAAACTTTATCAGGTATATGAAAATAATGAATAAAATTAGCAAACACAGTATTGATTTTGATAAAAAAGTTAACTGAAAAATTTGAAACTTTTTTACGGAATTCCCCGTCTATTTAATGGGAAGCAAACGGGAAATGGGGGATATCGGTGAAGAAGTCTGTTCCGTGGCTAATTTTGTCTTTCTTGTTTTTATTGTGTGCTATCAGCTGGAGCACTTATAGCCGTTATAAACCTGTTCCTCCTGATTTAGAAGTGGTTGTAGCAAAACATACTGTTGAGGTTAAGCCTGTAACATATTCCTTGAGTAAATGGGGGCGGACTTCGGCGGCAGATAATAATATCGATCCGGCTGTCCTTGCAAGGGAATCTAACCCGATCATTGTTGAATCTGGTGATAACATTAAACTTTTATTTGAAGAATTACCCGATTCTGTGAAATGCTATTTATGGGAAATGAAATCGGGAAAGCTTGCATATGAAGGGTTAAAAGGATTCCCTATAAACCTTGAGGATTCGGATGTAGCTTCTGGTGATTATGCACTGGAGATCCGCGCAAGATGGGAAAACGGCTACGTATTATATAACACAAGAATTATGGTGAACGAAGATAAAAAATAATCTGCCACTGGTTTGCTTAAAGCACTGGTGGCTTTTTGCATTGAAATAACTATTTAGCTGGCATATTTCTTTTCAGCCTTGTCATACTAAAACAGTACAAAAAATTTTGGGAAAGAAGGGACCATGATGACAGTTGGAGCGCAAGTAAAACAAACAATTGCTGGTCTAAAAAGTGCTCAGGCAAGTTTAGAAACGTTTGCACTTGGAACAGATAATCAGCAGGCTAAGCAACTTTATCAGACAGCTGCCCAACAAACTCAGGCTGTTATAGATAGCATTCAACCGCGTCTGCAGGAAATTGAACAAGAAGAACCACAATACAAACAGTAAAAAATGAGGGAGGGCAGGGGAACCCGCCCTTTTCCTAATAGATAAGAAAGTATAAATTTTAAATTTGAGAATTGTCCAGCTACAGCGCCTAGCCCCTCGAGTCGTTTGTCTAGCTGCGGCTCCTAACTCCTCGAGACGTTTCGGTCCTGCCAATGAAGTCAAAGAGCGACTTCACTGTCAGG